>Ga0207878_100180_pt1 | contig 49228 bp, 45 predicted proteins | sample LinPmetageLP41_FD_184053 | JGI IMG/M metagenome (GOLD analysis project Ga0207878, IMG submission 184053) | Marine viral communities from the Pacific Ocean - LP-41 (SPAdes) | ecosystem: Environmental > Aquatic > Marine > Oceanic | place: Pacific Ocean | collected 2010-08-27 | reverse complement strand
AGATCGAAAATCCCGGAACGGGCGGCGACGATACCCGGCAATGGGGTCCTCCTTACGTGAAAGACGGCTCGGAAGATACTGATCTGTCAGCATACTTCATGTCTGCGAATCGCAACAAGCTGTCGGTTTCCATTGATATTGCCACGCCCGAGGGTCAGGCCGAGGTGCGGCGTCTTGCAGCGTTGGCCGATATCGTGCTGGAAAATTTCAAGCCCGGCGGTCTTGCGAAATACGGGTTGGATTATGCTGGCCTGAGCGCGGTAAATCCAAAGCTCGTCTATGGTTCGATCTCGGGCTACGGGCAGACCGGGCCGAATGCGTCCAAGCCCGGCTATGACCTGATGGCGCAAGGCTATGGCGGCATCATGTCCCTGACCGGCGACCCGAATGGCGCGCCGATGAAGGTCGGCGTCGGAGTCGCGGACGTGATGTGCGGGATGTATGCCTGCGTCGGAATTCTTGCCGCGCTGCGTCATGCCGAGGCGACCGGCGAGGGGCAGCAGGTCGACGTCGCGCTTGTCGACAGCCAGATCGCATGGATGATAAACGAGGGCGTCAACACACGACTGAGCGGCCAGGCCCCGATCCGGCGCGGCAACGGCCACCCGAATATCGTACCCTATGATGTCTATGAGACGATGGACGGCCATGTCATCGTCGCTGTGGGAAATGACAGCCAGTTCAGACGGTTCTGCAGCGTTCTTGATCTGGCCGCGCTGCCGGACGACCCCATGTATGCGACGAATCCAATGCGGATGAAGAACCGGGATGCGCTGGCTGAATATCTTGTTCCGGCACTGCGATTGCGCTCCACTGCGGAGGTTATCGCGGCTATGGAGGGTGCCCGCGTCCCGGTCGGGCCGGTGCAGACCCTGCCGCAGGTCTTTGCCACCGATCAGGCGGCGGCTCGGGGCCTGACCCTCGACATGACGACACCGGGGCAGACGGGCGATCTGACGTTGCCGCTGATCGGCAATCCGCTGCATCTGTCGGTAACGCCGGTAACCTATCGCCACCCGCCGCCACGGTTCGGGGCCGATACCGACCGGCTGACGCGGGATGACCCGTTCCAGGGCGATTGATCGGCAGGGAACAGCCGGAATACGGGGTCTTGGCGCCTGAAATCGCTCAACAGTCGATGACGGGGCGTCACGTGTCCGTTATGGTCGGGCCCCGGCTATAGGCTGAGGAACATGCGCCGGATAGGTGTCTGCCGAGCAGTAGCGAATTCCCGTCTTTCCCGGAGTAGCCATGACCCGTCACGACCTGTTCGATCAGCCCGTCTCCCTGACAGATGCAGCGGCGGTAAGGGAATGGAACGCCATGATTTCGGCTTTCCTGGCTCATGGTGCAATGACGCCGGTGCACCTGGGCAAACTGCTGGAAATCGCCCCCGATTTTGCTGCGGCACATGCGCTCAAGGGGCTGTTCTATGCCCTGCTGGGACGACGAGAGGTGATGCACGAAGCGCAGATAGCACTGGCCTGCGCAGAAGCCCTCGAATCCGGGGCCAACGCCCGCGAACGCAGCCTGATTGTCGCGCTGCGCCATTTCCTTGCGGGTAATCCAAGCGCGGCCATCACGGCGATCGAGGCCACTCTGGCGACCGCCCCGACCGATACGCTGGCCATGAAGCTGAGCCATGCGCTGCGCTTCGTGATCGGTGACGGACCCGGCATGCGCCAATCGGTCGAAAAAGTGCTGCCGACTTATGATGACGATCATCCCGGACGCGGTTACCTGCTGGGTTGCCATGCTTTCGCGCTGGAAGAAACCGGCGATTACGCCCGTGCCGCGCTGACGGGTCGCGCCGCGCTGACGCTGGCGCCCGACGACGCCTGGGGCCTGCACGCCGTGACCCACGTCTATGATATGACCGCCGACGCCAGAGGCGGACTGGACTGGTTGGAGGGACGCGAGGCGGCATGGATCCACTGCAACAACTTCGGCTTCCATGTCTGGTGGCATAAGGCGCTGATGCTGCTGGAGCTTGGTCGCATGGACGAGGCTCTGGACCTTTACGACACCCATATCCGGTCGGAAAAGACCGATGATTACCGCGATATCTCGAATGCCACGTCGCTGCTATCCCGGCTGAAGCTGGAGGGCGTCGATGTCGGGAGGCGTTGGGAGGAACTGGCCGATTTGTCCGAAAAACGGACCGAGGACGGCTGCCTGATCTTTGCCGACCTGCATTACCTTCTGGCGCTGACCAATGATTGCCGCGAGGGCGCGATCGCGCGGATGATGGCGCGACTGGCAGCCGATGCGGCCCGCTCCGGGACCGAGATCGAACGCCTTATGGCGGTCCCCGGTCTGAACGCCGCCCGTGGGCTGGAGGCGTTTGGCGACGGCGATTACGGCACCGCCTTCGCCGCGCTGGCCAGGGCGCGTCCGCACATGCAGGGGGCGGGCGGCAGCCACGCCCAGCGCGACGTATTCGAGCGGCTGACCATCGACGCGGGCCTGCGCGCCGGGCAACTGACAGATGCGAAAGCCATTCTTGCCGACCGAATGGCGCGGCGCGGAGGATACGAAGATGCCTATGCCGCAGCGCGGCGGGACTTGATCGCACGGGCAGAAAATGTGTCTTGCCCAAAGGGCGCGTCCGCGTAGGTCGCACACAGTAAGGAATAATGACCCGAATGACGACGACGACCCCGAACGAGGCTTTCGCGACGTCTAGCCCGACCATGGCAACGGCGGGGCTGGCGATCCGCGACCCGCGACTGGATTTCTTTCGCGGGATCGCGATGTTCATCATTTTGTTCGCCCATACGCCCGGCAACGCATGGACGTCATGGATACCGGCACGGTGGGGGTTTTCAGACGCGACAGAGATCTTTGTTTTCTGTTCCGGTATGGCGTCGGCCATCGCCTTCGGCCGGACGTTCGACCGGGCAGGGTGGCCGCTGGGCACCGCGCGCGTCGGCTATCGTGTCTGGCAGATATACTGGACGCATCTCGCGATGTTCCTGGTGATTGCCGCCATGCTGGCGGGGCTGGATGCGACGGGATGGCACCCGGACCGTGAGTATATCGGCACCCTGAACCTGTGGAAGTTCTTCGCCGATCCGGGGCCGCAACTGATCGGACTGGTGACACTGACCTATGTGCCGAACTATTTCGACATTCTGCCTATGTATATGATCGTTCTGCTGCTGATGCCCGTCTTCATGGCGCTAAGCCGGGTGTCCCTGCCATTGCTGGCTGTCGTTTCGATCACGATCTGGCTGTTTGCGCAGCAGGCACTGCTGGAGAGTCTTGGCCTGGGGGCCTGGTATCTGGCTTTCCCGGCCGAGCCGTGGTCCGACCGGACATGGTTCTTCAATCCCTTCGGCTGGCAGCTGATCTTCTTCACCGGCTTTGCCTTCATGCGTGGCTGGATTCCGGCACCGCCGGTACGACCATGGTTGATCGGGCTGGCGCTGGCCATCGTCATCATGAATTTCTTCGTGTCCAACATCGGCTTCCGGTTCTTCCAGCTTGGTCTTCTGAAAGACATCTATATCAGCCTGACGGGTTGCACCGAGACGGGTTTCGGGGCCTGCAATCCGGCCTTCGACTGGCGGCAGGCGAATGGGGCATGGTTCGACAAGACCGACTTCGCGATCCTGCGCTACGTCCATTTTCTGGCGCTGGCCTATCTGGCATGGACTGCGGCAGGCACCCATGGGCACCGTCTGGCGGCGGTTGGGCAGGGGGCCGTCGCGCGCATCTGGGATGAAATGGTCGCCATCGTGATGAAGGTTGGTCAGCAAAGCCTTGCCGTTTTCGTGTTCTCGATGGTTCTGGCGCGGATCAACGGCTATCTTCTGGATGTCATCGGACGCAATGGTTTGACCTGGGCGCTGATTAATCTGACCGGTGCCGGATTGCTGATTGCCTGTGCCTACGGGGCCGGATGGTTCAAGTCCCAACCCTGGAGAGTCAGGCGATGAGGCGGCGCGGGTTCCTGACGGGGGTGTCCCTTCTGGCGCTGACGGTTGCGACGCCGTTGCGGGCCGCGATACCGCGGTTTCTGGAAAGCACTCCGTTTGACCGCGACACCGTGCGGATGCTGGCCCGCGATCTGGCCGCGCGGGACTTTGTGCCGCGCCCGGAGGTGCCCGAGGCCTGGCGTAACCTGTCCTATGACGATTATCGCAAGATCTGGTTCAACACGCGCAACGCCATCTGGACCGACACCGACCTGCCGTTCGAGATGGACCTGTTTCATCCCGGTCTTTACTTCTCTCGCGCGGTCGAGGTGGATGTCGTGCGCGCCGGCATGGGCAACCGTCTGGCCTTCGATTTCGATCTGTTCGATCGGACCGACGATGCCCCGGACCTGCCCGTCGATGAAACAATGGGCTATTCCGGTCTGCGCCTGCGCCACCGCTATGAAGGGGAGATGAACCACCGCGAATTCGCCGTCTTCCAGGGGGCCAGCTATTTCCGGGCCATCGGGGCGCTTCAGTATTATGGCCTGTCGGCGCGCGGTCTGGCGCTTGGCACCGGCGACGCCGAGGGCGAGGAGTTTCCCGATTTCATCCGCTTCTGGGTCGAGGAGCCGTCGCCCGGCGATCCGGACATAGTGCTGCATGCCCTGATGGACAGCCCGTCTGTCGCCGGGGCCTATCGCATCCGCATCACACCGGGGGCGGCCTGCGAAATGCAGGTCGATTGCACCCTGTTCCCCCGTGTCGATCTGGACCATGTGGGAATCGCGCCGCTGACGTCGATGTTCCTTTACGATCAGACCAACCGTCCCAGGTTTCCCGACTTCCGCCCCGCGGTTCATGACAGTGACGGCCTGTTGGTTTGGAATGGTGCGGGCGAAATGCTGTGGCGTCCGCTGGCGAACCCGACATCCCTGCAGGTCAGCAGCTTCGTCGACGAGGCGCCGCGCGGCTTCGGTCTGATGCAGCGCGCTCGCCGCCTTTCGGATTTCGCGGACCTCGAGGCATATTATCATGAACGTCCCAGCCTCTGGATCGAACCCGCGGATGACTGGGGCGCCGGCATCGTCCGTCTGGTGGAGATCCCGTCGGATCAGGAAATCTACGACAACATTGTCGCCTATTGGCGTCCGCGCGAGCCATTGGCCGCCGGTCGGGAGTACCGGTTCGCCTATCGTATGCTGTGGACTGACGAGACCGGGCCGACACCGCCACCGCGCCGGGGCGATGTCGCGCGCGTTGTGGAAACTTACATGGGGCTGAACTTTTCGCGCGATGCGTGGCTTGCAGCGATAGATTTCGCCGATCATGCTGCGCTTGCGGTTGCCGGGGGCGCGGATGATGACGCCGATCCGGGTCAGTTCGACGACATGGTGGTGCGGATCAGCGCCCGCGTCCCGACCTCTGACGGGGTGTTGCAGCGCAATCCAGAAACTGGCGGCGTTCGTCTGGCTTTCACCTTCGACCCGGGCAAGGCCGATACGGTGGAGTTGCGCGCGCAGGTGTTCCGCAACGGCGAACCGGCGACCGAAGTCTGGCTCTACCGCTGGACGCGCGCATGACGCAGTCGCGCCTGGTCCTCTCGATGCCGCCCTCCGCACCGCTGGCGCACCCGCAACAGGATCTGTCGCGCCGGTTCCGCGACCATGCGGCCCCGGTGTCTGCGCCCGATGCGGGTGCCGTGTTCTGGCGTCTGGGCACGTTCCTGCCGGCGGCCATCGGCACAGGCGTCCTGCTCTGGGGGTTTCTGTCGTGGTTCGCCGCCGATGGCACAAGCTGGGCCGAGGCCCTGCTGGCGATGCTGATCGGCGCGGGGTTCTTCTGGATCGCGCTGACTTTCGTCACCGTGCTGGCGGGGTCGGGCGCACTGTTCAGCCGGACGCCGCCAGACGAAGGCCCGATCAAGCCGCTGGATGTGGCCCTTCTGGTCCCGGTGCACGAGGAAGCGCCGTGGGACGTGTTCGGCAATGCCGCCGCCATGCTGGAACGTCTGGCCGCGGCCCCCGGCGCGCATCGCTGGTCGCTTTATATTCTGTCGGACACCCGCGATCCGGTCCGCGCCGCGCAGGAAGAGGCCACCTATGCCGCGATCCGCGCAGGACTGCCGGATGTTCGTGTCTGGTATCGACGCCGGGTGCAGAACACTGACAGGAAGGTCGGAAATTTGGCGCAATGGGTGGCGCAATGGGGCGGCGCGCATGACGCCATGTTGGTGCTGGACGCCGACAGCCTCATGTCCGCGCAGGCGATCCGGTCGCTGGCCGATGCATTGGGACGTGATACCTCCGCCGGACTGATCCAGTCGTTTCCGCAACTGATCGGGGCCCGCAGTCTTTTCGCCCGCAGCCAGCAATTCGCGAACGCCATCTACGGCGTCGCCTTGGCCGAAGGACTGGCCCGCTGGACGGGGCGCGAAGGCAATTACTGGGGCCACAACGCCATCATCCGCACCGCAGCCTTTGCCGCGTCCGCCGGTTTGCCGCATGTCCGGGGCCTGCGTGGACGCGATAGCCTGATCCTGTCCCATGATTTCGTCGAGGCTGGCCTTTTGCGCCGCGCCGGTTGGTCGGTCCGGTTCCTGCCGCGTCTGCGCGGCAGTTACGAAGAAACGCCGCCGACCCTGATCGACCACGTTCTGCGCGACCGGCGTTGGTGTCGCGGTAATCTGCAACACCTTGGTCTCTTGGGCACGCGCGGTCTGCATGCGCTGTCGCGGTTCCACATGTTCCATGGCGCGATGGGGTATCTGCTGTCGCCGTTGTGGTTCCTGCTGCTGGCGCTCTGGGCTGTGATCGGCGTGTCCGCAGACCGTTCCGTCATCAACTACTTTTCGCCCGAGAATCCGATGATGCCGAACTGGCCCGAGATGAGTCCCATCAACCACGTCTGGCTGATGGTCACGATGTATGCCCTGTTGCTTGCCCCGAAACTGGTCGGGGCATCTGCCTTGATCGCTTCGGGCACGCCGGTCTCGCGGATGGGGGGGACGTGGCAATTCACCGGCTCGCTCCTGCTGGAGATCGCAGTGTCGATCGCCTATGCGCCGATCCTGATGGTGCAGCAGACCATGGCCGTTTTTTCGGCCCTGACCGGCAAGCGGTTCGAATGGACGCCGCAATCCCGCAACGGCGCTGCGCGGCCCTTCGCGGCCGTTCTTCGGTTTCACGCATTCGAGACGCTACTGGGGGCGGTGCTGCTTATCGGTATGGCTACCGGGTTCGTATCGCTCTGGTTGATCCCGATCATGGCCAGCCTGTTTCTTGCGGTCCCGCTGTCGTGGATGTCTGGCCTCGACCTTCCCGGCAGCCTGTCTACCCCGCAGGAGGTGCGTGCGCCTCTGGTCGCCAAGCGCGCGGCGCAATGGCGGGCCAAGCTGAAATCAAGCGTCGAGGGCAGCCCGGCGCAATGATCGGGCGCAGGGTGCACGACTTATCGGATCGGCAATGCTCGGACCGGCAGTGCCTCGTACCAGTCCAGCATCATGTCGGCCCATCCGGCAGGCACACCATGGCCGCCGGGAAACAACGCCATTTCAAGCGCGCTGTCTTTGGCGCAGGTCCAATACCGGCGCTGGAAATCGCCGGTCGTGCGCGTGCCGGACGGGTTCGGCTGTTCGCAGCCGTTGGCCGCGCGGAACAGGGCCAGACCTTCGAAAATGTCGCCTTGCACGAACTGGCCGTTGCGCAGGACACGTCCTTCCAGCGGGACGGTGCTGTCTTTCCAGCCATGTGTCTGGAACAGCCGCACAGGCCCGGCGCAGCTTGCGGGATGCGGTCGCCAGAACCCGCCCGAGACGGGGGCGTATGCAGAAAAGGCATCGGGTGTATCGCAGGCCAGATAGCTGACCATGAAGGCCCCTGCGGAGAAACCCGCAAGGATCACAGCGTCAGGGTCTATGGCATGGGTCTGCGCCGCGTCGGCGACGATTTCGGCGAAGAACGCGGCTTCATCCCGGCCGGGACCATGCATGATGTCATTGCGGAACGACCAGATGCCGCCCTCCCGGTCGTCGCGCCACGGCAGTCCGTCCGGGGCCAGAACCGCATATCCGCGGTCGGTGAAGGCCTTGATCGTGCCGGTCATGCCCAGGGCGCCGCGTCCGGTGCCCCCTGCGCCGTGCAGGAAGATCACCGCCGGAAAGGGGCCGTCGCCGTCGGGCAGGGCCACGCGGTAGGTGCCCAGCGGCGTTTCGCAGGGCGGATCGTCGCGCCCGCAGGTCTGCGCGACAGACGGCGCAGCGGCCAGACCGATCACCGCCGCCGCCAGCAGGCCCGCCAGACGTGCGATCATCGCAGGGTCACCGGCAGACCACGCTCCAGCCAGCCCGGCCCGGCGCGCGAGCCGAGCATTCCTTCGGGGATGTCGATGATCTGCGTGAATCCTGCATCGGTCAGCCGCGTGCCGGTCCGGTCCGACCGCACACCCCGCGCACAGATCAGTGCGATGGGCCGGTTAAGGTCGCCGTCGGCCATCCGGGTCAGCGCCTCGACGAAATCGTCGCGCCGCAGGTCCAGCGTCTGCGCACCCTCGGCCACGCCGGTCTTCATCCATTCGTCCGGACGGCGGATGTCGATCAGCATGATCTTCCCGGCGCGCACGGCGTCCAAAGCTTCGGGCGGCGTCATCTCGGCCCCCCGGAAGGTGTCGCGTCGCACCAGAATGATCCCTGTGGCTGCTGTCGCGGCAACGGCGACAGCACCGCCGCCGATCAGCAGAACACGACGGCGGGACAACAGGGTGGGTGTCTCGGCGGGTGCGGTCATGACAAGTCCTCCGCTTTCGGCAATATCGTCCCGTTCTCCGGGTCGGAAGTCACGAATGGGTGACGCTGTTAAGGCGATCTTCAGGAAGTTGTTCTAACTGAAGCAGTCGGCAGCTTTCCGATTGCCGCAAGACACGGGGGGATTGGATGACACATCCGGGCCGCGCCATCCAGCGTCAGGCTGCAAGACGATGTTCGCCGCAACGGCCTGCAAGCGATCTCTCCACCTGGCGGGAAGTGGGGCAGGGCGACTTCGTCGTCATCGATCGGCCTGGTATCTGGCTGACGGCGACACTTGGGTCCTGCGTCGGGATATTCCTGCACGATTCCGCAGGACGACAGGGTGGCATGACGCATATTTTCCACTGCGTCGATCCCGGCCCGATGGGGGGCGGGGCGATCGTGGCCGAAATCGAGATGCTGGTGAATGTGCTGATGCGGCAGGGCGCGCGCCGCGCCGGGCTGGTGGCGCGGATCGCCGGGGGCGCGCATACACTGACGCGCGGCAAGGATGTGGGCGGCCAGATTGCCGAAGTCTGTCTGGACTACCTGATGGCCGAGGCGATCCCGCTGGTGCAGGCGGATCTGCGCGGGGTGCGGGCACGCCGGGTTGTCTACGACCCTACGACAGGCGATTTGCAGATCAGCTATCCGGATTCGAAGCTGCCACCGCATCGTGACCATCCCTCCGGTCTGCACGATCAGACCGAGGAACTGTTCGGATAGCGGCTGAAGCCGTCGTCAGCCCGCCTGATCCACGATTTCGGTGGTATGGAAGGTATTCGTGTTGAGCAGGTATTGCGCTACGATCGGTCCCGACGCCGCTCCAAGCGTTCGGGCGTTGCCGCCCACGCGCCCGGCTTCTATGCGCGGCACGATCAGACCTCGGGTGTCCTGCGTCGCCAGATACCGGCGTACCCGCTCGACCAATTGATGGCGGATCGTTTCGGGAAAGGCCCCGTCGATCAGGATTGCCTCGAAGTCGATGACGGAGCAGGTCGACAGGCTGGCCTTGGCCAGCTCCTGGGCAGTCTCTCCCAGCCATGGCTCCACGTGTCGCGCCAGCGCGGCCCATGTCTTCGGTCCCTCGGACAGGCGGGCAGGGTCCAGTCCGACATCGCGCAGGCGGGTCTGCAACAGATGCAGCGATGCCATGTCGACCAGTTGCCGACTTTCGCCGTTAGGACCGATGGTGCGCAGCGATCCGAGCGCGCCCGCATTGCCCCGATGCCCCTCATAGAGGGAGTGGTTCAAGACGATCCCACCACCCAGATAGGAGCCGACGAAGAAATAGGCGTAATCCCGGAATTCCTTGCCGCGGCCATAGATCTGTTCGGCCAGGCAGGCTGCCGTGGCGTCGTTCATCGCCAGAACGGGCAAGGCGGTGATGCCCGCAAGGGCGGCACGCAGATCGGTGCCGTTCCATTCCGGAAATTCAAGCGAGGGGGTGCTGGCATTCCAGATCTCGAACGGCGCGGCGATACCCAGTCCGCACAGCCGCAGGGCCTCGGCAGGAGACAAGTCGCTGCACAGATCGCCCAGCCCTTCGGTCAGGAAGTCCAGAACCGGACCAGGGCGCAAGACATCGTAATCGAGCCGAAGCTGACGACGCATCCCGCCGGTGAACTCCATCAACAACAATTCTGCCGATCGACGACCGATTTTCAGGCCCAGCGAAAGAACTCCATCGGGGGCCAGTGCCATCGGTACGGATGGTTTGCCGACACGGCCCCGGACGGGCGCGCGGCGTGATAACAGCCCCTCGGTTTCCAGACGGCGCAGGATACCGGATACGGTGGGGGCGGACAGTCCAGACAGACGCGCAAGATCGCTGCCCGCCAGCTCGCCGTGGCGCAGCAGAAGCGACAGCAGAAGGCGTTCGTTGTGATCCCGAACACCCTTCTGGCTTAGTCCCGTACTTATCGATCTGACGATACCGTCGTCCATGACGCTCCCTACCGGGCGGATCGCTCAGAGGCGATGGCGCCATCGCCACGATAGCGTCGAATAATTAGTAAAGAAAGTTAATTAATAAATTGACTCAGGCCGAGGTATGGCATTTTCTATTTGCGGGAGACCGGTTGACTGGCGATTGCGAACGTCGCTCGGGACCGGCGCGACCGTTCATATCTGGGAGGATTACCATGAAGAAGCTGTTAGCCGGGTCGGCCCTTGCCGCCCTTTCCATGACCGGTGTCGCATTCGCCGACGCCGATTCCACCACTGCCTGCCTGATCACCAAGACGGATACCAACCCGTTCTTCGTGAAGATGCGCGAAGGTGCCGCCGCCAAGGCGGAAGAGCTCGGCATCAACCTTCTGTCCTTCGCGGGTCGCGTCGATGGTGACCACGAGACACAGGTCGCGGCGATCGAGACATGCATCGCCGAAGGCGCCAAGGGAATTCTCCTGACCGCGTCCGACACCTCGTCGATCGTGCCTGCCGTCAAGCAGGCCCGCGACGCCGGACTTGTCGTGATTGCGTTGGACACGCCGCTGTCGCCAATCGACGCGGCCGATGCGACTTTCGCCACCGACAACTTTCTGGCCGGTGAGCTGATTGGCCAGTGGGCCGCCGCCGCCCTCGGGGACGAGGCCGCGAACGCGCGGATCGGCATGCTCGACCTGTCCGTCAGCCAGCCGACTGTGGGCGTATTGCGCGATCAGGGGTTCCTGACCGGCTTCGGCATCGACGTCAAAGACGCCTCCAAGTGGGGCGACGAGGAAGATCCACGTATCGTTGGCAATGAAGTCACCGCCGGTAACGAGGAAGGTGGCCGCACCGCGATGGAGAATCTGCTGGCGATCGATCCGACGATCAACGTCGTCTACACCATCAACGAGCCTGCCGCCGCAGGTGCCTATGAGGCGCTGAAGTCCATCGGCCGCGAAAACGACGTTCTGATCGTGTCCGTCGATGGCGGTTGTCCCGGCGTGCAGAACGTTGTTGACGGCGTGATCGGTGCCACATCGCAGCAGTACCCGCTGCTGATGGCGTCCAAGGGGATCGAAGCGATTGCCGCCTTTGCCAAGGACGGCACGCTGCCGCAGCCGACCGAGGGCAAGGACTTCTTCGATACCGGCGTGGCGCTTGTCACCGATCAACCCGTGGACGGGGTCGACAGCATCGACACCGCCGAGGGCGCGGATCTTTGCTGGGGCTGATGGGATAGCATGATACGATTGGACAGGGCGCGTGCTATGCGCCCTGTCCGGTGTCACGCGGCAAAGGGGCAGACATGACCGACAATCCAACCACCGCCACGGCGGATCGCGTTGCCGAATTCGACCAGGGCCGTAAAGGCTTCGTGCATCAGGTGCAGCACCGTTTGCATGTCACCCCGGCGCTGGTGCCGCTGATCGTCCTCGTGGGTTCGATTGCGGTGTTCGGGGCGCTTCTGGGGAACAAGTTCTTTTCACCCTTCGCGCTGACCCTGATTCTGCAACAGGTGCAGATCGTCGGCATCGTCGGCGCGGCGCAGGCGCTGGTTATCCTGACTGCGGGCATTGACCTGTCGGTAGGCGCGATCATGGTGCTGTCGTCGGTCATCATGGGACAATTCACCTTCCGCTATGGCCTGCCGGTCGAGGTCGCGGTCGTCAGTGGCCTGGCCATCGGCACAGCGATTGGCGCATTCAACGGCTGGCTGGTGTCGGCAATGAAACTGCCGCCCTTCATTGTCACGCTGGGCATGTGGCAGATCGTGCTGGCGGCCAACTTCCTCTATTCCGCCAACGAAACCATCCGCAGTCAGGAAATCGCGAGCGAAGCCCCGCTGCTTCAGGTCTTCGGCACCACGTTCAAGATCGGCGGCGCGGTGTTCACGGTCGGTGCGATCTTCATGATCGTGCTGACGCTTATCCTGGCCTATGTGCTGCGGCACACCGCCTGGGGCCGTCACGTCTATGCTGTCGGCGACGACCCCGAGGCGGCGGAGTTGTCCGGCGTCAATGTCCGCGCGACGTTGATTTCGGTCTATGCGCTGTCGGGTCTGATCTGCGCTTTTGCCGGCTGGGCCCTGATCGGGCGGATCGGCTCGGTCTCGCCCACGTCTGGCCAGCTGGCCAACATCGACAGCATCACCGCCGTGGTGATCGGGGGCATTTCGCTGTTTGGCGGACGCGGGTCGATCATGGGTATGCTGTTCGGCGCGGTGATCGTCGGAGTATTCTCGCTGGGCCTGCGCCTGATGGGCGCGGACGCGCAGTGGACCTATCTGCTGATCGGTGTCCTGATCATTTTCGCGGTCGCCATCGACCAGTGGATCAGGAAGGTGTCGGCATGACCCGGATAACCGGCAGAACGACCGGGTGCCGCGGTGCGCACGTGGGACAAGCCCACGGGGACCAGTGGATCAGGAAGGTGTCGGCATGACGGAACCTCTTCTCAAGGCGCGCGGACTGGTCAAACGGTATGGCCGTGTGACCGCCCTGGACCACTGCGATTTCGACCTGATGCCAGGCGAAATCCTCGCCGTGATCGGGGACAACGGTGCCGGGAAATCCTCGCTCATCAAGGCGCTGTCGGGCGCGGTCGTCCCCGATGCGGGGGAGGTGTGGCTGGACGGCAGGAAAGTCCGCTTCACCGCGCCGACCCAGGGCCGCGAAGCGGGGATCGAGACGGTCTACCAGACCCTCGCCATGTCGCCCGCGCTGTCGATTGCGGACAATATCTTCATGGGCCGCGAAATTCGCCGCCCCGGCATAATGGGCAGCGTGTTTCGAATGCTGGACCGCCCCGCGATGGAGAAATTCGCCCGCGAAAAGCTGTCGGAACTGGGGCTGATGACGATCCAGAACATCAATCAGGCGGTCGAGACCCTGTCGGGCGGTCAGCGTCAGGGCGTTGCCGTCGCCCGTGCCGCCGCCTTCGGGTCGCGCGTCATCATTCTGGACGAACCGACGGCCGCGCTGGGTGTCAAGGAAAGCCGCCGGGTGCTGGATCTTATCCAGGACGTGCGCGCGCGCGGCATTCCGATCATCCTGATCAGCCACAACATGCCGCATGTCTTCGAAGTCGCCGACCGCGTCCACGTCCATCGGCTGGGCCGCCGTCACTGCGTCATCGACCCGAAGGACTACACGATGTCAGACGCAGTTGCCTTCATGACCGGCGCGAAAGAGCCGCCCGAAGCATTGCTGTCCGCCTGACGGCAGGTCTTGACGCCGACCCGGCATCCGATCACCCCGGTATCGGGGGACCGGACGCCGGTCTCTCGCGACCGTTCAGGCACGAGGTAATATGACCCAACACGCGACCAGATTGGGCGTCGACATCGGCGGCACCTTTACCGACGTGGTGCTGGAAACGGACGGCGGTCGCCATTCGGCCAAGGTCCTGACGACCTATGCCGCGCCCGAAAATGCCATCGTCGACGGCATGCGACAGGTCTGCACCAAAGCCGGGATCGCACCTCAGGCCATCGGCCAGATCATCCATGGCACGACGCTGGCGACCAACGCTCTGATCGAACGGCGCGGCGCGCGCACGGCGCTGATTACGACGCAGGGCTTCCGTGATGTGATCGAAATGCGCACCGAGTCGCGATTTGAACAATACGACCTGAACCTGGAGCTGCCCGACCCGTTGCTGCCGCGTCAGATGCGGCATGCCGTGGCCGAGCGTGTCGACGCGACCGGCGCGATCCTGATCCCGCTGGCGCGCGCGGACATCGAGACGGTCGTGGACGCCATCGCCGAACAGGGCGTCGAAAGCGTCGCCGTCGGCCTGATCCATTCCTATCTGAACGATGCGCACGAACGGTTGATCCGCGATGTGCTGGCCGAGCGTCTGCCTGATGTGATGGTGTCGCTGTCGTCCGAAGTCTCGCCCCAGATGCGCGAATACGAACGCTTCAATACGGTCTGCGCCAACGCCTATATCAAGCCGCTGATGAAGTCGTATCTGGGGCGGCTCAAGGGCCGGTTGTCGGACGAAGGAGCCGACTGCCCGGTCTTCCTGATGCATTCCGGAGGCGGCATCATCTCGCTCGACAGCGCGGCGGAGTTTCCGGTCCGACTGGTCGAATCCGGCCCGGCGGGCGGTGCGGTCTTCGCAGCCGACATCGCCGCGCGGCACGGACTGGACCGGGTTCTGTCCTTCGACATGGGCGGCACGACGGCCAAGATCTGTCTGATCCGCGACTTCACCCCCAAGACGTCGCGGGTGTTCGAGGTCGCGCGGACCTATCGGTTCAAGAAAGGATCGGGGATGCCGATCTCGATCCCGGTGATCGACATGGTGGAAATCGGTGCGGGCGGCGGCTCGCTGGCGCATGTCGACGCGATGCACCAGATCCGCGTCGGCCCCGAAAGCGCCGGATCCGAACCGGGACCCGCCTGTTACGGACGCGGCGGCGACCGCCCCGCCGTGACCGACGCCGACCTGATGCTGGGCAAGCTGGACCCCGATGGTTTTGCGGGCGGCTCGATCCGACTGGACACCGAAGCGTCGCACGCCGCACTTGCCCGCGTGCTCGGCGATCCGCTGGACATGGACGCGATGGAAGCGGCGTTCGGATTGGCCGAAGTCGTGGACGAGAACATGGCCAACGCGGCGCGTGTCCACGCCGTCGAGAATGGCGAGGATCTTGCAGGCTATACCATGATCGCCTTCGGTGGCGCGGCCCCGTTGCACGCCGGTCGCCTGTGCGAAAAGCTGGGCATTGATCGCCTTCTTGTGCCACCCGGCGCAGGCGTCGGCAGTGCCATCGGCTTCCTGCGCGCGCCGTTCAGCTTCGAGGCGAACCGCTCCGTCTACATGACACTGTCGGACTTCGATCCGGTCCGCATCACCGACCTTCTGGGTGATCTGCAATCCGAGGCAACGGGTTTCGTGCGCACCTGCGATGCCGACAGCCCGATCAACTGCGAGTTCAAGGTCTACATGCGCTATACGGGCCAGGGCTGGGAAATCCCCGTGACGCTGTCCGAAGCGCAGGCGACGGCCCCCAACGCCGCGACCTTCCTGTCGCTGTTCGAGGCGGATTACACCCGACTGTTCGGACGCACGGTTGCCGGTCTGGACGTAGAGATCACCGTCTGGTCGGTCAATGCCACGACCCCGCCTTCACCGGTCGAGCCGCTGGGGGCGGCCGGGCGGGGCGGGACGATCATCGGCACCGGCACGCGCGCCGTTTTCGACCCTGCACTGGCGCAGGTCGTTGACGCCGCCGTGGTCGCTCGCACCGGTCTGATGGATGGCGCGACCATCGACGGCCCCGCCGTCCTGACCGAGGATGAGACCACCATCATCGTCCCCGCCAGCCGCACGGCGACGCATCTGCCCGACGGCTGCATCGACCTGACCAGAAAGGCCACGCCATGACCTCCACCGTCGCCTGCCAGGTCATGTGGAACCGACTGATTTCCGTGGTCGAGGAACAGGCGCAGGCGCTTGTCCGCACCGCCTTCAGCACCTCGGTCCGCGAGGCGGGCGATCTGTCGGCGGGCGTCTATGACGCCGATGGCCGGATGTTGGCACAGGCCGTTACCGGCACGCCGGGCCACGTCAACGCGATGGCCGACGCCGTCGCGCATTTCATCCGCCGGATCGGGCGCGACACGATGGCGGAAGGCGACGTCTATGTTACCAACGACCCTTGGGAAGGCACCGGCCACCTGCACGACATCACCATGGTCACCCCGTCGTTTCACGGCGGCCATCTGGTCGGCTTCTTCGCCTGCACCGCCCATGTCGTCGATATCGGCGGGCGCGGGTTCGGTGCGGATGCCAACAGCGTCTACGAGGAAGGCCTCTACCTGCCGATCATGCGCTTCGCCGACCGCGGCAGGGTGGACGAGACGCTGCTGAAAATCGTGCGCGGCAATGTCCGTGAACCCGATCAGCTGGTCGGCGACATGTATGCGCTGGCGTCCTGCAACGAGATCGGCCACCGCCGCCTGACCGCCATGATGGAAGAGTTCGGACTGGACGATCTGACCGGCATCGCGACCTTCATCCTCGATAATTCCCGCCGTGCCACGCTGGAGCGGATCGCCGCGCTGCCCCGCACCTCCGCCACCGGCGAGATGACGGTCGATGGCTTCGATACGCCGATCACCCTGAAGGTCCGCCTGACGATCGAGGCCGACCGCATCCTGTCGGATTTCGCGGGCACCAGCGGGCTGGACCCCAAGGGCATCAACTGTCCGCTGGTCTATGCCAAGGCCTATGCCTGCTATGCCCTGAAATGTGCAATCGCCCCGGAAATCCCGAACAACGCGGCCTCGTTGGCTCCGTTCGAAATCGCCGCGCCCGTCGACTGCATCGTCAACGCGACGCATCCCGCGCCGGTCGCCCTGCGCCATATCGTCGGTCACTTCGTCCCGGACACAGTGTATGACGCGCTCGACAAGATCCTGCCCGGCGTGGTTCCAGCGGAAGGAGCGGGATGTCTGTGCAATTTTCAGCTTTCCCTGCGGCCCCGGTCGGGTGCGCAAGACGGTGCGACACGGTCCGAGGTTCTGATCTTCAACTCGGGCGGTGCGGGGGCACGGCCTGGCTTCGATGGGTTGAACGCGACGGCCTTTCCGTCCGGCGTGATGACCATGCCCATCGAGGCCACGGAGCACGCCGGCCCGGTGATGATCTGGCGCAAGGAGTTGCGACCGGATTCCGGCGGAGCGGGGCGACATCGCGGCGGTCTGGGGCAGATCATGGAAGTCGGCGCGCGCGATGGCTATGAGTTTGATTTTTCGGCCATGTTCGACCGCGTCGATCATCCGGCGCGGGGCCGTCGCGGCGGCGCATCCGGGGCGCCCACGACCATCGCACGCGACGACGGGTCGGTGATGCGGGGCAAGGGCAGGCAGTTCGTCGGTTCCGGTCTCCGCGTGATGCTGGCGCTGCCCGGTGGCGCAGGCTACGGCGCGCCGGGCGAACGCGACACCGATCTGGTCAGGCGCGACCTTGCGCGCGGATATATCTCGGCGGAAGTCGCGGCCCGCGATTACGGCCTGACACCCGAGGAGATCGAAGCCGTGCAGGTCGAGGTGCGGCAGGGCAAGACGCCATAGGGAGGGCGTGACGGCCGTCTTCCGCCCCTACAATTCTCGACCAGCCGCAGGGCGGAATAGGCCCTGGCGGGATGTGGACCGCATGGACATGAACATGACAAATCAAAAGATACGATACGTTGTGATATAGTTAATAAATATCCGCATCTGCGATAAATCGCCGATTGGTCGCGTGGGTCAAAGCGTTAACCTTTTGTTAAGGGGTGGTTCTTTATCGTTAAGGAATGCTCGACTTAGAACCTGCCCAAGCCCCAACAGACGCTTATCTCGCTCTGGAAGCGGATCTTATGAGCTATGCCCGGCATTACACTCCAACGGAGGAGGCTCGAATGTCCCCCAGTGAACTGCGGTGTGTTCATGACAGTTCCAACTGGGCGCACCGATGGGCAACATTGGACAGAATCTGTCTGGGACATTGATCTGCTGGCCTTCAAAATGGAATGAACCGCCGGGATGAACGGCGGCTCTTTTGGTCCGATGAAAATCGAGGGTCAGTCAGAGTGATCGAGGGGCAGTTCTTCGGTCACGCCATCTGTCGCCACCTTCGGCATCGCACGGACGTTCCCGATTGCCTCGCTATAGAATTTTCCACGCAGGCCCCGGAGGTTCCGCATAAGCGACCTGAACGTCTGCGGGGACACGCTTTGCAGGTAATGGTAGATGCCGTTCGCATGCTTCGCCGCCCGTTTACGGGCAAGGCCGTGCATGCCACCTCCGTATATCACCGAGGAGGGTTTAACATCCTGAAAAGTCGCATATTTTTGAGAGCTTCAAGGAAAAATGGTGCTGTGAGAGAGGATTGAACTCTCGACCTCACCCTTACCAAGGGTGTGCTCTACCACTGAGCTACCACAGCATTCCGGGGGCGGATTAGACCGAACCGGATGATCCCGCAACCCCTGAATATGTTCCCCTACAGCATTGAGCGCCCCCTATGGCCGCCAATGAAGGCCGCATCTGGTCTGCCCGGCTGGACCCCCGTCGCACCTGTCGCTATGTCGGCGGAGAATAACAGGGGCAAGCATGGTGCAGGGCGGCAAACCTACCCGTGAAGATCGGCTGAAGGCCGCGCTGAAGGCCAATATGGGACGGCGCAAGGCGCAGAAGCGCAATCGCGCAGAAGACATGTCGCCAGACACCGTGGCCAAAGACGCACCGGACCATAAAAACGGGCCCGCAGATGGTCCAGACGAGCAGGAGACTCCCCATGGATAGCATCATCGTCACCGGCGGCGGCCCGCTGAGCGGCACGATTCCGATCGCCGGGGCCAAGAATGCCTGCCTTACGCTGATGCCCGCGACGCTTCTGTCTGACGAACCGTTGACCCTGACCAACGCTCCCCGCCTGTCGGACATCCGTACCATGTCCCAGCTTCTGGGGTCGCTCGGGGCGGAAGTCAGTCCTCTCTCGGACGGTCTGGTGCTGGCGATGTCCTCGCACGACCTGAACGGCGAACGGGCGGATTATGATATCGTGCGCAAGATGCGCGCCTCGATTCTCGTCCTCGGGCCGCTTCTGGCCCGGCAGGGTCGGGCCGTCGTGTCGCTGCCCGGCGGTTGCGCCATTGGCGCGCGACCCGTCGATCTGCACCTCAAGGCGCTGGAGGCGATGGGAGCCGAGCTGGAATTGCGCGACGGATATGTCCACGCCAAGGCCCCGGCGGGCGGATTGCACGGCGGTATCGTCGACTTCCCCTTCGTCTCGGTCGGTGCCACCGAAAATGCGCTGATGGCCGCAACACTGGCCAGGGGCACCACCGTCCTCAAGAATGCCGCGCAGGAGCCTGAAATCGTCGACCTCGTCCATTGCCTGCAAGCCATGGGCGCGCAGATTTCCGGCGAAGGCACCGACACGATCGAAATTCAGGGCGTCGACCGTCTGCACGGGGCAACCCACCGCGTGGTCACCGACCGGATTGAACTCGGCACCTATATGCTCGCACCGCTGGTGGCGGGGGGTGAAGTCACGCTGGGCGGCGGTCGTCGCAACCTGCTGGACGCCTTCTGCACCAAGATCGAGGAAGCGGGCGCCGAAGTGACCGAGTCCGATGCCGGTCTGACCGTCAAACGCGCCAACGGCCCAATGCAGGCCGTCGATGTCGAGACGCAGCCGTTCCCCGGCTTCCCGACCGACCTTCAGGCCCAGATGATGGCGCTGCTCTGCACCGCCCAGGGCACTTCGGTGCTGGAGGAAAAGATCTTCGAGAACCGCTTCATGCACGCGCCCGAACTGATCCGCATGGGTGCGAAAATCGATGTCCACGGCGGCCACGCGACGGTGACGGGCGTCGACAAGCTCAAGGGTGCGCCGGTGATGGCAACCGACCTGCGCGCGAGTGTCAGCCTGATCCTCGCCGGTCTGGCGGCCCAGGGCGAAACCCGCGTCGGACGCGTCTATCATCTGGATCGCGGATATGAACACGTTGTCGCCAAGCTGCGCGGCGTCGGGGCGAATATCGAAAGGATCAAGGAAGATGGCTGACACTCCCACTCCGCGCGATGCAAGGTTTCACGACGCCGATGAACGCCCGCTCAAGCTCTGGGCGACGGATTCGCAAGACCTGCAAATCCTGGCCGCACTGGCGCAGGACGCCGTGCTGCCCGCGTCGGAAATGCGCTGGCAAAAAGGTCCGCGCCGCTTTGCCATGCTGCTTAACCGCTACCGCTGGGAACACGGCACGCGACAGCCCGAACGGGTGCGCAGCCTGCTGACGGCGGGGGACGTGGTGTCTGTCCGGGGGCAGGGGGTTCTGCCCGGCGATGCCGATACCGTATTGTCGCTGCTGACGCTGGACTGGGAGCCGGGGGCCGACGCCGACGGCATCCTGCGCCTGACCTTCGCGGGTGACGGTGTGATCGAGGTCACCTGCGACTGTCTCGATGTAATGCTCGCGGATGTGACGCAGCCCTATGCCGCGCCATCGGGCAAGACGCCGGATCACCCGGAATAACCCGACACCCCGGGTCCGGGGCTGCCGCCCGCCAGGCAGACCCGGACCCTGCCCGGAGATCATGGATGCCGCAATTCCTGTCCACCGCCGACGCCGATTTCGATGCCCGGTTCGACGCCCTGCTGACCATGAAGCGCGAGGATGCGCCCGATGTCGACGATGCCGTCGCCGCGATTATCGCCGACGTGCGCGCCCGTGGCGACTCCGCCGTGTGCGACCTGACGATCCGATTCGACCGTTTCGACCTGACACCGGAGACGATGCGCATCACCGATACCGAGATCGCCGCCGCCGCCGACCGGGTCGCGCCCCAGGACCGGACCGCGCTGGAGACCGCCGCCGCCCGCATCCGCGCCTATCACGAACGGCAACTGCCCCGTGACGAGCAATGGACGGACGAGACCGGCGCGACGCTGGGCTGGCGCTGGGGGCCGGTGGACGCGGCGGGGCTTTATGTGCCGGGCGGGCTGGCGACCTATCCTTCGTCGGTGCTGATGAATGCGATCCCGGCGCGGGTCGCCGGTGTCGGTCGGCTTGTGATGTGCGTGCCGACACCCGACGGTGTGCTCAACCCGATGGTCCTGCTGGCGGCACAGATGTCCGGCGTGACCGAGGTTTACCGCATCGGCGGCGCGCAGGCGATCGCCGCCATGGCCTACGGCACCGACACCATCGCGCCCGTCGACAAGATCACCGGGCCGGGCAACGCTTTCGTCGCCGCCGCCAAACGCCGCGTCTTCGGGCGCGTCGGCATCGACATGATCGCGGGTCCCTCCGAAATTCTGGTGATCGCAGACTCCGACAACGACCCTGACTGGATCGCCATCGACCTGTTGTCCCAGGCCGAACACGACGAAAGCGCGCAGAGCATCCTGATCACCACCGACGCCGCCTTCGGTCAGGCCGTGGCTGACGCTGTGACGGCCCGTCTGGAAAGACTGGAGCGCGCAAACATCGCGGGCCCGTCCTGGCGCGATTTCGGTGCCGTCATAACCGTTGGCGATCTGGACGAGGCCGCGAAGCTGTCAAACCGCATCGCCCCCGAGCACCTCGAACTCGCCGTCGCCGATCCCGAAGCCCTGTCCGACAAAATCACTCACGCCGGGGCAATCTTCCTTGGTCAGTGGACGCCCGAGGCCATCGGCGATTACGTCGGCGGCCCGAACCATGTCCTGCCCACGGCCCGCTCCGCCCGCTTCTCGTCGGGCCTGTCGGTCCTCGATTTCATGAAGCGCACGACGCTGGCCCGCATGACACCCGAAAGCCTCCGTGCCATCGGCCCCGCCGCCGTCCGCCTTGCCACGTCGGAATCGTTGCAGGCGCATGGCCTGTCGGTGCAGGCGCGACTGGACCGGCTGAACCGATGACGCGCCAGACCATTGCCCCGCCCGCCACTATGCCGCATCAAGCGCCCATGACCGATCGTATCGCCCAGATTCATATCGACGACGCCAACCTGCCGATCCCTACGGCGGAAATCGAGCAGGAACGGGCCGTCGCCATATTCGATCTGCTGGAAGACAACAGCTTTTCCCTCGCCGCCGATGGGGCGCCCGCCGGGCCCTACGACCTGTCGCTGGCCATTCGCGAACGCCGTCTGGTCTTCGACATCAGCACCGGCACAGGCAAGGCCGGTGAATTCCATCTGTCGCTGGGGCCATTCAAACAGGTCGTGAAAGATTACTGGCAGATCTGCGCGGCCTATTTCGACGCGGTCAAGAAACTCCCACCCAGCCAGATCGAGGCGATCGACATGGCCCGGCGCGGCATCCACAACGAAGGCGCGCGCATCCTGCAGGAGCGGCTGGAGGGCAAGGCGACTGTCGATATCGACACGGCGCGGCGGCTTTTTACCCTGATCTGCGTGCTGCACTTCGGGGGCTGAGCATTGGCCGGAAACCCACAATCCGTCCTGTTCTGCTGCGATCACAACGCCGTCCGTTCGCCCATGGCAGAAGGGCTGATGAAGAAGATGCACGGTCAGTCGATCTATGTGCAATCGGCGGGCGTGAAGAACGACATCGAGATCGACGGCTTTGCCGTTGCCGTCTGCGCCGAGATCGGGGTGGAGCTGTCGCGTCACCGTTCCCGATCTTTCGAGGAAATGAAGCAATGGGGCGACGATCTGGAGCAGTTCGACCTGATCGTCGCCCTGTCGCCCGCATCGCAGCGCATGGCTCTGGAGCTGGCCCGTCACGCCCATATCGACGTTGAATACTGGCCCATCATGGACCCGACGGGGCTGGGCAAGGGGCGCGATCAGAAGCTGGCGAGCTATCGGCTCAGCCGCGATCAGATCAGGGAACGGTTGAAGGGTCGGTTTGGGTGAGGGGCCTTTAGGCGACGGTTCAGGGAACAAGCGTGACCGGAAAGAACGGCATATTCTTCGCCTTGATCTTTGCCGCCTTGATCGCCTGACGCAGACGATCCGAGACGAACAGAAGTTCCGGGCCGATCAACGGATCACGCCATACCTTCGCTGCCCTCGGGTTCGATGAAATCCATTTGGCCGTAGTTCGCGGGGTCAGCCGGAAACGGCGTGAACCAGACCGGGGTCTCAACTTGTCCGTCATTCTGCGTCATCAACTTCTCCGCTTTTGTCGACACGAACGTCGTCCGGTTGCCGTGGCATCCGATACGGACGTTTGTATGACCGACGTAATACCTCCGTATGCACCGTCGTAATATCCCCGATCACGCGCGGGTCCCCGTCGCACATATCCCCTTGAATATTTCCCGGTTTCCCCCCATCTAGCCACATCCCGCCGCAAGCCTCCGTTTTCCGGTCGCGCGGCCCCACATCAGGAGACACCATGGCCAAGGAAGAAATGCTCGAATTCCCCGGCGTCGTGCGCGAGCTTCTGCCGAACGCGACATTCCGGGTCGAACTCGAGAATGGCCATGAGATCATCGCGCACACGGCAGGCAAAATGCGCAAGAACCGCATCCGCGTTCTGGCCGGCGACAAGGTTCAGGTCGAGATGACGCCCTATGACCTGACCAAGGGTCGCATCAACTATCGCTTCAAGTAAGGTGCCGGGCAACGGCCCGCGCCTGATCCTCGGATCCGGCTCTCCGCGACGGTTGGAGTTGTTGGCGCAGTTGGGCGTAACGCCTTACGCCGTGCGCCCGCCCGATGTCGATGAAACACCTGAAAACGCAGAACTTCCGCGCGTTTACTGCGAACGGATAACGGCGCTGAAACTGGCCACGGTAGAGGCCGGTCCCGATGATATCATACTTTGTGCCGATACCACGGTGGCCGTCGGTCGGCGCATTCTGGGCAAGCCCGCCGACGCCGGTCAGGCCGCGCAATTCCTGCACCTGCTGTCGGGACGCCGGCACAAGGTCGTGACCTGCATCGGGGTGCGACGTGGCGACCGGATATGGACGCGAACCTGTGTGACGTCGGTCAAGCTGAAGCCGCTGTCGGACTTCGAAATCAACGGCTACCTTGCCACCGATGACTGGCAGGGCAAGGCAGGCGGCTATGCGATCCAGGGGCCAGCGGGTGCTTTCGTGTCGTGGATCGAAGGCAGTTTCACCGGCGTCGTCGGACTGCCCCTGCATGAAACCGCAAACCTGCTTCAAGCCGCAGGGCTGGAGATCTGGCGATGAACGGCACACAAATCATACTCGGTCACCACAAAGGCCGCCCCGCCGCCGCCCGCATGGTAAACGGACGGCTGGACGATTTGTTGATCGACGGCGACGATGATCGGCCCGGTCTGGGGACGGTGTTCCGTGCCATCTGCGACCGCCCCGTCAAGGGGCAGGGCGGCATGTTCGTGAAGCTTGGAAACGGTCTGACCGGCTGGCATCGCAATGCCAAGGGACTGGCCCCCGGACAGGCGTTGCTGGTGCAGGTCACGGGTCATGCCGAACCGGGCAAGGCCATCCCCGTCACCGACCGCGTGCTATTCAAATCGCGCTATTGCATCGTCACCCCCGGCGCGCCGGGCCTGAACGTTGCGCGCAGCCTGACCGATGACGAGGACCGCGACCGGCTTCTGGAAATCGCCAATGACGCGGTGCCTGACCGCGAAGGTCACGGCATCATCCTGCGGACAGCCTGCGAAGGCATCGACGAATCGACGTTGACCGACGATCTGACGCAGACTTGGGGTGTGGCGATGCAGGTGCTGGATGATCCGGGGACGGACGCGGAGCGCCTGCTGGATGGTCCTGACGCGCATGCCCTGGCATGGCGCGATTGGGCCGGGACCGAGATTTCGGAGGACTGGGCGACGGTCGAGGATCAACTCGATGCCCTGTCGTCACCGCAGGTCAACGTCGGCCCGGCCACGTTCTACATCGAGCCGACGCGCGCCCTGACGGCTGTTGATGTGAATACCGCCGAGGGCGGGGCAGGCGGGTTCAAGGCCAATCTTTCGCTGGCGAAGGAACTGCCGCGACAACTGCGCTTGCGCGGGATCGGCGGTCAGATCGTGCTGGACCTGGCCCCGATGCCCAAGAAGGATCGCAAGGCGTTCGAAAGCGCCCTGCGCACGGCGTTGAAGTCCGATGCCATCGAAACCAGCCTGATCGGCTGGACCCCGCTGGGCCATTTCGAACTGACCCGCCGCCGCGAACGTCGTCCGTTGGAGGAGCTGCTGTGACCTGCCCGATCTGCGACAAGCCTACGGATGCGAAATACCGTCCGTTCTGTTCCAAACGCTGCGCTGACGTCGATCTGGGTAAGTGGCTGACCGGCAGCTATGCCATCCCTTCGACCGACCCGGATGACGCAGAAGAAGCCATTGACGCTGCCGAGCCGGAGAAGGACAGCCGTTCGCGCCAGAACTGACGCTTTTTCGTCTGGACACCGATTTTGCCGTGCCCTAGACGATGCAAACCCCGCGAGGTGCCAAACCTCGCAGACCTCAGGGAACCCCTTTCGGGAGACCCCGGTCGGACCCGGTGCCTGGGTAGCTCAGGGGTAGAGCAGTGGATTGAAAATCCTCGTGTCGGTGGTTCGATTCCGCCCCCGGGCACCAATTTAAAAAATTAAAAATAGTTGCTCAGCTGATATTGGCGGCAAGCGCCAGATCTCTCAAATGTCCTTGGGTATCATTCGGGTAGCGTTTTGAGTCTGCCTCGCTCCACGACACTTTTGACTTCTTCTTGCGAAAGGTCGTTTTCTCTCTTGATCCTCTGGATGTTTCTGGAAACGCGCGATTGAATTGACATGCGCGGCATGGCGTATGGCGGTCACGCTTCGACCATAGACTATAAGTCATATTCGACTTAGGCTGGCGGAAGACCCGAAGTCACTGGCGACATTCAGGAATGCAGGAACAGGCAGGGGGACGCGCGCCCTCGCGGTTGACTCATAGTCTAAATAACGAGGCGAGGTCCGTCCTGCATATAAGTTCAGGCTGAAATATTGGCCGTATCGATAACGGTCGTATCGATTGAACAGCGGTCCACCCGTATGTCTCCGCTCAACAGTACAAACTCGATGCTCCTTCAGAATGCCAATGATCTGTTCTTTGCTGGACCTTGCTTCATCGTCTGTCTCCTCAGTTGGAGAACAGGCTAAACCCGAAATGCCGGACATTTCAGGGGAGCAGGTCACCGCGCTACTGTTTGTTTGAAGGTATGTGCCTGGCGTCGATCCTGTCGTTTGTCATCCTTCGTTTGTCTCAACACGTATGCCCCAAATCTCGCATGGCAGCGGATATGGCATCAACACAGGCACAGTCGCCAAGATGGCTGAGCCGGAAAATGTGGACCGGTGTCATCCGACCGTGAATTGCCCCATCATTCCCGCATCTTCGTGTTCGAGGATATGGCAGTGATACATGAATGGCGTGTCGACCGTTGCCGGTTTGTCGAACCGGAGCAAAATCTCGGTCGGTCCTTCGATATGCACCACGTCCTTCCATCCAATCTCTGCGGGGTTGACCGCCCGCCCGCCCATGGTGACGACCTGAAAGGACACGCCGTGAACGTGAAACGGATGCGTCATCATGTCGGCATTGATGCGCCAGAGCTCGGTTTCGCCCAACTGCACCTGCTGGTCGATGCGCGACATATCATAGGGCTCACCATTGATGCCCATTGTCTGCCTGTCCTGTCCGATCAGATTGTTCAGCATGCTGCTGATCATGTTTCCGGAACTGATGTTCAAGATGAACTCGCGGGTGCGAACGGGTTCGCCGAGATCGGAGACTGTTGCGGGCAAAGACCCGGGCAATTGCACGGGACCGGATGTTGACGCATCGCCGACATCGAAAGACATGACGTCGAGTGTTGCGGTATTATTCCCGCCACCCATCATGCCGCCACCCATCATCCCGCCACTACCGACATTCCGGGAGACCAGGCGAACGGCAGACCGATCCGAGAAGTCGACGATGATTTCGGCCCGTTCTGCCGGGGCAAGACGCAGATTGACCATCGCGGCAGGCGAGGGCAGCAGGCCGCCGTCGCTGGCGACCTGATGGAATTGCCGACCGTCGGTGAAGTTGAAATCATAGATCCGGGCGTTGGATGCGTTCAGCAACCGCAAGCGCACCAGCCCCGCGGGCACGGTCAGCTTGGGACGGATCGCACCGTTGACCAGCACGTCATCTCCGTGGAAACCCTGCATCCTTCCCATCATGCCCAGATCATAGGTCAGTCTTCCCGATCGGTCGAAGCTGCGATCCTGCACGATCAGCGGAAAATCATTCACGCCATAGTCGCGGGGCAGCGGATCGTCGATTTCGGGGTCGTCGATGATAATCATGCCCGCCAGACCACGGTAGACCTGTTCGGCGGTGCGGCCGTGAACGTGACTATGGTAGAACAGGGTTGCCGCGGGATGATCGACTGGGAGCTCCGGAGACCAGGTCTTGCCCGGACCGAAGGCGAGTTGCGGCCCACCGTCCAGGTATCCAGGCACATGCATACCGTGCCAATGGGCGGTGATCGGATCGTCGGTGCGATTTTCCACATCGATACTGGCGGTGCGCCCACGTTGGAACCGAAGGAGCGGTCCGAGATAATCCTGCCCGTAGCCCAGTGTATCGGACTCAACTCCGGGAATGAGTTCAGCTCTGCCCTTGATTGCGGACAGGATATTGCCAGCACCGGGACCGACCTCCATCACGTCCGGGATCGGCAGCGGCGCGCCCGGTTCGGCGGCGACGGTCCGTCGGCTGATTATGGCAGGTGCGGCAAGGGTCGCGACACCGAGGCTCAGAAATTGGCGCCGTTTCAAATGGATACTCCGTCTCTGGAAGGGGAAGGGTAGGTCTGAGCCGTCTCGGCAAGACAACGGACCGCGCCATGCTGGGTCAGGAACACCTTGCCGGTCAGATCGTCGAGGAATGAGCTGGTCTTCAGCCGATCCATCACCGGCCCCTTCACCTCGCTCAGATGAAAGGTGATACCACGGGCTTTCAGGCGGCCATTGATCGCCTCAAGACTTTCCAGCGCGCTCATGTCGATCTCATTGACGGCCGAGCACATCAGGATGACGTGCTTCAGGTCGCCCCGGTCGGCGGTCATGTCATAGATCCGGTCTTCGAGGTTGCGGGCATTGGCAAAATACAGGCTCTCGTCCACGCGGATCGACAGGATGCTGTCATCCGTGATCACGTCGTGGCGGTTCACGTTGCGGTAATGCTCGGTGTCCGGAACCTGTCCTACGATGGCCATATGCGGGCGGGACGATCTATAGACGTGGATCAAAACCGAAATCAGGACACCTGCTGAAACACCCGCCTCGACACCGAAAATCAGCGTCAGCAGGATCGTCGCCGAGACGGCCGCGAAATCGGCGCGTGAATACCGCCACGTGCGTTTCAGGACCGAAAAATCGACAAGGCTCAGAACCGCGACGATGATCGTTGCGGCCAGCGTGGCATTGGGCAGGAAATAGATCAGCGGCGTCAGGGCCAGGGCTGCAATCGCAAGTCCTGCGGCGGTGAAAACGCCTGCCGCAGGGGTCCGGGCACCCGCATCGAAGTTGACGACTGAGCGTGAAAATCCACCCGTGACAGGAAAGCCGCCGCTGAAGGCCGCGCCCAGATTGGCTGCACCAAGACCGATCAGTTCCTGGTTCGGATCGATGCGTTGGCGGCGTCTGGCCGCGAGGGTTTGTGCGACCGAAATGGATTCCACAAAGCCGATGATCGACAGCAAAATGGCCGGTCCGATCATCGCCGTCAAAACCGAGGGCTGGAACGAGGGCAGCGTCAGCGGCGGAAGTGACTGCGGCACGGAGCCGACAATATCGACACCGCGCCCGGTCAGGTCGAAAGCCCAGACCGCCAGTGTGCTGGCCACAACGGCGAAGACCGGACCAGCCTTGGCCCCCATCTCAGACAGGGTGGGGCCAAGGCCGATGCGCCGTAAAAGCGGTTTCAGCCCGCTGCGGACCCAGTAAAGAAAGACAATGACCGACAGGCCGATCGCGGCAGTGATCCAGTTGATGGAGCCAATCGTCCTCCAAAGGTCTGGGACCAGTTCCAGCAATGTATCGCCAGAGGCTTCGATACCCAGGATATGTTTCAACTGACTTGTGGCGATCAGGATGCCGCTGGCGGTGATGAATCCCGCGATGACGGGATGGGACAGGAAATTGGCAATGAACCCCAGTCGAAACACCCCAAGAAGCAGCAGAAACGCACCGGACAGGAACGCCAGCGTCAGCGCAGCGGTGGCATAGTCGATCCCCTGGTCACCCAGACCGCCGATCGCCGCCGCCGTCATTAGTGAAATGACGGCGACTGGCCCGACGGCCAGGCTGCGCGAGGTGCCGAAGATCGCATAGAGTACGATCGGCAGGATCGAAGCATAGATTCCCGCCTCGGGCGGTAATCCGGCCAGCAGCGCATAGGCCAGCGATTGCGGGATCAACATGATCGTCACGATCAACGCCGCAACCAGGTCCGCACCCAGTTTGTCAGCGTTGTAGCGCCGTCCCCAGTCGAGGACGGGCAGGTGTCGCGACAGCCGATGCATGGCTGTCAGGAACGAAGCGGAAGACCCGCCTTCTTCCAGGCCGCAAGGCCGCCATCAATCACCGTGGCGTCATAGCCCATCTGCTTAAGGCTGTCGGCAGCAAGCGCGGCACGGGCCCCCGAGGCACACAGGACATGCACGCGGCCTCCGCCATCTCGCCTGGCGGTCAGAGCGGCATTGCCTTTGCCGGTTTCCGGGTCGGCCTGTGCTTCGACCAGCCCGCGGGGGATGTGAACCGCGCCGTCGACCGCGCCGTCGTTATCCAACTCCGCCGGTTCGCGCACATCGAGGATCATGTCGCCACCTTGCATGGCCTCATGGGCTTCGGCGGGGCTGATCGTATCGATGTGTGATCTGGCATCGGCGACAAGGTCTTTCATGGATTTGCTCATGAGTTTCGCTCCTTATTTTTCAGAATTTTCCGACAGGGATTTTCAGGTAGTGGCCGCCGTCGTCTTCCGCTTCGGGCAGCTTGCCCCCGCGCAGATTGATTTGCAGCGCCGCCAGCATCCGGTCAGGCAATGACAGGATCGCATCCCGCTCTTCCCGCGTCTTGATGTAGTCCTGTTTGGCAGTTCCAGCTTTTACATGGATGTTTTTCGCTTTGTGCGTCTTGACGGTCGCTTCCCACTCAGGCTCGTCCCGTCCTTTCGAACCGTAATCGTGACCGACAAAAAGTCGTGTGTCGTCGGGAAGCTCGAAGATCGCCTGAAGTGAATTCCACAGATCCTCGGTCGTGCCACCGGGGAAATCGGCGCGTGCGGTTCCACTGTCGGGTTGCATGAACGTGTCGTGAACAAAGGCCGCGTCACCGCAGATATATGTGATGGATCCCAGCGTGTGTCCCGGCGACAGCATCACGCGCATGTCCATATCGCCCAGTCTGAACGTATCGCCATCGGCAAAAAGCCGGTCAAAGTCACGCTCCGGGTCAAAGGCATCCGGCGTGTGATAGATCCCGCGCCAGATCTCGGCGATCTCTTTGACTTTCTCACCGATGGCATTCGGTGCGCCGGTGCGCTCTTTCAGTTGCGACGATGCCATCAGGTGATCGGCGTGGGGATGGGTGTCAAGGACCCATTGGACCGTAAGCCCCTCCTGTTCCACCAGGTTCAGCACCTGATCCATGCTGCGCGTATCGACCGCGAAACTGGCAGGGTCGAAATTCAGTACCACGTCAATCAGCGCGGCCTTCTTCGTCGAGGGATCGGCGCAGATATACTGGATCGATCCGGTATCGGGTTCGTAGATGCCCCAGACATCGGGGCTGTCTTGGCCAGATGACGCGGAATGGCGCACGACCGGGTCGTTCAGCTTGGACATGATTACGCTCCTTTTTTTGCGAAGAGGGGAGATGACTTTCCGAAATCGGCCAGCACGATACCAATCAGCATTGCTGGAAGAAAAACGAGGATTCCGGTCGATCCGATTGCCAGCGAGGCCCAGGCCGGCCCCGGACAGAACCCGCCCAGACCCCAGCCCACGCCGAAAATCGCCGCACCAGTCAGCAACGGTGCGTCAATGGTGCCGCTGGCGGGCAGGTCGAACTGCGTTCCCATGACAGGAGTGCCGCGCCGCCACACCAGACGGTAGCCGATGAAGGCAGTGACCGACGCACCGCCCATCACGAAGGCCAGGCTGGGGTCCCACGGCCCGAGTATGTCAAGGAAGTTCAGGACTTTGGCCGGATTGGCCATGCCAGAAACGATAAGACCCAGACCGAAGATCAATCCGGCGGCGAACCCTATGATATTGCGCATCTTAAGGCTCCTCAGAGGACGTGGCGAACGATGGTGGTTGTCAGTACGGCTGCGGCCACGAAGACCGCGACGGCGGCAGCAGATCGCGGCGACAGGCGCGCCAGCCCGCACACGCCGTGGCCCGAGGTACAGCCCGATCCGAAGGCAGTGCCGAAACCGACAAGAAGTCCGGCCAGCGCCATGCCCGCAAGGCTGGTCGGAACGGTCTGTTGCGGAAACGATCCCGTCGCCAGCAGCACGGCCAATGGGGCGACCACCAGCCCCAGCAAAAATGACAACCGCCAGCTTCGGTCACCGGTTGTTGCCAGACCCGGAACCGCGGATGTCAGGCCTTTTGTGATCCCTGCAATCCCGGCAATCTTGCCGAACATTCCCATGACCATGACGGCGCTCAGGCCGATCAGCACACCTCCGAGCAGAGAAAGCCAGGGAGTAAATTCGGTCGCGACCACGGGTCCCATGCGGTATCCTTCGATTTATATATTGCGGATCGTCTGTAATGAGACCATATGTAAGCAATGTCTAAATTAGTCAATACTGATGTAACAAAACGCCGACCACCCCTCGATGTGCTTGAGGCGCGCGCGGAAGATGTCGCCGCTCAACTGGCACTTCTGTCCAATGCGAACCGTCTGATGGTTTTGTGCCATCTTTTAGAGGGCGAGCAATCAGTCGGCGCTTTGCAAGGGCAACTCAGACTTAGTCAGTCTGCGCTCAGCCAGCATCTGGCGCGGCTGCGCGATGCCGGAATGGTCGCTACGCGGCGGGAGCGGCAGACGATATACTACCGCATCGCAGATGTGCGGGTGCATCGTATGATCGACGCACTCTATCATATTTATTGTGTACCTGAATGACAGATTATCGTGTCGGGTCCTGCCGGGCGGTTACCTGAAATCCGGGTAAGAGTTCGACAGCAACGCCCGCATATTCTGGGCCGGGACTGAGCGGAAACGCACTGGTGCCGCAATGTGTGGCAAGCACCCTGAGGTCGATGTGACAGATGCCGCTGGCACGCACATGGGCCAGAACGTTGACCTTGCATGGACGTTGCCCTTGCAGGAAAGACAACGGCCCCCATGATCGCGTCATTGCCGGATGTATTGTTCCAGTGCGGCGTCGGTTCCGTCCTGCCAGATTATTCGCAGCCAGTCCTCGAAGGCGTCGACGAAGCGCGGCGCGGCCGCCAGATCGCCGTAGAGATGCTCTTGCTCCAGCCAGGCCAGCGGGCGGGTGCGTGCAGCCTTGGCCACGGTGTTGAGATCAGCCCACATCGGGTCGTTCGGCTCGATCGTGGAGCCGTCCTCCCGCGTGCCCTCGCACATGCGCGCCCAGATCGCCTCCACCAGAGCGAGGCCCGCTATGGGGGCACCGCTGGCCAATCCGTCGCGGATGATGGGATGGAGAAAGCCGGTGTGCCGGGAGGAGCCATCGAAAGCCACTCGCCGCACTGTATCGACGATGCGCGGATTGGCGAAGCGCCGGGCGATCAGCTCCACGTAATCCGAAGGTTCCATGCCCGGAACGGGGGCGACATGCGGAACGATTTCTGTCTTCTCGACCTTGTCGAAAAGCGCGGCGATGAGCGGATGTTCCATGCACCCCGAGATCGTCTCGGTTCCCAGAAGCTCTCCCGGGTTCGCGATGACCTGATGGCCCGCGTTGAGGATTCGGATTTTCATCGCTTCATAAGCGTGAACGTCGTCCGCAAAGGTCGCACCGGCCTGGTCCCATGGCGGGCGACCGGCGCAGAACGCGTCCTCGATCACCCATTGGCGGAAATTCTCATGCGTGACGGGCGCGTCGTCCGCGATGCCCAGTTCACGGACAAGAGCCAACTCGGCGGGGCCCGTCGCTGGAGCGATGGAATCGACCATGGAGTTCGGAAAGGTTGCGTTCGCATTGATCCAGTCGGCCAGCGCGGGGTCGGACAGGCGGGCGAGCGAGACGATGGTCTGGCGAAGGATGTCACCGTTGCCCTGGAGGTTGTCGCAGGACTGGCATGTGAAAGGACCCTGGTCTGCCGCGCGACGCAGACGCAGCGCCTCGATCATCGCGCCGAAGGCGGTGAGGGGCGTGCCGGGGTTTTCCGCATCGTGCCGGATATCGGGGTGGTCGGCGTCGAAGCCCTTGGTGGCGGGATCGATGTAGTATCCGCCTTCGGTCACGGTCAGGGAGACGATGCGGATATCGGTCTCGGCCATGCGGCGGATGAGGGGACCGTTTCCTTCCTCGACGGGCAGGAAATCGATCATGGAACCGATCACCTCGGCCGAGACGCTTTCGGGCGCGAGTTCGATCAATGTCGTCAGACAGTCCTGAGCCAGGAGTTTATCGCGCATTTTCGCGTCGGCTGCCCGCACCCCGGCACCGACAATTGCCCAATCCTGTGCCTTGTCGTCCTGCATGAGCCGGTGGAGATACCAGCCCTGATGCGCACGGTGGAAGTTGCCAAGGCCGATGTGGACGATGCCCGCCGTGAGCCTTGCACGATTGTAGGTCGGGACGCTGATTCCGTCTGGAAGCAGACCGAGGGTTTCGTTCGACAGGCGCATCAGCTCATCCACTGACCGCCATCCACATTATAGCACTGCGAAACGACGTAGTCGCTGTCTGATGAGGCCAGGAAGACGGCCATTGGAGCCAGATCCGTCGGTACCGCAAAGCGTCCGGCAGGCACGCCCGCCTCGACCTCGCGTTTCTTCTGTCCTGGTTCCTTGCCCTCGAGTGTGGCGAACATCGTATCCACGTGCTTCCAGTGTTCGCCGTCCACCACACCGGGGGCGATGGCGTTCACGTTGATCCCGTGGCGGATGAGGTCCAGCCCCGCCGATTGTGTTATCGAAATGACAGCGGCCTTGGTCGAACAATAGACAAGCACCAGCGCTTCGCCCCTGCGACCGGCCTGGCTGGCCATATTGATGATCTTGCCGCCATGGCCCTGGGCGATCATCTGGCGTGCCGCGGCCTGCATCGTGAAGAGTGTGCCGGCCACATTCACCGCATAGAGTCTCTCATAGCTGGTCCGTGTGATGCCAACGGTCTCGGCCGCATCGAAAAGGGCGGCATTGTTGACAAGGATGTCGAGCTTGCCCGCGCGCTTAGTCACGGCGTCGATGGCCGCGTCGATGCTCCCCTGGTCGCTGACGTCGATCCGGACGGCGTAGGCCGCGTCACCGATCTCGGCCGCGGCGGCCGTGGCGGCATCCATGTCGATGTCCGCGATACCTACCGTCGCGCCCTCACGGACATAGGCTTCGGCAAAGCCCCGGCCAATGCCGCGCGCGGCTCCGGTGATAAGGGCGGATTTGCCGTTCAGCCTCATGCGATGCGAAGTCCCTGAGCGTCGAAACGGTGAATCTTGTCGGCCTCGGGGGTCAGATATACCGTGTCGTTGTGGTGCAGGTCGATATCGCCTCCGGCGCGGACAGTGATAGTCTCGGTAAGGCCCGTGTCGTGGATGTGCAGGAACGTGTCGGAGCCCAGATGCTCCGACAGACCCACACGACCCTTCCAGAGACCTTCGGTCTTGGACGGGACAAGGTGCTCGGGACGTACCCCGATCGTATGGGCTCCATGCTCGGCGGCGGTGGCGCCTTCGAACAGGTTCATCGTGGGTGAGCCGATAAAGCCTGCCACAAAGAGATTGCGGGGCTTATGATAAAGTTCAAGCGGCGACCCCACCTGCTCGATATATCCAGCGCGCAGAACGACGATCTTGTCGGCCATGGTCATGGCCTCAATCTGGTCGTGCGTCACGTAGATCATCGTCGTGGCAAGATCCTTGTGCAGTTCACCGATCTCGACGCGCATTCCGTGGCGCAGGGCTGCGTCAAGGTTCGACAGTGGCTCGTCGAACAGGAAGGCGGCCGGTTCGCGCACGATGGCGCGGCCGATGGCGACACGCTGACGCTGGCCGCCCGAGAGCTGCCCCGGTCGCCGCTCGAGATAGTCGGTGAGGTTCAGAATGCTGGCCGCATGCGCGATGCGTTTGTCCTGCTCGGCCTTGTCCATCTTGGACATCCGCAATGGGAAGGCGATGTTCTTGCGAACGGACATATGCGGATAGAGCGCGTAGGACTGGAACACCATGGCAAGCCCGCGCTTGGCGGGCGATACGGTGGACACATTGCGTTCGTCAATCTCGATGTCTCCGCTCGAGACGTCTTCCAGCCCCGCGATCAGGCGCAGCAGCGTGGACTTGCCGCAGCCCGAGGGTCCGACGAAGACGACGAACTCGCCATCCTCTATCTCCAAGTCCAGAGGTGGAATGACCTCCACGTCGCCGAAGGCTTTGCGGACGCCCTTTAGAACGATGCGACCCATGTCGGTCTCCTTTACTTTACGGCGCCGAAGGTGAGGCCGCGCACGAGTTGTTTCTGGCTGAACCAGCCCATGACAAGGATGGGGGCGATGGCCAGCATCGAAGCGGCAGACAGCTTGGCGTAGAACAATCCTTCCGGCGCGGAGAAGCTGGCGATGAAGGCCGTAAGCGGCGCGGCATTCACCGTGGTCAGAAGGATTGTCCAGAAAGCCTCGTTCCAGGCCAGGATGATGTTGAGAAGGATGGTCGAGGCGATTCCCGGCACGGCCATCGGCGTGAGCACGTAGAGGATTTCAGACGAAAGGCTGGCCCCGTCCATGCGCGCAGCCTCCAGGATTTCGCCAGGAATTTCGCGGAAATAGGTATATAGCATCCAGACGATGATCGGCAGGTTGATCAGCATCAGAACGACGACCAGCAGGATGCGGCTGTCCATCACACCCAGCCACTTCGCCAGCAGGACCAGCGGATAGAGCACGCCGACGGCCGGCAGCATCTTGGTCGAGAGCATCCAGAGCAGGACGTCCTTGGTGCGCCGACCTGGCACGAATGCCATGGCCCAGGCGGCAGGCACCGCGATGAGGATGCCTAGCAGGGTGGAGCCGACGGCAATGATGATCGAGTTCATCAGCGCCTTGGGATAATTCGACCGTTCCTGCACGGCGGTGTAGTTTTCGGTCGTCCAGTCGAACAGGAACCATACAGGCGGATCGGCGATCGCCGTGGCCTCGGTCTTGAACGAGGTCAGGAACGTCCAGAGGATCGGGAAGAATATCGCCAGGCCGAACCCCCAGGCGAGGGCGGTCCACATGACTTTTTTCTGGGTGGTGATGGCACGGGCCATGAAGTCTCCTCCGCCTCAGTTATCGAGGTTCTTGCCGACGATCCGCATCAGGAAGATTGCGATCACATTGGCAAGAATGACGGCAATGATCCCTCCGGCGGACCCCAGGCCGACGTTCTGGCTCTCCAGCACGCGCTGGTAGACGAGATAGGTCAATGTGCGCGTCCCGAAGGCCCCGTTCGTGGTCACGAAGATCTCTGCGAAAATCGATAACAGGAAGATCGTCTGGATCAGGATGACGACGGTGATGGCCCGGCTCAGGTGAGGCAGGATGATGAAGCGGAACCGCGACAAAGCCGGCGCACCGTCCATCTCGGCGGCTTCCAATTGTTCACTGTCAAGCGACTGCACGGCCGTCAGCAGGATCAGCGTCGCAAACGGCAGCCACTGCCATGCCACGATGACGATGATAGACAGCAGGGGCGACTGGCTCAGGAAGTCGTAGGGCTGAAAGCCCAGACCTTTGAAGAGGTAGCTGAACAGACCGTTGTCGACATTGAAGAACATATTCTTCCAGACCAGCGCCGAAACGGTCGGCATCACGAAGAATGGCGCGATCACGAGGATACGCACGAAGCCTTGGCCATACATGGGCTGATCGAGCAGAAGGGCTAACAGGACCCCGCCGATGATGGTGATCGAAAGAATTCCGGCGACCATCCAAAGCGTCGTGATCAGGGCCGACATGAACGAGCTGGAGGTCAGGAAGCGCACGTAATTGTCGAATCCGATCCAGGCGTCGAATGTGCCGCGCAGAGGGCGGTAGTCGGCAAAAGAGAAGTAGAGCGTCATGAGGAGCGGGATCAGCATCCAGACCAGCAGGACGAAAACCGCAGGTGCGATCATGATCCGGGCGGCCGATTTTGAATGTGCTGTCGCCATGACAATAGTTCCCGGATGGCCTGAAGATATACAGGATCGCGTCTAGAGAGCTTCGAATGAAGCCTGCGAAAAGTCAAACAGTGGTATAAATCGGGTATCGGACGGCACAATGGAGTGCCGTCCGACTATGAAGCGCGGCTTAGTAGCCCGCGGCTTCCATTTCTTCGGTGGTCAGCTCTTGCGCGTTGGCAAGGGCCTGCTCGGCGGTCTGATTGCCAGCAAGGGCATCCGAGAACTGCTGACCGACTTCGGAGGCGATGCCAGCGAACTCTGGGATGGCGACGAACTGCACACCCGTATACGGCACCGGATCGACTGTCGGATTGGTCGGATCAGCCGAGTTGATGCTGTCCAGAGTCATCTTCGCGAACGGCGCCGCATCCAGATACTCCTGGTTCTCATAAAGCGAGGTGCGCGTGCCCGGAGGAACGTTGGCCCAGCCTTCGTTCGAGGCAACCAGTTCGGCGTAGGCCGGTCCTGTGGCCCAGCTGATGAACGCCTTGGCGGCTTCCTGCTTCTCGGACGATGCCGGGATGGCCAGCGACCAGGCCCAGAGCCAGTTGGCGCGCTTGCCCAGCCCGGTATCGGGGGCCAGTGCGAAGCCAACCTGATCGGCGACGGTCGAGTCGTCACCCGTCACGAAGGAGGCCGCCACGGTGGCATCGATCCACATGCCGCACTTGCCCTGTTGGAACAGGGTCAGGTTCTCGTTGAAACCGTTGTTAGCGGCACCGTTCGGACCGGACTCGTTCATCATGTCGAGGTAGAAGTTGAGCGTGGTGGCCCATGCTTCACTGTCGAACTGCGCATTCCACTCTTCGTCGAACCAACGCGCGCCGAAGGAGTTGGACATCGCGGTCAGGAAGGCTGCATTTTCACCCCAGCCGGCCTTACCACGCAGGCAGATGCCGTTGATCTCGTTTTCACGATCGGTCATGGCGGCAGCGGCTTCGCGGATGAAGTCCCAGGTCGGGGCATCCGGCATTTCCAGACCGGCCTTCTCCATCAGATCCTTGCGGTACATGACCATCGAGGATTCACCGTAGAAGGGTGCGGCATAGAGTTCGCCGTCGACGGTCAGACCACTGGCGATCGCGGGCAGCAGGTCATCCGCATTCCAATCGTCGGCCATACCTTCGTTCAGCGAAACGAGCCAACCATTTCTGCCCCAGATCGGAACTTCGTAAGTGCCGATGGTCATCACGTCATAAGCGCCACCGCCGGTCGAAATGTCGGTGGTGACGTTCTGCCGAAGAACGTTCTCTTCCAGCGTGACCCATTCGACGTTTATGTCGGGGTTCTTGTCATTGAAATCGTCGGTCAGGCCCTGCATCCGGATCATGTCGCCGTTGTTGACGGTGGCGATCGTGATGGTCGTGGCGTGGGCGTCCGCAAAGGCAGAGCCGGCGACGAGCGTAAGGGCCGTCGCTCCATAGAGCGCGTGCTTGAGTGTCATTGGTGTCCTCCCTGGACGTCTGATGCGGGGCGGACAGATTAGCCCCCACCCATATCCAATACACGAGCACCCGATATCCGTCAATTAGAATTTTACCCGCGTAAATATTCCGGGAAAGGCCGACTCATGCCGAGGTACGCATGACCAGGGTTCCTGGGAACAGCGTTTCGGTGCGCTGACGGTCCTCTTCGCTCGCTTCGATCACTGCGAAAAGCGCTTCCACGCTGTGGTCCGAAATCGCCTCGTAGTCCTGCGCGACGGTCGTCAGGGACGGACAGGTAAACCGGGAAAAGGGGTGATCGTCGTGGCCTGCTATACGCATCGCGCAACCGTGTCCCCGTCCTACACGCAGACCTTTTTCATAGGCCGCCGCAAGCAGACCGATGGCAAGACGATCATTCGAGCACAGGACCGTGTTGGTGGCGAACCTGCGCCCTTCGATTGCCCGGATGCCTTCGGCATGACCTATTTCCTCGAACGCCCAGCCGTCCCCATCCACATGGACGATATGAGGCTGGTGCCCCAGGCCCATCATCGCTTCGGTATAGGCGCGGCGACGCTTGTTGGCATTGGGATTCACCGGAGCCATCTCGAAGAAACAGGGCGGCTCTCCCGTCCGGCACAGATACTCCACCATCAGGGGGATCGACTGAAAGTTATCCGAACCGACGAAGGCCTCACCGACACCCTCGACATTCGCGTCGAAGAGCACCGTGGGCACATCTTCACAGAAGCTCTCGAGGAGGTCACGGTCCGAACTACGCCCGAGCGGGGCAAGCAGCACACCGGCGGGCTTGAGCGAGCGCAGGCTGCGGAGGATGTCCGTTTCCAGTTCGGTCCGACCGTGCGAGCTGAAGAGAAGTGGAGAGAAACCCGCGTCTATGCAACGCTGCTCTATATTTCGGGCCATTTCGGCAAAGAACGGGTCTGCAAGATAGGGGACCACGATGCCGATTGTCTTGGTCAGGCGACGGTTCTGATTAATCGCGTAGATATTCGGGCTGTAATCATAGGTCTCCAGCGCCTGCTCAATCTTTGCGCGCGTTGATTTTCGCACACTGTCCGGGTCGTGAAAATATTTCGACACGGTAGGGCGGGAAATGCCGCTAACACGAGCAAAGCTTTCCATGTTTGGTATTTTCTGCAATGGAGATGCTTGCCTTCTATGAAATTAGAGAGCTTATACTTGCAAGATCCCGTCGCGGGTGTCACCGCATCGTTACGCGAAGCAATTTATACTTTACCATAGACAAGTTTGGGCTGAGCGGTCAAGTAATCTGCCGCCTCCAGAATCCGCAACTCCATGTCTGTAACGCATGACAGAGACGTCAGTCTGATGCACAGCGAGGGGTGATGCAGTCCCCATGCGCCTGCGTGGAATGGGCAACTGGCGATCCGACCGCGTTATTAACTGCCCTCAAGACACTCGCGCAGCAAGGTCGTAAGGTTTTCGCGCGTAAGTTCCACCGGATTGCCGCCGCAACTCGGGTCGCGCAGCGCCGCATCTACAAGCGCATCAACATCCGGGTCGACCACGCCCAAATGGGTAAGTGACTGGGGGATGCCAAGTGCGGCGTTCATCTCTCCGACGAAAGCGTGGAACCCGTCGAAACCGTCCGCGATCCCGAGATAGTCGGCAGCCGAAGCAATCCGCTCGGCAACCGCCGGACGGTTGAGCCGCAGGACTGCCTGCATGAAGACTGCATTTGTCGTGCCGTGATGGGTGCCGTGGACCGCGCCGATGGGGTGCGACAACGCGTGGATCGCGCCAAGCCCCTTCTGAAACGCCGTGGCGCCCATTACGGCTGCGGACATCATGTGGGCGCGCGCCTTGATATCAGTGCCGTCGGCATAGGCGCGCGGCAGATTTTCCTTCACCAGGCGCATCCCCTCAAGTGCCATGCCCTGCGACATTGGGTGGTAATGCGGCGAGCAGAAGGCTTCAAGGCAATGTGCAAAGGCATCCATACCGGTCCCTGCGGTAATGGGACGAGGCATCCCGACCGTCAGTTCGGGGTCGCAGATGACCACGGTTGGCAGGATTTTGGGGTGGAAGATGATTTTCTTTTCGTGGCTGACGGAATTGGTGATGACAGACGCGCGACCGACTTCGGACCCGGTTCCGGCCGTCGTCGGTACGGCGACAATGGGGGCGATGCCGTCGGCGTCCGCGCGGGTCCACCAGTCGTCGATATCCTCGAAATCCCAGATCGGTCTGGATTGGCCTGCCATGAAGGCCACAAGCTTGCCAAGGTCGAGGCCTGAGCCACCGCCGAAGGCCACCACGCCGTCATGGTCGCCGTCACGGTAGGCGCGGATGCCGGCTTCGGCATTCAGTTCGGTCGGGTTGGGATCGACTTCGGCGAAGATCGCCCGGCCCAGTCCTGCCTGTTCAAGCAGATCAAGTGTGTTCTGCGTGATCGGAAGATTCGCAAGCCCCCGGTCGGTGATCAGCAGCGGGTGACGGATGCCCGCTGCGACGCAGGCCTCCCCGATCTCGGAGATGCGACCGGCGCCGAAGCGAATCGCCGTGGGATAGGACCAGTTTGCGCGCGGTGAAGCAGTGGCGGGCATGGGATCAACCCTTCTTGAGGTGGTAGGATTTCGGACGGGTCAGATTGTGAAACCCGATTTCGGACAGGCCTCCGCCACGCCCGGTGTCCTTGCAGCCCGTCCAGCATAGTGCCGGGTCCAGGTAATCGGCGCGGTTCATGAATACCGTTCCGGTTTCGATGCGGTCGCCGATGGACTCGGCCCGGTCGGCATCGTTGGTCCAGATCGAGGCGGTCAGCCCATAGGCGCTGTCGTTCATCAGAGCAATCGCCTCCTCGTCGCCGGAAACTGGCATGATGCCGACGACGGGACCGAAACTTTCCTCGCGCATGACCCGCATATCGTGGGTCACGTCGATCAGCACCTGCGGCATGAGATAGGCTCCGCCGTCGCGGGGGAACAGCGCGGGGTCAATCAGCGTCTTTGCCCCGGCGGCCACAGCTTCGGCTGTCTGCGCGCGTATGCTGTCGGCGAAACGGGTCTGCGCCATCGGACCGAGCGTCGTGTCAGGGTCGAGCGGATCGCCGAGCACATAGCCTTCGACAATCTTCACGACTTTGGCTGTGAAAGCGTCGAAATGTTGCTCGGCCACGTAAATGCGCTCGATCCCGCAGCAGCATTGACCCGAGTTGAACATAGCACCGTCGATCAGCGTCTCGGCGGCGGCATCCAGATCGGCGTCGTCGCAGACATAGCCGGGGTCCTTGCCGCCCAACTCCAGTCCCAGGCCGGTGAAGGTTCCCGCCGCCGCCCGCTCGATCGCCTGACCCCCGGCGACGGAGCCGGTGAAATTGACGAAGCCGAACGACCGCGCGGCGATCAGGTTCGACGTGGTGTCGTGGTCGAGGAACACATTGGCGAAAACATCCTCCGGCACACCCGCTGCGTGGAAGGCCTGCTCCAACCGCTCACCCACAAGCGGCGTCTGTGAAGCATGTTTCAGGATGACCGCGTTCCCTGCGATCAACGCGGGTGCGATGGTATTGATCGCCGTCATGAAGGGATAGTTCCAAGGTGCCACGACCAGAACGACACCCTGCGGCACCCGCTTGATCATACGGTGGAAGGCGGCGCTGTCTTCGACCACCTTTGGGGCAAGGGCGTCGGCGGCGATTTTCGCCATATACGCGGCACGTTCCTCGAAGCCGCTGAATTCGCCGCCATAGCGGATCGGGCGGCCCATCTGGTGCGCCAGTTCGGGCACGATCTCGTCGTTCATCGCTCCGATGCGAGCGACCCCGGCCATGACCCGTTCGATCCGTTCGGCCAACGGGCGCGCGGCCCAGTCGTTCTGCGCGGCACGGGCGCGGGCCACCACGTCGCGCGCGGCGGCGGGGTCCAGTGTTTCGCGTTCGGCAAACACGGTGCCATCGATGGGAGAGATGCAGCGGATCATATGTCAGGCCCTTTCAAAGCCACGGGCGATTTCCCAGTCGGTGACCACGCGATCGAACTCCTCCTGCTCCCACTCGGCGCAGCGGGTATAATGGTCGATCACATCGTCGCCCATTGCCGCGCGCAGCATGGCGGACCCGCGGAGCGTCTCGGTGGCATCACGCAGCGTGCGGGGAATGTCGGCGGCCCCAGCGGCATCATAGACATCGCCGCCGGTTGGGGGGGCAAGATCCATCTTGTCCTCGATCCCCTTGATCCCGGCGGCAAGCATCGCAGCTTGCGCCAGATAGGGGTTCAGGTCCGATCCGCCGATACGGCATTCCACCCGGATTCCCTTGGTATTGGCGCCGCACAGACGAAACCCGGCGGTGCGGTTGTCGACCGACCAGACGGTCTTGGTGGGGGCGAAGGTGCCCTTGGCGAAGCGCTTGTAGCTGTTGACATAGGGCGCGAGCAGGGCCGTGTAATCCGGCGCATAGGCAATAAGACCGGCCATGTAGTGCCGCATCAGCCCGGACATGCCGTGTTCTCCGTCCGGGTCGTGAAACGCAGGTTTCCCATCCTGCACAAGCGATTGGTGCACATGACTTGAACTGCCGGTGCGGTCCTTGTGCCATTTGGGCAGGAAAGTCGCGGCACGGCCCTGAGCCCAGGCGATTTCCTTGACGGCGTGTTTGGCGATGGTGTGGTGATCGGCACATTCGAGGGCAGGGGCGTAGCGGATGTTCAGCTCCGCCTGTCCGGCCTCGGCTTCGCCCTTGGTGTTCTCGACCGGGATGCCGGCGGCATGAAGGTGATTGCGAAGGGGGCGCAGCACGCCCTCCTCCTTGGTGGTCTGGAGGATGTGGTAATCCTCGTTATAGCCCGAAATCGGTTCCAGATCGCGGAAGCCATCGCGACGGATATGGTCGAGAGGGGCCGCGAACAGGAAGAATTCCAGCTCCGTCGCCATCATCGCTGTCAGACCCATCGCGTCGAGCCGCTCGATCTGGCGCTTCAGGATGGCACGGGGCGAATGCGGCACAGGTTTGTGGTCGTGGTGGTCAAGCACATCGCACAGGACCATTGCCGTTCCCGGCAGCCAGGGCATCATGCGGATCGTGTCGAGGTCGGGCTTCATCACGTAGTCGCCGTAGCCTGCCTTCCAGCTTGCCGACGCATAGCCGTCCGGCGTCGCCATCTCCAGGTCGGTGGCCAGCAGATAATTGCAGCAATGCGTTTCTTCGTGCGAGGACTCCATAAAGTTGGATGCGTGGAACCGCTTGCCCATCAGGCGGCCCTGCATGTCCACCAGACAGACCAGAACGGTGTCGACCGACCCGTCGGCGACATGCGACGCTAGGTCGTCGAAGCTGAGTGTGGACATGGGTATGCTCCCTCATTGTGGTCGGACCGGCGGCGAAGGACTCGCCGCCGGTCTGGTCTCGGTCAGCCGTTGGTGTAGGGCGGACCGGCCTGATTGACGACTTCGTTGTAGTCGCGGAAAATCGACACGATCTTGGCGTTGATCTCGCCTTCCCCTGCGACTTCATCCCAGAACTCCTTGGCGGCGTTCTCGACTTCGGCCCATTCGGCGGCGGGCACGGTGCGCAGTTCAAGCTTGTCGCCGCGCGCCCGCAGTCGCGCCTCGCCACCCCAGTACCACTGGTTGCGGTAGGTGTGCCCGGCTTCGATGCCCGCCATGACCAATTGTTTCAGGTTTTCGGGCAGTTCGTTCCAGCGTTCCTGATTGACGAAGAAGGACCCGATCCATGCACCAGAGATGTTATTGGTCAGGAAGTAATCCGTCACGTTGGCCCAACCGACTGTGTAATCCTCGGTGATGCCGGACCATGCCATGCCATCCAACTCGCCGGTCTGGACGGCGACTTCGGCGTCCTCGTAGGGGATGTTGACGGGCACGACGCCGAACTTCGTCAGGAAGCGACCCGCTGTCGGGAAGGTATAGAGCCGCAGTCCATCCAGGTCGGCGACCGACTTGATTTCCTTGGTCGTATTGAAGTTGCAGGGGTCTTGTCCTGCCGCCGACAGCCATTGAACACCGACCTTGGCATATTCCTCGCGCCAGATATCGGCCAGACCATACTGGTTAAACAAGACCGGCACGTCGAGGATGTGCTTGGTGGCGAACGGAAAATAACCACCGAACTGCCGCAGCGGTGTGGGCGAGGCCATCGAGTCGTCATCGGAATGTACCGCGTCGATGGTGCCACGCTGGAGGGCCTGAAACAGCTCTCCCGTGGGGACGATCTGGTCGGCGTAGAACAGTTCGATTTCCATCTCGCCGTTCGACGCCGCGTTGATGTAGTCGATGATCGGCTTGGTCACATGCTCGCCGAGGGCGGCCCCGGCATAGGTCTGGAAGCGCCAGCGGATCGGCTCCTGTGCGCGGGCGATGGTTGGGGCGGCGAGGGCGGCGGCACCGCCGACTCCCGCAGTGGTGAGGAACTTGCGTCTTGTAGTCATCGTCTCTCTCCTTGCTGGTTTCTTGGTCGTCTTGCAGGTTTCGGGACGCGTCACGGGCCGTAGATATATTCCGGCAACCACAGCGCGATCTGAGGGAAGATCATGACGACGACGAGCGCCAGAACCATGACCAAAACGAATGGCAGTATGGATCGGTAGATATCCTGGATCGAAATCTCGGGCGGAGCCATCGCACGCATCAGGAACAGGTTATAACCGAAGGGCGGCGTCATGTATGCGATCTGGCAGGTGATCGTGTAAAGGATGCCATACCAGATCAGGTCGAACCCGAGCGCGCCCACCAGCGGCACATAAAGCGGCGCGACGATGACCAGCATCGCCGTATCGTCCAGAAACGTCCCCATCAAGATGAAGCTGAGCTGCATCAGGATCAGGATGACCCAGGGGTTCAGGCCCAGCCGTTCGGTGAACAGCCCCTCGATCGCCTTGACCGCGCCAAGCCCGTCGAAGACCGCGCCGAAGGCCAGCGCGGCAAGGATGATCCACATGAACATGCAGGTGATGCCCAGCGTGTTGCGCACCGAATTCTCGAAGACCTCGCGGGTCATGCGGCCTTTGAGAACGGCGGCGGAAAACGCGGCGAGCGCCCCGATGGCAGAAGATTCGACGAGCGAGGTCCAGCCGTTGACGAAGGGCACCATCATCACCGCGAAGATCACCAAGGGCAGCAGACCGGCGCGCAGAAGGCGCAGCTTTTCGGGCAGTGGAATGTCGCGGTCCTCGGCGGCCAGCACCGGACCCAATGCCGGGTTCAGGCGGCAGCGGATCGCGATATAGGCGATGAACAGCGTGGCCATCATCAGGCCGGGTACTACGCCCGCCAGCCAGAGTTGCCCCACCGGCTGTCGCGCGATCATCGCATACAGCACCAGCACGACCGACGGCGGCACGAGGATGCCCAGCGACGATCCGGCCTGTATCACGCCGGTCACCATCCGCTTGTCATAGCCACGTTTGAGCAGTTCCGGCAACGCTATGGTCGCGCCGATGGCCATGCCCGCGACCGACAGACCATTCATCGCCGAGATCAGCACCATCAGACCGATGGTCCCGACCGCCAGTCCGCCGCGCAGGCCGCCCATCCAGACATGGAACATACGATAAAGATCGTCGGCGATACGCGATTCCGACAGGACGTAGCCCATGAAGATGAACATCGGCAGCGTCAGCAGCGGATACCATTTCATCAGCTTCATCGCCGCTGCAAAGCCGATGTCGAACCCGCCCCGGTCGCCCCAAAGCAAGAGGGCCGCGACCACCGCGACGAAACCGATGGCGCCGAAGACCCGTTGGCCGGTCAGCAGCATCAGCATCATCGTGGCGAACATCAGCGTCGCGATCATCTCGTATGGCATCAGTCGACCTTGCCGCGCAGCAGCAGCACGTCCTTCAGGAACTCCGAAAGACATTGCAGCAGCATCAGTAGGATACCGACTATCATGACCGTCTTGATGGGCCAGAGATAGGCGCGCCATGGGGTAGACGAGCGTTCCATGACACCGATGTCCTCGGAGCCGACGGCGAGTGCGCCGAAGAAACTGAACGGGGAGGAGCCGAAGTAGCCCAGCGAATAGGCCGTCGATGCCACCGCGCCATAGAGCAGGACGCCCAGGTAGAACATCAGAAGCAGGATGGTGAAAAGGTCGGTCCAGGCCTTGCGTCGCGGCGACCACGCCCCATAGAGAAGGTCCATCCGCACGTTCGTCCCCATCTGGATCGAATACGGTCCACCCAGGACGTAATAGGCCACCATGGCGAATTGCGCCATTTCCAGCGTCCACAGCGACGGTAGAAGGATCGCCTTGCTGGCCGTTGACCAGAGCAGGATGCCCATCAGCACGAAGATCCCATACATGACCACGCGTCCGACCCTGCGATTTATCGCATCTACCGCGTGGATATAGCGGCGGATCATGCCGTCCATGCCGTGCGTCCCTGGGTGTCGAGTGTGGTGATGGACCGGGTCAGCCAGTCGGCCAGAATCTCTGCCATTGTCTGTTGCTGCTCCGTTTGCGCGATCAGGTCATTGCGGACCTCGATCATGACATTCGGATGCCCGAAGGGCAGGGCATGTTCCCGCAGCGTATGGGTGACGCCGTCTGCCGGACCGTAAGGTTCGTTGCGGCGGATGTCACGGCCGGACGGTGCTGTGGCCAGCATCGCATCGGCAAGCCGTCGGTCGTCATCGTGAAGTATGCCGATTTCGACCTCCCGTCTGCGACCGTACCAGACGGGGGCGAAGCTGTGGACCGTCACGAGGATCGGGGTCGTCATCGTCGCCAGCGCGCCCGCGACCGCATCGTGAAACGGGGTGTAATATTCCGCCAGGCGTCGCGCCCGTTCGACTGTCGACAGTGCGGCATTGCCGGGGACGTCCACACGTTCGCTCAGTGCGGGCATCGCATCGACGGCACCGGGCGCTCGATTGCAGTCATAGACCAATCGCGACACCGCACCTGCGACAAGCCTGGCATCCAGAAGGTTCGCCATATGCATTGCCACGGCCATCGCGCCGGGGTCCCAGACGGCGTGGCTGTCAAGGTGCGCGGGCGATAGTCCAAGGTCATTCAAGCCTGACGGGATATATCGGGAGGCATGTTCGCAGACCAGCAACACCCCAGCGGCGCCTTCCATGTTATGGCAGACGACGACGTCTTTGGCAGCGGCAGCAGTCTCGACACGCATTCGCGGGGCTCCTCGTGATCGCCAGCGTTTCGGTCTGACGGTAATCTGTCAATGACAATTTGAAACCCTGCTTACAGATTGATAACCTCTGTAACAAATTGCATCAGGATTATGCGCATGACCGAGCCGCTTGCGACGATCTCCGACAGGATACATCAACACATCGACCGCCTTACGCGGGCCGAGCGGCAGTTGGCGCAGGCGATTCTTGAAAATTATCCCGTCTCCGGCCTGGGCCCCCTCGCGGCTCTTGCGAAGGATGCTGAGGTTTCTGCTCCGACGGTTGTGCGGATGATCCGAAAGCTGGGGTTCGAAGGTTATGCCGATTTCCAGCGCGCCCTTCGGGACGAAATGAAGTCGAAGGTCGAGGGACCTATCGCAAAGCACGATACCTGGACCGAAGGCGCATCCTCCGGCCATGTACTGAACCGGTTTACCGGCGCTGCGATCGACAACATTCGCCACACGCTTGCGCAGGTCGACCCGGATGAATTCGACCGGGCCTGCGCGCTCATCGCCGATACCGGGCACGCGCTTTACATCGTCGGCGGACGGGTCACGCATACGCTGGCGGAATATCTGTTCCTGCACCTTCAGATGATGCGTCCCGGCGTGACGCACATTCAGTCGACATCGAATGCCTGGCCGCATTATCTGCTGGATCTTGCCGAAGGCGACGTCTTCGTCATCTTCGACATACGGCGATACGAGAACAACACCCTGAAACTGGCCGAGATGGCGCATCGTCGCGGGGCCCGCATCGTGCTGTTTACCGACCAATGGCGGTCGCCGGTCAACGCCTATGCCGAGGTCTGCTTCGGCAGCAGGATCGTGGTGCCCTCGGCCTGGGACTCGGCGGTAACGACTCTTCTGCTGGTTGAATCGCTCATCGCCTCCGCCCAGGACGTCAACTGGTCGGACCGCAAGCAGCGCATGCAACAGCTTGAGGAGATGTTCGACCAGACCGGGCTGTTCCGGAAATTCACATGACGCAGGCGACAATCGGGACAGGCAGTGCGGGGCATGAGTCCCGATCCGGGCAGATGCACGCCGGTTGATTCGCCACTGCGCTGCCCTTGAACGGCACTCCGGTGCGCCGATCCGGCAAAAACCGATCAGGACCGCGCCATTGACGCAGGTTCACGCCAGAGCGGTGTCGCGAAGCCAATCCCGTTCATAGGTCACATCGCTTACGCCGGCCAGCCGTGCGCATCGG
>Ga0207878_100178_pt1 | contig 49573 bp, 51 predicted proteins | sample LinPmetageLP41_FD_184053 | JGI IMG/M metagenome (GOLD analysis project Ga0207878, IMG submission 184053) | Marine viral communities from the Pacific Ocean - LP-41 (SPAdes) | ecosystem: Environmental > Aquatic > Marine > Oceanic | place: Pacific Ocean | collected 2010-08-27 | reverse complement strand
TACAGCTTCCGGGGCGCGATCGACGCCATGAATGCGATTGACGCACCAGAGCTTGCGATCACCCAGTCATATCGATTCGGGCCCGTCATTGCCGAGCTGGCGAACGCGGTGCTATCCAAGAAGAAGAACACGCCGCTCAAGTTCCCTTTGAAGGGGTTGGCGAGGCTGAATACGCAGATCGTCGCCAATCAGCCGCAGCCGCCCTGCACCCGCATCTACCGGACGAATTACCCGCTGATTGCAGACTCGTTCGTGCTGCGCGACCAGGGGATCAATACGGCACTCAACGGTGATATGCGCGACCTGGCCGATCAGATTGAATCGCTTGAGGCGTTGCGCTGCGGTGACAAGTATCGAGTACGAGATCCGCTGATCAAGAGCTTCGCCTCCTACAACAGTCTGGCGGCGGCCTCGCAGGACAACGGTGTCTTCGCGCGTGAGCTGCGTCAGATCGTGAGGATTCTCACGGATTTCAGTGCGCGCTACACCGAGTTGCTGCACTTCCTTCGGGGCGAGGAAGCCAGTAACCCGGGCGCTCGAACCGTGACCTTCACTACGGCGCACAAGTCCAAGGGATGCGAGTGGGACAGTGTGGCGATCATGGCCGACTTCGATCTGATCCTGAACGCCAAAGACGAATACGCGATGCGCCCTGCTCAGCGCGACGAGGAATTGAACCTTCTCTATGTCGCGATCACGCGCGCGCGGCGCGAGCTCAACATCCAGAACAGTTATCTGCTCAACATCGCCCACGAGGCCGGGTTGATTGACGCAACAGCACAGCTAACCGCTCAGGTGCGAAGCCGCGTATAACGCTGCGGCCTCGTCGGGCGCCGTAGACGAGGGAAAAGTCATGACCCCCAGACGCACGATCACGCCCGGCCGAGACCGAGTGCGCCAGAACAGGCGTGTGCTGTTGTGGTCGCTCACTGCCCTGCCCCTGCTATTGATCATGGCGAGTCGATCGGGGTCGGATGACGTGCTCGCGTTAATCGTCCTCGGCGGCATCAGCTTCAGTTTGTTCAGCATCGCGCCGGCGCGTCGCAGCGGCTTTGTCGGTGAGGAACGAACGCTCGAATATCTGTCTCAGGCGCTGCCGGGAGGCTACGTCGTGATGAATCAGATCGAGGTGCCAAATGCGCGTTCACGAACCGGATTCACCGAGATCGATGCGGTGGTGATCGGGCCGGCCGGCGTGTTCACGGTCGAAGTAAAGAACAATGCAGGTGAAGTCTTCGGCGGCGATGAGCATGCGCGAAGCTGGGCCGTGAAAAAGATTGGGCGACGCGGCGGAACGTACAACAGCACGATGCGCAATCCGATACGCCAGGCGCTGAGTCAGACCATGACGCTCAAGGCCTATCTGGCGGCCTGCGGAATCAAGGCGTGGGTGCAGCCGGTCGTAGTCAAAGCCAATCCGGACTCGGTATGGCATGTCGGCCAGACGCGTGGCGTGCCGGTCGTGGCCGCAGAGGATGCAGCGATGCAGTGTTTGGTGATGAGGGGAAATGGCCGGCGGCTAGCGCCTGAGAAGGTGGCTGCTATCCAGCACGCCGTGTACGCGCTCAAGAGTCCAGGTTGACTCGAACGGGCTGAGACACCCACCGGAAACTATCCGGTGGGTGTACACACATCGCTTAAAGGCGCCGATATGCGGGTGCTTCGTACGCATCCCAATTGCGGGTTTCTGTCAGCTCCAACGGCACTCGAGGTAGTTCCTCGGAACGTCCTGTGGTGCCAATCGTGTGGAACTTAACAACTGCGCGGTGACCGAGATCCGAAAAGATGCTTGCGGCCGAGTTCTCGGCGGGCAGATCTTTGACAGACGATTGGTCAGACTTCTTGTTGTTGCCGGATGCAACGTGGTGAACAACGGCGAACAGCACAAAAAAAGCAATAACTTCCATCGGAATACTCCAGTTCTTTTGAGTGAAGCCAAAAGACAGGAAGCCGCCTATGGGCGAGTCCTGCCCAGAGGCTGATTGAATGCTGAGTGTTTATTGCGTCCAGCTAACGCACCGTCAATAACAGACAGAGTGATCTACGCGCACGCAGTAGATCTGAAAGCTCCTGAGCGATACGCAAGCAGGAGTGAAGAGGCTTTAGTTTCGCAGCAACTATGTCGCTGGTGAGCGACGAGAACGTGCCTTTTCGCTACATTTGCAGACTTTCGGGGCCATGCGAATATTGTTGATAACGATTCCTCGGGGGAAAACTCATGTCCATCATCAATAAGCTCAATCATCCGAACTGGCGCTACAAGCTCATGTGGCTGGGCGCGAGCACGGCGGTCTGGCTTGTGGCCGTAGCGGGCGGAGGAGTAGCTAGCGAGAACTTGGTGGTGGAGATCAGCTTCATATCCATGTGTTTCGCAGCGTCTGTGGTCTGCTGGTACGCCGTTCTCGTGATGGCGGGGAAGCTGGCCCGCGGCTATTTCGCTGGTCGAGGAGCTGCTGCACTGACCGTGGTCGGCGAGGTCATTGTCGCCTGGCTGGTAACGGGCGCGACAAGCGGCATTGCGATCTGGATGACTGATCTGGCGTGGGGTCAGGGCACGGGCCTGAGCACGCTGACAGTAACGGGTCTGATGGTTATCGTTTTCGTCGCTGCGATGCGAACGATGGATCTGAGGGATGACACTCTTGGCCCCGCGCCCTACAAATCCCGGAGTAGCTCTGTATACAATCCGGAGCTCGATCGGCCAGTCGGTTATCCCTCTGTTGGGCTAGAAGATGGGTTCGTTGACGGGAACACGATCGTGATCGAAAGCGTACCAACCAAGATCCATTAATAAACGGGCCTCGAAAGAGACGAGGCCCGTCATTTTAAGGCGGCAATCGGCTTTGTATTTGATGCGGTGAACGAGTTATCGCTCGCTATGCCGCACGCTAATCTATTAGATCAACACTGCCGGCTCGGCTTGACGAGAATTGGAGCGACCTCCCTAGGGCTGGGCGAAGAAGAACCCTCTCCATCGGAAGCGGCTTCCAATCCCGCCTGACCGTCATAACTGGACGCACCCTGCCCTGCTCCGCCATCGAAGGATTGGCCGGCGGGGTTATCCCCCGTCAGCAATCACGTCGGGTAATGAACGCTTACGGAAGATCAGCCCTATCGGCCGGCAACCGGAGTCGGCGACGGATGATTCACCTCACCAGTCCATATAGAAATTCCTGATGTCAGTTCAAGACGTTGATTGGTATTTTCAGATAGCACACACCGTTAGATTCTGTCTTCGGGAATCTACCCGCCCGTATATTTACCTGCACGGCTGACAGAATCAAGCTGGGCATGTCCAGGCTGCGATCACGCGCCTCGCGCTTGCGTATGAACTGCGCTTCATCGACCCCGTCGCACACCTGCACATTGTCTCTGCGCTGTTCGGCCACGGTAGTCTCCCACGCCGGCTCACGGTCGCCCGGGGCGTAGTCAGGGCACATGCAAAAACATGTCTCGTTGGGCAGGTCCAGTATCCGCCGGATGGAGCGGTATAGGCCGCCGGCGTCACCACCGGGAAAGTCCGCCCGGGCGGTGCCGTAATCTGGCATGAACAGCGTGTCGCCGACAATGGCGCAATCGCCGATGACATAAGTCACGCGGGCCGGGGTGTGTCCCGGCGTGTGCAGGACCTGGACACCCAGGCCGCCGAGGGCGAAATGCTCACCGTCTCGCAACAAGCGATCAAACTGCGAGCCGTTGATCGCAAACCTATGGTAATCTCACCTTTGTTAAAGCAAGTTAAGAGCGGAGTTAAGCGGCCATGCAGAGTTTCTGCATGGGCGTGATGCCACTGAGCGCCATGTTCGGCCGCTCGTTATTGTAAGTCCAGAGCCGTCGAGTCGCTGCGTTCTGCACCTCGGCGATAGATTAGAACAAATATTGATTGAGCCAATCGTAGCGAACGGTTCGGTTGTAGCGTTCGATATAGGCGTTCTGCTGCAGCTTGCCCGGCTGGATATAGTCGAGCCGAATATGGTGTTTTTCCGCCCATGCAGTCAGCGTGCTGCTGATATATTTGGGCCCGTTGTCGCAGCGGATGGCCGTCGGTTTCCCGCGCCATTCGATGATTTGCTCCAGGCTACGGATGACGTGTGCCGCAGGCAGCGACAGATCGGCTTTGATGTCCAGCCCCTCGCGGTTAAAGTCATCGATGACATTGAACAGTCGGAAGCTGCGACCGTCACTCAACTGGTCGTGCATGAAATCCATCGACCAGACCTGGTTCGGAGCATCGGGTACAGCCAGTTTGTCCGGCACGTCGCGTTTGAGCCGCTTGCGCGGCTTGATCCGTAGATTGAGTTCGAGCTCTCGATAGATGCGATACACGCGCTTGTGGTTCCAGCCGAAGCGTTTGACGTTACGCAGATACAGAAAACATAGCCCGAAGCCCCAGTTGCGCTGGTTGTCGGTCAGGCGAATCAGCCGGTTCGCGATCTCCGCGTTCTCCTCCGATAGTGTCGGCTGGTAGCGATAACACGTCCGGCTGATCGAAAACGCCAGGCAGGCTAGTCAAATACTGATCCTGCGTTCGCTCACGCTGCGCTAGGCCATCTCACGTCGGTGAGATGGCCTCACCATTTTTTGCGAGAGCCTCCTGCACGATCTTGGCCTTGAGCCGCTCTTCGGCGTACATCTTCTTGAGCCGGCGGTTCTCGACCTCCAGCTCGTTCATCCGCGCCATGAGCGATGCGTCCATGCCGCCGTACTTGCTGCGCGACTTGTAGAACGTCGCTGAGCTCATGCCGTGTTCACGACAGAGCTGAGGCACGGGCGCGCCGGCTTCAGCTTGCTTGAGAATCGCCAGAATCTGGCTGTCGGTATATCGGGATGTCTCCACGGGAATGCCCTCGAGTTAGTTTGCGAGAATATTCCACTTTTGGTCTGCGTTATTTTTCGGGGGGATTACCGTGCTTAGCCTACCCGAGGGCCTTGCAACCCGGCCGGTGGAAACCCGTTACGGCTGGCACGTCGTGGACATCGTGCATCGCGTGGACGGCGCGCCGCTGCCGTTCGAAACAGTGCACGAGCGCATCGCCAACTATCTGACCGAGCGCTCACGCCGGCGTGCCTACAGCCAGTATGTTCGGCTGCTCGCAGCCGAGGCGGATATTCAGGGCATCGAAAACGGGGGCGCGGATTCTCCGTTGGTGCAGTAAGCGCCTGGGCTACGCGCTGCAACCGAGCGCGTACCGAATGTCCTGCGCTAACGATCCGCGACCCGCGCCGCGCGCCCGGCCCATTCCGACAGGCGATCGAAATCCAGTATCTCGACCGCACGCTGGCGCACCCGCAGCACGCCCAGGTGATCCATACGGCTGAACAGCCGGCTGATCGTCTCGATACGCATACCCAGAAAATTGGCGAGATCGCCGCGGCTCATGCTTAGCTGCAGGCTTCGGCGTGGCTGATCCTGTCGATCGCCGTGCCGACTGCAGCTGAGCAGCCAGGATGCCAGGCGCGCTTCACCGCTCTTGCTGCCCAGCCCCATCAGCAGATCGTCATCGAGGGTCAACTGCCGGCTCATCAGCCGCATCAGCCGGCGCCGCAGCATGGGCAGCTGGTCGGTGAGCTGTTCCAGGCGCTCGAACGGAATCCGACAGAATTCGCTCGCTTCCAACGATACGGCCGCACAGACATGTACGTCGTTGGCCACGCCGTCCAGGCCGAGCAGATCACCCGGATAATGAAAGCCGACGATCTGCTCCAGACCGTTGCCGTCGAGCACGGTCGTCTTCATCGAGCCCCGGCTGACGACATAGAGCGCGCGCAATGGCTCGCCCTGAGCAAAGAGGCTCTGGCCGGCCGACATCGGGCGCGCAGAACTCACCAGTGTCTCGAGACGGCGGACATCCATCGGTCGTAGACCACGCGGCAGGCACAACTCGCTGATGGAACATGCGCTGCATCTCTGTTCGAATTCGGGAACCGAGAAAAATTTCACCATGAACTACAGCGCCTTCGGCTGAGACATCACTCATTTCACTGTATCTGAACAGCGCAGCGTAACGGGCCTCGCTATTTCGCAACCATATTGCGCGCAAACGAATGGGCACCGCCTGCTCTTTCAAGGCGGGACGCCATGACGCGCGCAGCGATGCGCGGCCGATTCGTGCGGGTCGCGAAGTCCAGATGACGCCGGACATCACGGCTGCCGATCGCCGGCCCACCATTCACCGTCCGCCCGCCGCTCGACCGCATGGCGCAGACGCATCCGCTCCCATCCGGGCCTCCCAGAACACGATGCGATCCGGTTGCAGGCGATACCCGACCCAATGCGCGGGCTGTTTGATGCGTGCGAAATCGGCCCGGCGGCGCTGATCCTTGACCCGCGCATCGAGCACGGATTTGTCGGCGTCTTCGGCTTCGGGCTGCGATGCGCGCGCACCCAGCGCAGCGGCGCGAGATCGCTGCTGCCAGAACACACTCGCCTGGGCCGCGGTCAAAGGCACCACGCCACCGTCGACAATCACCTGCTGTGCGAGCGCGCGCCAGAAAAACACAGCGCCGCCTGCGGATTGGTCGCCAGCTGACTGCCCTTGCCGGTACGCGCGTTGACAAAGAACGCCACGCTGTCTTTATCGACATGAACATGGGCGGTGCGCGCCGACGGTCGGCCGGTCGCGGCGTCTGCCGTAGCCGGGGTCGCCGCATTGCTCTCCGGTTCGCCGCGCACGCGCGCCTGGTCGATAAGCCTGTGCAGCTTTTCAATGGACTCAATCAGGACGGGGTCTCCCATATCGCCTCTGGTCTGCCCAGCGCGGCGCGCGTCAGTCGCGATCGTCGCGCATCTGGATCGTTTCACCCTGGATTCGGGTCGGAAAGACGTGAATATCCTCGTAGGCGGGCGGCGCCATGACCTTGCCGGTGCGGATATCAAAGCGCGCACCGTGGCGCGGGCATACCGCGCAGCCGTCCTCGACCCAGCCGGAGGCCAGATCGCCGCCGTCGTGGCTGCAGCGGTCCTCTATCGCGTGGTATTCGCCGTCCAGGTGGTAGACGGCGATATCTTCATCGTCGAGATCGAACAGCTTGCAGCTGCCCTCGCTGATTTCGCCGAAGCGCGCTACATTGATCCAATCGTCGCTCATCCCGTGTTCCCGTCGGGTATCGTTGAATGGTATTGGAGCATGGCTTGGAAGCCGACACATTGACACGCATCAAGGCCCGCGTGACTGACCGAGACTGCATCGTCACGCGGCGATGATCTCCTGCGGCTCGCGTGCCAGCAGTCGGCAATCAGCAGGTTGTGGAAATGTCGCTTGACGCCGATCGCGTAAAAGTTCTCGTGCACGTTGGACAGGCGCGCGTGCTCGACCAGGGTGCCGTCGGCAATCTCGTCGCATACCACCACGGGCGGCATGATCGATACCGCATCGCCGTCGCGCGCAAGCGATCGCAGCATGGCCATGTCGTCGACTTCGGCGAGTATCCGCGAACGCACCTGCCAATGCTCGCAGAGCATGTCCAGCGAGCTGCGGATCTCGCTGTGCTCGCCGGGAACGAGCAGGCGTGCGCCGTCGAGATCGTCCAGCAGCCGAAAGGCATCCGCACGCGGCCGGCCCAGCACGCTGACCGTCTGGCGGGCGATCCGCCGGCTGCGCCAGGGTGCTTCGGCCTACCGCGCACGTCGGTATTGGAGAGCATCAGATCGAGCCGGTGCGAACTTAGCTGGCCGAGCGGATCCTGCAATCGACCGGACTGTAGCAGCAGCGAGATATCGCGATGATCGATCAACGGGCGGGTAAACCTTTCCTGTAAATTGCTCGACAGCGTGGCCATGACACCGATCCGCACCACTTGGCGCTCGGGACCATGGCCTTCTCGCAGCGCGGCCAGCAGTTCGTCGCTCCGGTTGAAGATAGGCGCGGCATCATAGTCCGGCGCGATACGCCCCGGCTCGGCGAGTTCGAGCCGCCGCCTGACGCGCTCGAACAGCGACTGGGAACCGATGCCGCGGCGCGTGCGGTAGCCCGTCGGCAGACAGATCGTGTGTCGGGCGCCGCACACGCCATACACAGGCGATGCCTATAATCGAGTTTCGCAAAAACGCAGGCGACGTCGATTCACGCTTGGCATTCACGACCAAACGAACGGTTCGCCGATGAAACCCGCAACTATCGCCCCGCACGCCGGCTACACGCCTGACGAGCAGCACGGCGTGGCCGTGCCCATCCCTCAGACGACATCCTGATCGCGAATCTGGTGCAGGCGCTGGCAGCGGCGCGATAAGACGGACGCCTTAAACGAGCCATTTATGCGACAACCGATCGCCGGCTATCACCGGGATGAAGAACAGCACTGGGTAGCCGAACTTGCCTGCGGCCATTGCCAGCATGTACGCCATAATCCGCCTTGGGTTGATCGACCCTGGGTAACGACCGCGGCCGGGCGCGAATCCATGCTTGGCTTCGCACTGAATTGCGTCAAATGCGATAAGGGAACGCCGCCGGATCTATAACAGTCGTGCAATGAGTTACGCGCAACGGCAGCGTGATCAAATTTATATCGCCTACGCGGTATGAAACCGCGCTGGGCAACCAAAGGGGAGAATCACAACTCTCCCCTTTGGAAACGCCATCGCGCTGACCCGCGGCAAGCCATAAGATTGATACGGATCAAGGCCACCCGTCGCACGCATTGTCAAAGTGCAGAGTAGACGGTGCACCTTTACGGCAGCGCAGCCGACAATGAGCGCGTAGTCGCTCCGATTTGACTACTCGTTGCAAGCAGGCATTCACGCGCTTTCCTGTCGATATCTCACGTTTGCCCCTGCGAAGGACTATCACATGACCTCCAACAGCTTTGGCACCCGCGATCAGCTTACGATCAACGATACCGACTACACGATATACCGCCTCGGCCGTATCGACGGCGCCGACCGGCTGCCCTACAGCCTGAAGGTGATGCTGGAAAATCTTCTGCGCAACGAGGACGGCCGGTTGGTTACCGCGGACCAGATCCGCGCCTTGGCGGCATGGCAGCCTGACGCCGCGCCGAAACAGGAAATCCAGTACACGCCGGCGCGCGTGCTGATGCAGGACTTCACGGGCGTGCCCTGCGTTGTGGACTTGGTGGCGATGCGTGACGCGATTACCGATTTCGGCGGCGATGCACAGCGCATCAACCCGCTGATCCCGACCGAACTGGTCATCGATCATTCCGTGATCGTGGATGCCTTTGGCCGGGCCGATGCGTTTGCTACCAACGCTGCACTCGAGTTCGAGCGCAACGCCGAACGCTACAAGATGCTGCGCTGGGGACAAAACGCGTTCCAGGATTTCCTTGTGGTGCCGCCGGATACCGGCATCTGCCATCAGGTCAATCTCGAATACCTGGCCCGCGTGGTCTTCACTCGCGAGACCGACGACGGGCTGCTGGCTTACCCGGACACCCTGGTCGGCACCGATTCGCATACGCCGATGGTCAACGGTCTGGGCGTGCTCGGCTGGGGCGTGGGCGGCATCGAGGCGGAAGCAGCGATGCTGGGCCAGCCGATGAGCATGCTGATGCCTCAGGTTGTAGGCATCAAACTCACCGGCGAGCTGCCGCCCGGCACCACCGCTACCGATCTCGTGCTCACGGTCGCGGAGTTGCTGCGCGCCACTGGCGTGGTCGGCAAGTTCGTGGAGTTCTACGGCCCCGGCGTGGCCAACGTACCGCTAGCCAACCGTGCCACGATCGGCAACATGAGCCCGGAATACGGCTCGACCTGCGCGATCTTTCCGATTGACGACGAGACGCTGTCCTATCTGCGCTTGACCGGGCGTGACGAACACCAGATTGAGCTGGTCGAGACCTACGCCAAAGCACAGGGCTTGTGGCACGATCCGCAACGCGACCCCGTTTACTCGCAGACCCTCGAACTCGACCTGGGCAGCATTGAGCCCTCCATCGCCGGACCGAAGCGTCCGCACGACCGCGTGCCGCTGCGCATCGCCCCGCATGCGGTCAGCGCGTTGCTTGCCGGCGAGTCGCAGACCGAAGCGGTCAGCGTCGGCCTCGATGAGGCGTCCGGCGAATCCTTTCCGGCCAGTGATCCAGTGTCGATTGGCCAGGCACACGCCGGCGACGGCCCACATGAGCCGTGCGACTGCGGCGAAGAGCACGACTGGCCCAGCACGCCTACAACCTTGACGCTGGACGACGGGACTCAGTGCGAGATCGACAACGGCCATGTCGTGATCGCCGCGATCACCTCCTGTACCAATACGTCCAACCCATCGGTGATGATCGGCGCGGCGCTGCTGGCCAAGAATGCGGTCGAGAAGGGATTGACGCATAAGCCCTGGGTCAAGACCTCGCTCGCTCCCGGCTCGCGTGTGGTCACCGACTACCTTGAGCGCGCCGGGCTGACGCCGTACCTGGAAGAGCTCGGGTTCCACCTGGTCGGCTATGGTTGCACCACTTGTATCGGCAACTCCGGCCCGCTGATTCCGGCGGTGAGCCAGGCTGTGAACGAAAACGATCTCACCGTCTGTTCGGTGCTGTCCGGCAATCGCAACTTCGAGGGCCGTATCCATCCCGAATGCCGAATGAATTTTTTAGCCTCGCCGCCATTAGTGGTGGCGTATGCCCTGGCCGGCAGTCTGCACGTCAATCTGCTGCGCGAGCCGCTGGGTACCGGCTCCGACGGCAAGCCGGTCTATCTGCGCGATATCTGGCCCTCGCCGCAGACGATCGAGGACACGATCGGCGTAAGCCTTCAAGCCGATATGTTCACGCAAGGGTATTCCGAGGTCTATACCGGCGACGAACGCTGGCAAGGCATGGACGTGCCGGCGGGCGATACTTTTGAATGGCAGTCGGAATCCACGTATGTCCGTCAGCCGCCCTATTTCGACGGGATGGCGCGCGAACCCGAGCCGCTGGTCGATATCACCGGCGCGCGGGTACTGGCCAAGCTGGGCGATTCGGTGACCACCGACCATATCAGCCCGGCCGGCGCGATCAAGGCCGAATCGCCCGCCGGGCGCTATCTCAGCGAACACGGCGTGGAACGCAAGGACTTCAATTCCTACGGCTCACGTCGCGGTAACCATGAGGTGATGATCCGGGGGACCTTCGCCAATATTCGCCTGCGCAATCAGCTTGCACCCGGCACCGAAGGCGGCTTTACTCGCGACTTCACCCGGCCCGACGGCCCCGTGGCCACGATCTACGATGCCTCGGTGAATTACGCGTCCGCCGGCACACCACTGGTGATCCTGGCCGGCAGAGAATACGGCTCAGGCTCGTCCCGCGACTGGGCCGCTAAGGGCACATTGCTGCTTGGCGTGCGTGCCGTGATCGCCGAATCCTATGAGCGTATCCACCGCTCCAACCTGATCGGCATGGGCGTGCTGCCGCTGCAGTTCGCCGACGGCGAGAATGTGGAATCGCTTGGCCTGAGCGGTAAGGAGACGTTCAAAATGGCTGGTCTGGAAGGCCAGGAGACGCCTCCAGCCACGGTGCGCGTGCAGGCCACCGATACGCGTGGTCACACCCGGCACTTCGATGCGCGCGTCCGTATCGATACGCCAGCCGAGGCTAGCTACTACCGGCACGGTGGCATTTTGCCCTATATGCTGCGCGAACTACTTGGCGACGCGCCGGTTTCGTCTGGCGACGCCTGAAGAGCCTCGTATCAGCGCCCCCGGCGGTCGCCGTTGACGCAGATCAAGGCGTAACCGGCGAATTGCCAATACATTGGTTTGCCACGATGTCGTGGCTATGCGCGGCCTTGCACGCAAACACGCAACGGTTGAGCACCGCGCCCGTCACGACGGCGTATGTTTTCCCAAGCGCGACGCCGGGCTATTGCACGCGCTCGGCCGTGGATTAGATCAACGGGCATTGGGTAATCCTACGGATCTTACAGAACGGGTAACTATGCCGGTAACCAACGCTACTTCATTCCGCCCCGAGCTACGACCGCGCGCCAACTGCGGCGTCGGCGCGGTGGTTGATCTGCAGGGCCGCGCCAGTCATCAGATTCTGCGCAACGCGCTCCAGGTGCTCGAACGGCTCGATCACCGCGGCGCGCGCGGCGCCGAGGAAAATACTGGTGACGGCGCGGGCGTGTTGTTGCAAAAACCGGACGCCCTCTTTCGCCGCGAGATCGACCGCTTGCCGGCCGCCGATGCCTATGCGGTGGCGCAGTTGTTTCTGCCCGACGATGCCGAACAGCGGCAAACCCTGCGCGAATGCATTGACGCCACGCTGATGCAGTGGCGCTTCACCGCCCTCGGATGGCGCGATGTGCCCACCTGTAACGATCGCCTCGGGCAGGGCGCGCTGGACACCGAACCGCGGGTACAGCAACTGTTCCTGGCGCACACCGCCGGTCTGACCGGCCCCGAGCTGGACCCGCGCTGCTATGTGCTTCGACTGGCGCTGGAAAAAGCCGTGGTGGATTTGCCTGGCGCCCAGGATTTTCATATCTGCTCGCTCGACCGGCGCACGATCGTCTACAAAGGGCTGCTGACGAATCCACAATTACGCCACTACTATCCGGACCTGTCCGATCCGACGGTCGTTACGGCTCTGGCGTTGGTGCACTCGCGCTTTTCCACCAACACGCTCGGGAGCTGGGCACGCGCGCATCCGCACCGGTTGATCGTACACAACGGTGAGATAAATACCTACCGCGCCAATTTCAATCGCCTGCGCGATCGTGAAGCCGATCTGAACCATCCGGACATCGGCGACGATCTCCGGCGCCTGCGACCGCTGGTGGCCGAGGGGGTCAGCGACACCGAACTGCTGGATGGCGCTCTCGATCTGTTGATGGCCGGCGGACGCAGTCTCGCGCATGCATTACGCATGTTGATCCCCGAGGCCTGGCATAACGACCCGCACATGGATCAGGCCAGCCGCGACTGGTACGACTATCACGCCAACCTGATCGAACCCTGGGACGGCCCGGCGCTCGTGGTCGGCAGTGACGGCGAGCGCGTGGTTGCGGTACTGGATCGCAACGGGTTCCGCCCTTGCCGTTATGACATCACTCACGACGGCCGTCTGATTCTGGCAAGCGAAGTGGGCGTGCTTGACCAGCCGGCAGCCAATATCCGCGAACGCGCGCGACTGGGGCCGGGGCAGATGCTGATGGTCGACCCGGCCGCTGGCGGCGTGCTCGCCGCCGAAGTCATGCAAAAGCGTTTTCATGGCGGGCAATACGCCGAGTGGCTCCGGCAACGACCGAGACTAGCGGATGTCGCGCCGGCCCGCAGACAGGAACGCGTGCCGCAACTACCTGATCTGGAATCTCGTCGGCGCGCGGCCGGTTATACTTGGGAAACGCTGGAACACCTGTTGCGCCCGCTGGCCGAGGACGGCAAAGACTCAGTCGGCGCGATGGGCGACGACGCGCCTCCTGCGGTGCTCTCGAATGGCGCACGTGGCGTCTACGGTTATTTCAAGCAGTTGTTCGCGCAGGTCTCAAACCCGCCCATCGACTATCTGCGCGAGCGCCTGGTCACCTCGCTGGAAAGCGATGTTGGCCCGCAGCACAATCTGCTGGCCGAATCCGCCGACCATTGCCGGCGCATCCATCTGGACTCGCCGCTGTTGACCAATGGCGAATTGGCCGCGCTGCGCGGGCTGCAGGCACGCGGCTTTGCTCACCGCACGCTGGACGCCACCTTCACGCCCGAACAATCGCTGCCGGAGGCGCTCAAGGGGCTATGTGCCGAAGCCGAGTCTGCGGCTCGCGATGGCAGCGCCCTACTCGTACTCTCCGACCGCGTGAGCAGCGCCAACCGGATTCCCATCCCCGGACTACTCGCGGTCGGCGCGGTGCATCAGCACCTGCTGGCCCACGACCTGCGCCTGCGCCTGGCTGTAATCGCCGAAATCGGCGATGCCTGCACCGTGCATCACCTATGCACCCTATTCGGCTACGGCGCGGACGCTGTCAACCCCTATCTGGCCCTGGCCAGCATCGGCGTGCTCACCGGCGAGGATGGCGCGCTTCCCCGCTACCTGCACGGCCTCGAGGACGGGCTGCTCAAGGTCATGTCCAAGATGGGCATCAGTACTTTGGAAAGCTACAAGGGCTCGCAGCTGTTCGAAGCGTTGGGGCTGGCGCCGGAAGTGATCGAACGCTGTTTCACCGGCAGTATCAGCCGGATCGGCGGCAGCGGCTTCGCGCGCATCGAGGCCAACCTGCGCGCCGACCACGATGCGGCCTGGGCGCCGGGCATGCCGGGTAACCCGCGGCTGGCAACCGGCGGCGAGCTGTACTGGCGCCGCGACGGCGAGCACCACGACTGGGATCCGGACACGCTGGGTCTGTTGCAATTCGCGGTGCGCCACGGCGACGAGCGCGCCTATCGCGCATTTACAACGCGCATCGACCGGCCCCCGGACGGGCCACGCAACTTGCGCAGTCTGCTCGCGTTCAAAGCCACCGATACCATTGATCTGGAACGGGTCGAGCCCACAGCCGCCATTACCCGGCGATTTTTTTCCGGCGCCATGTCGCTGGGCGCATTGTCGCCAGAAGCGCACGAAACCATCGCGATCGGCATGAATCGAGTGGGCGGCACCGCGCATAGCGGCGAAGGCAGCGAGCAGGAAGAGCGCTTCGGCACCGAGCGCGAATGCCGCAACAAGCAGATCGCCAGCGGCCGGTTCGGCGTCACCGCGGCCTATCTGGCGGCGGCCGAGCAGATCGAGATCAAGATGGCGCAGGGGGCCAAGCCCGGCGAAGGCGGACAACTGCCCGGCCACAAGGTAGTCGGGCTGGTGGCCGAGCTGCGCCACATGATGCCGGGTGTCGGCCTGATCTCGCCGCCGCCGCACCACGACATCTATTCAATCGAGGACTTGGCCCAGCTGATCCACGACCTGCGCGCCGCCAACCCGGCCGCCGAGATCCACGTCAAGCTGGTTTCGGCGCCGGGCGTGGGCACGATCGCGGCCGGTGTCACCAAAGCCGGTGCTGACGCTATTCTGATCGCTGGTGATTCCGGCGGTACCGGCGCGGCAGCCAAGACTTCGATCAAGTCCGCCGGTCTGCCGTGGGAGCTGGGACTGGCCGAAGCCCAGCAGGTGCTGGTGGCCAACCGGTTGCGCTCGCGCGTGAAGCTGCGGGTCGACGGGGGTCTCAAGACCGGCCGCGACGTCGTTGTCAGCGCACTGCTCGGCGCCGAAGAGTACGGTTTTGGCATGGCCGCAGTGGTCGTTGTGGGCTGCATCATGCTGCGCAAATGCCACTGCAACACCTGCTCGGTGGGCGTCGCCACCCAGGATCCAGCATTGCGCAAGTTGTTCCCCGGCCAGCCCGAACATATCGTCAACTTGATGCGTTTCATCGCCGACGACGTGCGCGAGCATCTGGCCCGACTGGGTGCATCCCGTCTCGATGAGATCATCGGTCGGGTCGATCTGCTGGAACAGATCGGCGCGGACGCGGCCGACCTGCACGAACTCGACTTGGCCTGCGTACTGCAAGAACCCGAGGGCGAGGACGCGCGCAGTTGTCGGGCGTTACCGCAAAAACGCGCCTCCGATCGGGTCGATGCGGCGTTCCTGGAGCGTGCACGGCCGGCCGTGGAGCGCGGGGAGCCGGTGATCATCGAGGATCGTATCGACAACCGCGACCGCAGCGTTGGCACCCGCCTGAGCTACTGGCTGACTCGTCGCCACGGCAGTGCCGGCCTGCCGGAGGCTACCCTACGCCTGATACTTGACGGCGTCGCCGGCCAGAGTCTGGGTGCCTTCGTCAATCACGGCATCGAACTGCGCATCACGGGTGCAGCCAACGACTATGCCGGTAAGGGCCTGTCGGGCGGGCGGATCATCCTGCGGGCGCCGCCGGATGCCGGCTTCGATCCGAATACGAGCGTCATCCTCGGCAACGCCGCGCTGTATGGCGCCACCGCCGGCGCGTTCTATGCACAGGGTGCCGCCGGCGAGCGCTTCGGCGTGCGTAATAGTGGCGCGCTGGCGGTCGTCGAAGGCTGCGGCGATCACGCCTGCGAGTACATGACCGGCGGCGCGGTGCTGATTCTGGGGACCATCGGACGCAACTTCGCCGCCGGTATGAGCGGCGGCGAGGTGTTTCTGCCAGCGGACCAGAGAGCTGCGCTCAACCAGCTCGGCGATGATTTCCGGGTCGAGTCGCTGACGGCCGCTCGCGATCGGGAACTGGTCGAGCGGCTGCTGCGCAACCACCATCACTACACCAGCAGCCGCGTCGCCGCCGGGCTACTCGATGGCTGGCCGAACACCGCTGGGCGATTATGCAAGGTGACGCCGGTCGGCTATGCCGATGCCGTTGCCGAACACTGCGCCGCCGGCCGCGATCCGCGGGTAGCGCTGCCTACGGCTGCTGCCGTGGCAATCGAGGACGCATCATGAGCAACGAAAATCACCCTGCCGGCTACCGCCAGCACGAACGCGAGCCGATCGGCTACCGCGCCCCCGGCGAACGCCGCCAGGACCATCGCGAGATCTACAGCCCGAGCTGGGACGATACGCAGCTTATTGAACAAGGCACCCGCTGCATGGACTGCGGCGTGCCCACCTGCACCTCGGGCTGCCCCATCGGCAACATCATCCCCGACTGGAACGATCTGGTCAGCCGCGGCGATTGGCGCACCGCGCTGGCACGCCTCCATGCGACCAACAATTTCCCTGAGTTCACCGGCTACGCCTGCCCCGCGCCCTGCGAGGACGCCTGTACCCTGAACTACAACCTGGACCCGGTGACCATCAAGGATCTCGAGCGTGCCATTGTCGACCGCGGCTGGGAAGCGGGCTGGATCGTACCGCAGCCACCGCCCGAGCGTACTGCACTGCACGTCGCCGTGGTCGGCAGCGGCCCGGCGGGTCTCGCCTGCGCCCAGCAGCTCAACCGCGCTGGCCACCAGGTCACCGTTTATGAGCGCGACGATGCACCCGGCGGGCTGGTGTGCTACGGCATTCCGGACTTCAAGTTCAGCAAGGACAAGCTCGAGCGCCGTATCGGCCAGCTCACCGCCGAGGGGATTGTGTTCCGCTGCGGCAACGGGCTGGGGCGAGACGTCACGTTAGACCAGATGCGTGCCGAACACGACGCCGTGGGCCTGGCCATCGGCGCGCTGCATCCGCGCGACGTCGACGTCCCTGGCCGCGACCTGGACGGCATCCATTTCGCCATGCCCTATCTGCTGCGTGAGAACCGTCGCCAGGCCGGGCGCGAGTATGCGGACGGCCCGGACGCGCACGGCCGCCATGTGATCGTGCTGGGCGGCGGCGATACCGGCGCTGACTGCGTGGCCACGGCGCTGCGTCAGGGCGCGGTAGCAGTGACCCAGATCAACATCAACGAGCAGCCGCCGCTTGAGCGCGCCGATGACAACCCGTGGCCGCTGGCGGCAAAAGTCTACAAGCGGGGCTACGCGCTGGCCGAAGGAGCCGACGACGCGTTTTCCCTGGACACTCTGGCCTTCGAGGACCACGACGGCGACGGCCATGTGGACTGCCTGCACGCCGAGCGCGTGCATTGGCTGCGCGACGAACAGGGCCGGCGCATCGACAAGCACGTCCATGAGGCCGATCTGCGGCTCCCCGCGGAGCTGATACTGATCGCGATCGGCTTTTCGCGACCGCAGACCGAGGCGCTGAATGCACCGGAGATTGCACTCGAAGACAACGGCACATTCAAAACCAACCACCAAATGATGACCAGCGTGCCCGGCGTCTTCGCCGGCGGCGACTGCAACATGGGCCACTCGCTGCTCGTGTGGGCCATCGGCGAAGGCCGCGATCTGGCCCGCGCGATCGATGTGTATCTGACCGGTAGCTCACGGCTACCACCGAGCCTGCGCACGCATCACCTGCCGCTACAGCCGAGCGGCTGGGATCTGATGGTATGACCTCGCCCGGACTGGCCATCGCCGTACATCTGCTGGCTGTCGTGTGGTGGATCGGCGGCCTGGCGTTCGTGACGCTGGTGTTTCTACCCGCACTGCGCGCGGATAGTGTCGACGATCCATATGCGCTGCTCGATATCATCGAGCGGCGTTTCGCGCCGCAGGCGCGCACCGCGGTGCTGCTCGTGGGTTTGTCCGGCGGCTATCTGCTGTGGGCGCTCGGGGCGTGGCAACGGCTCGCTCTCGCTCACTTCTGGTGGCTGGATGCAATGATCGGCTATTGGCTGTTGTTCGCCGGAATACTATTTATTGTCGAGCCGCTGGGGTTGCTGCAGCGGGTGGTATTCACAGCACGCGATACAGAACAGGCCTGGCGGCGCTTTCATTTGCTGCACGCGGTCCTGCTCGGGCTCGGCATCGTCATCATTGCCGGCGCCGCGGCGGGCAGTCATGGCTTTTGAGCGCAATCACGACCGTGATATCGACGCAGGTCAACCCGGTTCGAGAAGCAGCGGATCCGGCCAACCTGGGCAGGCTGTTCTTCATCCATCTTCGCCAGGAGCGAGAGCCGTATCCGCAAAATCCTGTGCGTGACTACTCGTCACGATTCTCGTCGCCAGGCGGATCGTCGGTCAGGGGTAGCAATCCCGGCGTTTCCAGATCATCAAACTGATCATGATCCACCGCCCAGAAGAACGCGACTACGGCGCCAATGAGCAGCACGATGGACAACGGGATCATGAGCAGAAGGATATTCATGCGCTCGCCAAGTCGTCCTGTTTACCGCTCGGGGATTTGTGCCTGGATCGGCGCCGCCCGATTCGCAGGACGTTGAGGACCACGCCGAGCGAACTGGCGGACATGCCGATCGCTGCCAGCCAGGGCGGCACGAATCCGGTGGCCGCGAGCGGGATCGCGATCAGGTTGTAGCACACCGCCCAGCGCTGATTCTGGCGCACGAGGCGCAGCGTCGTTTGGGCCAGGGTGCGGCTCTCGGCCAGGCGATCGAGGCGCTCGCCGGCAATGATGATATCGCTGGCGGCACGGGCCATGTCCGTGCCATCGGCCAGCGCGACGGCGACGTCCGCGCCGGCCAGCACGGGCGCATCGTTGATGCCGTCGCCCACCGCCACGACCCGCGCGCCTTGGGCCCGTAACTCTTGCAGGCGGGCCAGCTTGTCTGTAGGCAGCAGGCCGCCCTGCCAATGATCCACGCCGAGTTGCCGGGCGATCCCTGCCACCCGCGCGGGCGCATCGCCGCTGGCAATTTCTATCGTCATGCCCTGCGCCCGCAAAGACGCGATGGCGTCTACGGCACCGCTGCGGATACGCTCGCCGCAGTGGAACACGGCGATTGGCCCGATGTCGTCGGCCAGCACGGCACCGCCGCGCGACCAGGTACTCGCCGCAGCGACATCGGCGGCGTTGATCGCGGCCAGCGCAAATCCACGCCGGCCCAGCCGCAGGCGCCGACCGTTCACGATTGCGGCAACGCCATCGCCGGCACGGCTCTCGACGGCGTCGGCTTGCGCCACAACGCGGCCGCCGGCGGCCTCGGCGATCGCGCGCGAAATCGGATGGCGGCTTTCGCGCGCGAGCGCGGCAGCCAGACCCAAGGCCTCGTGCGCGGCCGGATCGTCTGGCGCCACGGCCTCACCGGTCGCGCCGGCCGGCGTGTTCATCAATTCGATCGAACCCAGATGCAGCCCGTCGGTCAGCGTACCGGTCTTGTCGAAGACGACGTGCGTGGCGCCGGCCAGGGCCTCGATCGCATCCGGGCGCGTGACCAGAACGCCGCGGTCGGCCAGTACGGCGAGCGTACGCGTGATCGCGGCCGGCACCGCGAGCGCAAAGGCGCAGGGGCAGGAGACCACCAGCACGGCGACCACGGCCGTCAGCCCGCTGGCAGGATTGAGCAGTGCCCAAGCGACCGCGGTGAGCGTGGCCAGCACCAATACCAGGCTGACGAAGTGCGCGGCGGCGCGCTCGCCTGCCCGCGCCAACTGTGGACGCTCGGCCTGGGCGCGGCTGACCAGCGCCGCAATCCCGCCAAGCGTGGTCTCGGCGCCGGTACGCTCGACCCGGACCGTGACCGGCCCGTCGAGCACCAGGCTGCCGGCGATCAGGGGCTCGCCCTGCGCGCGTTCGAGCGCGCGGGATTCGCCCGTGAGCAGCGACTCATCCACACGACAGGCCGGGCTCTCGCTCACACCGTCTGCGGGCACCAGCGCGCCGGTATCCACCTGTACGCGATCGCCTGCGCGCAGTTCGCTGACCGCCACCGGCTGCAGGCGCCCGTCGGCCTCGCGCCGCTGCGCCACGGTCGGCGTGGCTCGGGCCAGCGCGTCGGTCAGATCGAGCGCCCGGTGGCGGGCACGCATCTCCAGATAGCGCCCAATCAGCAGGAAGAACACGAGCATGGTCACCGAATCGAAATAGACCTCGCCGTGGCCGCTGATCGCGGCGATCAGGCTGGCGCCGTAGACGATGGCAATGGCGAGCGCAATCGGCACGTCCATGCCTAGGTGGCGGGCGCGCAGCGCGCGCATGGCGCCGGCGAAAAACGGCTGAGCGGAGTACAGCACCACCGGTGCGGCAATCAGAAAACCAATCCAGCGAAACAGCGCGCGGGTCGCCTCGCCGAGCGGATCGATCGCGCCGACATAGAGCACGCTGGCGTACATCATCGCCTGCATGGCGCCGAAACCGGCCACCAACAAGCGCTTGAGCGCCGCACGGGATTCATCGCGCCGGGCATCATCCAGCGCGCCGGCTTCCAGCGGCAGCGGCTGGTAACCGGCGCGCTCGACGCAGTCGAGCAGCGTTTGCAGGCTCGCGCGATCGTCGGCCCAGACCACCCGCGCGCGCCGCGATGCGGCGTTGATACGTACGCGCTTGACGCTCGGCAGCGCGGTCAACGCTTTCTCCAGTCGCAGCACGCAGTTGGCACAGCGCAGGCCTTCGACCAGCAGCAGTGTCTCGGCCAATCCGTCGTCGCGCCGATGGACCACATGACGTTGCAGCGACTGCCGCTGCCAGACGCCGTGGTCCGTTGGCAGGACGGCGCTCACGGCTTGTGCGCGGAGTCCGACGCCGGCAGGAGAAACGCGGTATTCGGTGCGACTTCCTGCAACGAATTGTCGGCGTACTGCCAGGCCACGCCGATATTGACGAGACAGCCGCCCACGGAGGCCAGCAGTACCAGCGCCATCACCCACACAACGGGGATGCGATACCAGGGTGGATTGGTCGCCTCGGTTTCGCTCACTGGGTGCTCGCGCTGGCTGATATTTCGGAATCGCCCTGGGCGCGTACCCAGGCTGCCACGGCTTTGATATCGCGCGGGCCCAGCCGCTCGTTCCAAGCCGGCATCTGCCCGCTGCGGCCGTTCTCGAGCGTCGTGATGATTGTTTCGAGACTGCCGCCGTAGAGCCAGTCATCGTCGGTCAGGTTGGCGGCGCCCATCGCCGGATTACCCTTACCCTCGGGACCGTGACAGGCCGTGCAGTAGGTCTGGAACCGTTCCTTGCCGGCGGCCACCAGTTCCGGGTGCGGCGACTCGCGACCATTGAGTTGATAGACATATGCCGCCACGGCGCGCGTGCCATCCTCGCCCAACGCCGCGCCGAGCGCGGGCATGGCGCCCTGGCGACCTTCGACCAGCGTCTCGTGCAGGGTGTCGTCATCGCCGCCATACAGCCAGGCATCGTCGGTGAGGTTTGGCGCGCCGACGGCCTGATTACCGCGGGCCTTCTCGCCGTGACAGGCGGCACAGTTGTCACCGAACAGCACGCCGCCGGCACGGACCACTTGCGGATCCCCCGCCAACGCGGTGATCGATTGCGCCTGGATACGCGCATTCATATCCGCCTGGCGTTCATCGTTGCGCGCCTGTGCCTGCGCTACTTCGCCGGCCGACGTCCAGTCGAGCGAGCCCTTGAAGTGGCCAAACCCCGGATAGCGCGAGAGGTAGACCACCGCGAAAACGATGAACAGCACCGACATCGCCATCCACCATTTCGGTAGCTGGCGAACGCCCTCGCGGATGGTGCCGTGGGCCCAGACGTGGCCCGTGGTGCCATCCTCTGCCGTGGGTATCGGCACGCGGATCGCATAGATCACCAGGAACGTGACCAGGCTCCAGTTCAATACGACAAAGAAGATGATCCAGCCGCTCCAGAAAGCACTCATCGCTGCTGCTCCTCCTCGTGTTGATCCTGTGCTTGTTCCTTATCCGTGTTTTCCTGCGTTTGCGGCGGCGCATCGTCGCGATCAAGCGGCACCCGAGCCATACGGTCGAACGCTTTCTTGTGGCGCGGCAGCCACGCCCAGATCCACACGCCAATGAAAGCCACAAGCAGGATCACTGTGATCACACCGACGACATGGCCCCAGTAGTCCATCATGAGCCGGTCTCCGAGGCCGCCGCCCGTTTCTCCTGTTCGGCTACGGTCGGCTGGCCAAGACCCTGCAGATAGGCGACCAGGGCATCCAGTTCCGTGGTGTCCTCCAGCGCCTTCGGCGCGGACTCGATCTGATCATCGGTATAGGGATGGCCCAGCCAGCGCAGTGTCTTCATGCGCGCGACGATCTGATCGGCCTCGATCGGTGTGCCCTGCAGCCAGGGATAGCGCGGCATGTTCGAGTCGGGCTGAAATTCGCGGGGATCAAGCAGATGGGCCCGTTGCCATGCGTCGGAATACTTGCCGCCTACGCGCGCCAAATCCGGGCCCGTGCGCTTGCTGCCCCACTGGAACGGCCGGTCGTAGACGGACTCGCCGGCGAGCGAAAAATGGCCGTAGCGTTGCACTTCCGCGCGCAGGCGCCGGATCTGCTGGGAATGGCAGGCATAACAACCCTCGCGGACATAGATGTCACGCCCTGCAAGCTCCAGCGCGGGATATGGCTCCACGCCCGGCGCCGGCTTGACCGTGTTCGCCTGATAGAAAAGTGGCACGATCTCGGCCAGACCGCCGAGGGTCAGACCAAACGCCAGCAGCACGCCAAACAACGGCAGATGCTTCTCGATCGCCTCGAAGTACTTGAGGTTGAATGCCATTTTCAGGCCCTCACCGGCGCGACGACGCCGTCCTGGATCTGATCCGGTTCCGGTTCGGGGACCGGAACCGGGATCGGCTGGATAAGATGCGCGCGCGCGGCCGCCGCGGTGAACCACAGGTTCCACGCCATGACGATCATGCCGCCCATCACCAGCAGGCCGCCGAGGAAACGGACGATATAGAACGGATGGATGGCACGCAGGCTGTCCATGAAGCTGTACACCAGCGTGCCGTCATCACCGGTCGCCAACCACATATGGCCCTCCATGACGCCGGCCGTCCACATGGCGGTGACGTACATGAGCAGCCCCACGGTGTGCATCCAGAAATGCAGGTTCATCCCGGCCACCGAATACATCGGCCGGCCCAGCGCACGCGGTGCCATGGCGTAGATCGAGCCGATGGTGATCATCGCCACCCAGCCGATGGCGCCGGAATGCACGTGGGCGATGGTCCAATCGGAATAGTGGCTCAGGGCGTTGGCGCTCTTGATCGCCAGCATCGAGCCCTCGAACGTCGACGCTGCATAAAATACCAGCGACACGACCATGAACTTGACCGCCGGATCGGTCTTGAGCTTGTACCAGACGCCGTTGAATGTGAGCAGGCCGTTGACCGCCGAGCCCCAGCTCGGCACCAGCAGGATGAGTGAAAAGATCATGCCGACCGATTGCACCCAGTCCGGCAGCGACGTGAACATCAAGTGGTGCGCACCGGCCCACATATAGACCGAGATCAGCGCCCAGAAATTGACGATGGAGAAGCGATAGCTCCACAACGGCTGGCCGGCCTGGCGCGGCACGAAGTAATACATCATGCCGAGAAAGCCTGCGGTCAGAAAGAACGCGACCGCGTTATGGCCATACCACCACTGCACCATCGCATCGACCGTGCCCGAGTAGATCGGATAGGACTTGGTCAGCGACACCGGAATAACCAGATTGTTGACTACGTGCAACAGGCCGACGGCAACAATGAAAGCCGCGTAGTACCAGTTGGCGACGTATATATGCTGGATGCGCCGACGCGCCAGCGTGGCGAAGAACACCACGCCGAAGGAGATCCACACCACGGCGATGAGCAGATCGATGGGCCATTCCGGCTCGGCGTATTCCTTGCTCTGAGTGATGCCCAGCGGCACGGTGACCAGCGCCAGGAGCACGGCCAATTGCCAGCCCCAGAACGTAAAGATTGCAAGGCGGTTCAGCGCCAGCCGCACGTGACTGGTGCGCTGGACAACGTAGTAGCAGGTCCCCATCAGGGCCGAGCCGCCGAAGGCGAAAATAATGGCGAAGGTATGATCCGGCCGCAGGCGGCTGAAAGTCAGCCAGGGCACGCCGAAATTGAGCGCCGGCCAGGCCATCTGCGAGGCGATGAACACCCCGAGTGCGGTACCGACGATGCCCCATACGGCCGCCGCCAACAGGAACAGACGCACGATCTGATCGTCATAGGTCTCGGTCTGCTGCATTCTTGCCCCTGATTCCCCAATCGTAATCACAAACGGCCCGCGCCTGCTCCAGTCTTTACCGGTAGTTGCGCATCGACGTCACAGAACATATCAGCCGTTCGGCCTCTTGCCCTTGATCTAAATCAAGGCGCGGGCAGGATCATTGATTTGACTTCACGATGTAAGTTGTTATGTCGACGCGCCGCTGCGAGCGAATAGCGATCGCCGCATGCCGCGCATCGCATTCAACGCCGACGCAGCAGCGGCAACGACTCAGGCGGAGCTAAAAATGAGCCATTTGCCGACCACGATGTTTTTCATATCGATAAGGGTGCTCGGTTATGCCCTCATAGGGCTGATGGGCGTAACAATCCTGTATGCCTGCATCATCGCAATACTCAACTGGACCCAGATCGCGGTCTGATGTGCCTGCGCCGTAGGTACGCGCTCCTCTTTGTCTTCGCCGAGGAGCAGCCATGACCAAGCGCCAGACCCGCCTGTTCTTCATCATCTGCACGGTCGGCTTTTCGATCGTGTTCGTGGTCCTCACCATCCATAGCCATACGCGCTTCGGCGAGCTGACCCATGCCGACAAACTCACTGACGAGGTGGTCGCCGGGCGTGATGTCTGGCACGCCGGCAACTGTATCAACTGCCATACGTTGATGCGCGAAGGTGCCTACTACGCGCCGGATCTGACCAAGATCACCGACCATCGCGGCTAAGCCTGTCTCAAGGCGTTTCTCAAGAAGCCGTCACGCTTCTACTCCGAGGAGGAGAATCGCCGCATCATGCCCAATCCGGAGCTGAGCGAGACTGAGATCGACAATCTCATCGCCTTTCTCACCTGGATCAGCAATGTCGATACCCAGGGCTGGCCACCGCCCCCCATTCTCGTCTCCGGCAATACCTTTCCCGGTACCGGCAGCCGAATCGCGAACAGCGATCAGGACAAGGCGGTCGCCGCCAGCGATACGGATCGGGCCCCGGAAGCTGCCGGCGAGGCGCTGTTCTCACAGGTCACGCCCAGCTGCAACAGCTGCCACTCCACCGCACCCGGTGTGAACATGGCCGGGCCGTCGCTGGCAGGCGTAGCCGCACGCGCTAAAACAACGATCCAGAGCAGCGGCTATCAGGGCGACGCGACCGATGTGGCCGGCTATCTGCACGAGTCCATCGTCAAGCCGGGCGCCTACGTCGTGCCGGGCGACATGTATTCGGCCGAGGGCCGTTCATTCATGCCCATCACCTATTCCGACAATCTCAGCGATGCTCAGGTCGATCAACTCGTCGCCTATCTGCTTTCGCTAAAGTAACCAAGGAATTTGCCGACATGCGCTATCGCTCGCAGATCGTTGCCTACTGGTACTTCGCCGTCGCTGTCTGCCTGTTCGGGCTGCAGCTGATCATGGGCCTGCTGATGGCCACCAAGTATCTCGGGCCCGACCCGCTGATCCACTGGCTGTCCTTCGACGTGGCCAAGGCGATGCATACCAATCTGCTGATCGTCTGGGTGCTGGCCGGGTTCATGGGCGGGACGTACTATGTCGTCACCGAGGAATCGCGTACCGAGATCTACAGCGACAGGCTGGCTTATTTCCAGCTCATCGCTTGGACACTGATCGGCGTGACCGCCATCGTCGGCTACTTCTTCGGCTGGAACGCTGGCATCAAGATGCTCGAGCAGCCCTATCCGCTCAAGCTCGTGATCGTGATCGTGATGGGGTTATTCTTCTTCAATATTTTCATGACAATCCGCCAGGCCGGGCGCTGGACGGTGACCGAGGGCGTGTTGATCGCCGGGCTGGTGTAGGCCGCGCTGCTGTTTCCGCCGGCGCTGGTGCCGTACGACAACTACACGATCGAGACTTTCTACCGCTGGTGGACCATCCATCTGTGGGTGGAAGGCGTGTGGGAGATGATCCAGGCCTCGATGCTGGCCTTCCTGCTGATCCGTCTGTCCGGCGCCGATCGCGAGGTCATGGAAAAACGGCTCTATGTGATCGCTGGCTTGGTGTTCATGGCCGGTATCCTGGGCACCGCCCACCACTACTACTGGACCGGCGTGCCGGCGTACTGGCTGCCGATCGGCGGCTTCTTCAGCGTGCTCGAGCCAGTGGCCCCGGTCGGCATGGCGATCTATGCCTATTCGGCGATGCGGCGTTCGGGGGCGGCCCATCCCAACGGCCTGGATATCCACTGGACCGTGGGCAGCGCGATCTACACCATGTTCGGCGCCGGTCTGCTGGGCCTGGCGCATACCTGGCCATCGGTCAACCAGTGAACCCACGGCACGCTGATCACTGCCACGCACGGCCATGCCGCGTTCTATGGCGCCTATGCCATGATCAACCTCGCCATGATCAGCTATATCCTGCCCTACCTCACCCGCGGCCGCGCGGAAGCCGGCACCAGCCTCGGCTACTGGGTGTTCTGGCTGCAGGTCGGGGGCATGTTCGGCATGACCGTGTCGTTCGCGACCGCCGGCCTCGGACAGGTTTATCTCGAGCGCATCATGGGCCTGGGTTATCTTGATACCCAGCTCAAGATCCAGATCCACTTCATGATGCTGGTCGCCACCGGTTCAGTGTTCACGCCCGGTGTGATGGCATTTATCTGGGATTTCTTCCGGGCCGCGCCAGCGCTGGCGATCGTTGCTGAAGACCACACCGCCGACCGCTCCGCAACACGCCGCGCTGTGCGCACGTGAATCCCGGCCTATCCGCCGACGCCGCCGAGCCGAGCAAGGATACGACGACCGCCCAGGCGCCGTACTATCAGGCGGCGGGCAACGAGATCGATATCTTCGAGCACTGCCACGCCAACGACCTGGCGATGATGCTCAAGGGCCCGACAGGCTGCGGCAAGACTCGATTCGCCGAGTATATGGCCTGGCGTCTGGGGCGATCGCTGGTCACGGTCGCCTGCCACGACGTCCTGTCGGTCAGCGATCTGGTTGGGCGTTTTCTGGTACACAACGACAGCACGGTCTGGCAGGATGGCTTGCTCACTCGGGCCGTGCGCAAGGGCGCAATCTGCTATCTCGACGAGGTGGTCGAGGCCGCCAGGACACGGTCGTAGTCATTCATTCGCTGACCGATCATCGCCGCCTGCTGCCGGTCGACAAGACCGGCGAACTGCTCGAAGCCGCGCAGGGGTTCCAGCTGGTGGTGTCCTACAATCCGGGCTATCAGCATCTGCTCAAGGACTTCAAACCCAGCACTCGCCAGCGCTTTGTCGCGCTGGACTTCGATTTCCCGTCGACCGAGCAGGAAACCGGGATCGTCGCGCACGAGAGCGGCCTCGATAGGGGCGCCGCGCATATGCTGGTGACGCTGGCCCATCGCATGCGCAAGCTCGAGGGCCGTGGCCTGCCGAAGTACCGAGAACCCGTCTGCTGGTGGCCAGCGCCAGGCTGATCACCGCCGGCGTGGCGCCGCGCGAGGCCTGCCGCGTTGCCTTGGTTGCGCCGCTGACCGATGATCCCGAAATCGCCGGCGCGCTGGAAGACCTGATGAATATCGCCCTGCAATAAAGGAACCTCCGGGGAGCCCGTGGCCGAGCCCGAAGAAGTCCTGATCGATGCCGCCTACGCGGTCGGTACCCGGGTGCGCCGGCTGTGGGCGCAGCCGGCGGATGCGAACCAGCCGCGCCCGGTTGATACCCTCGACCATCATCGGCGCCGACTGCAGTTGCTCGTGGACGCAGCCTTTGCCTGCGACCTGCCGATACGTGTCGCTCAGATGCCGCCCTGGCCGACCCTGCTGCGCCGCGTGATCCTGCGCCTGCCGCGTGCGTTGATCGACCAGCGTATCGTCGCCGGCGCGGACGGCAGCGCCGCCTACCTGCCGCCACGGCTGACCGGCGAGACCGTCGAATCGTCTCGCCTGTACCGCATCATGGCGCTGCAGCAGGCGGTGCGTGCCCAGCGTCTGCTGCGCCAGCCGCTCGAGCTGCCTGCCGACGATCTGCGCCGCGGCCTATTCTCGCTGGCTGAAGCCTGGTCAGCAGATCATGAGCTTCTCGAAGCCTTTCCCGGCTGTATCAACGACCTTGCCGCGCTACGCGTGCTCGCGCGCGGCACGCGCCTGCCCCGTCGACCGCTGCGCGGCCACGAGCGGCAGGTCGCGGACCTGCAGGATCGTATGCTTGCAGCCGGCCCCGGCGACCGCGACGGCCTGCCCACCTGCGTCGAGACGGACGACTCGCTCGCCTGGGAAAGCGCTACGGAACGTGGCCTGCGCGCCGCCGAGGAACGCGCTTACCGCAGCCTGCCGAGCGATCTCTGGTGGGGCCGCCTATTCAAGCCGTCGGCATCGGTGTTGAAGGACGCCACAGCCGGAGAAGCACGCGACGACATACCCGACCACCGTGTCGGCCACATGACGCGCCGCCCGCACGTGTGCGAGCCGGAACCGGACGAAGATGACAGCGACGACAACGTCGGCCCGTGGATGATCCAGACCGACGACCCGCACGAGCACGCCGAAGACCCACCGGGCCTGCGCCGGCCCGTCGATCAGGACGACGACAGCGATCCGAATGATCTCGCCGATTCCCTGTCCGAGCTCGACCAGGCGCGTCTGGTCGCCACCCCGGACGCGGCCCGCGAGATTCTCATGAGCGACGATGCGCCGGGCACCGACGGCGATGCCGCGCGGCAGCGCGTCGGCACCGCCGCAGGCATCGTTTATCCGGAATGGGATTACCGGTACGGTGCCTACCGGCAGCCGGGCAGTACGGTACGCTTTGTCGTGCCCGAGCCGGGCGATCCGCGCTGGGCACAGGAAGTCATCCAACGCCGCAGCAAGCTGCTACGCGAGGTACGCCGACATTTCGAGCGCCTGCGCCCGACCCGCCAGCGGCGTCGCCGCCAGGCCGACGGCGACGAAATCGATATCGACGCCTTCGTCGGCGCCCACGCCGAACGCTGCGCCGACGGGCCGATCGACGACCGGCTCTATGCCTATGTGTGCCCAGCGCGGCGCGATATTGCCATCGTTTTACTGGTGGATATCAGTGGTTCCACCGATGCTTGGGTTGATGCCGACCAGCGCATCATCGATGTCGAAAAAGAAGCTCTCCTGATCGTGTCCGACGCGCTGGATGTGCTCGGCGATCCGTACGCGATTCGGGTATTTTCCGGCCACGGCCCGGAATCCGTGTGGGTCGGCTCGATCAAGGATTTCGACCAGCGCGACCGCATAGGCGTGCGCGAGCGAATTGCCGGCCTCGGTCCGGAGTGCTATACCCGAACCGGTGCCGCAATCCGCCACGCCACCACGCTGCTGGCCCAGCGCAGCGAATCCCAACGGCTATTGTTGCTGCTCTCGGACGGCAAGCCCAACGACGCCGACCAGTACGACGGGCGCTATGGCGTCGAGGATGCCCGCCAGGCGGTTCGCGAGGCCCGGATGCAGGGTCTGCACAGCTTCTGTCTCACCGTCGACCGCTGGGCACCCAGCTATCTTCCAAAGGTATTCGGGCCAACCGGCTATGCCGTGCTGCGCGATCCGACGCGCCTGCCGCGCGTATTGATCGATGTGTTACACGAACTGTTGGCGTAACCACACAATTGACCAAGATCAAGGCTAGTTAATCCGTTAAACAGTATAAAAGTGCTATGACCCAAGGTAGTAATCGGCGGCTCGGACGTCGATGCATAATCCGGAGGTAGACCGTGGATATTCTGGACGAACTGATTGCGGATCATCGGCGGCTGTACAGTCTGCTGAACCTGTTCGAGGACGAACTCCTGGCTTATGCCGCTGACGAGGTCGTTGATCTGCCGCTTATGCAGGATATCCCCATCTATTACGCGGAATACTTCAACCGCTATCATCACCCTTTGGAGGATTGTCTGTTCGAACGCCTGATTGATTACGGACCTCAGCAACAGTCCAGCGTCGATAATGCTATCGGTCAACACGACGGCCTCAAGCGTGCAACCGCCCGGCTTCTGACCGCACTTGACCGAGCCTTGCGCGACACCGTGGTGATACGCGCCGAACTGGTCAAATCCGGCCGGCTTTTCCTGCGGCAGAACCGCGAGCACGTGCGGCACGAGGAATTGCGACCCTTCGCGCAGGCACGACAATCCCTGACGATCGATGCTACGGCACAGGCGTTGCGGCAACGAATCGACATGGACAGCGGTCGTCGCCACTACGACATAACACTCGCGAGCCTGCAGATGGAGACGGCGCGGCCCGAGATGGATCTCGCGGATTATGAACAGGCACAGGGCGCGTTGTGGCATTAATAAGCAAAGCCTCGCAACCGTCTTTCAAGGACGTTTCCAAAAGGAGAAGTATGATGTTGAAAAAGACCCTCACGCTCATGATTTTTGCCCTGCTCTCAACGGCGGCTGTTGCTGTACAGGCCAAGACGGTCGAAATCGAGGGTATGAATACCCTTAAGTTCAGCAAGGACGCAATTACCGTCAAGCCGGGCGAAAAAGTCACGATCAAGCTTGTCAACAGCACCGAGCTGCCCGCCGGCGCGATGTCGCATAACCTGGTTCTGCTGGCCGCTGGCGCGGACGCGCACAAGGTCGATCAGGCAGCGACCAAAGCCGGCAAGGATAAGGATTATATCCCAGAGGGAGTGGACGACCAGATTCTTGCGCACACCGGTCTTGTAGCCGGCGGTGAATCCGATACGATCACCTTTACTGCGCCGGAAAAAGCGGGGGACTACGAATACATCTGCACCTTCCCGGGTCATTTCGCGGCCGGCATGAAGGGTACGCTTACGGTGAAGGCAGAATAGGCGCGCTTTCAACGGTACGCTACGGGCCCTGCCGCTTTTATCGACAGGGCCTTTTTAGTGGCTGTGACACGGAATATTGGCTGTGTGTATTCGCGCTAGCAGTGCGCTCTCCAATGAGCGGCGTAATGGGCAATACCGGCGAATGGCCCAAGCTTTTAGCACATTACGTCACTCGCATCCATGCCGCGGCAAACCCGTGACGGCGGGGTCCATCCGTGTTCTGGCGACATACGTAGGCCGGCTACGTCCTTGATGTGCAGCCGAACACGGTAGATACGCTCGCCGCTTCGTATTCTTTTTCATCCTCGACCGTTTCAAGAGGACCGAGCACCATGACTCTCCAGACCAAGCGTCCATCAAAGCGGACCGCATCGACTTGAAACGTAGCCGCCTGGCCACGCTTCGCAGCCTCCTGCTTTGAGCCAGCAGCCGTGCCAAAGACCGTATGATCGCCGTGCGGCGCATGGGATCACAAGATCGATCGAACTGGAATCGCCATTGAACGCCAGCCGTCCGGACTCGTGCGGCCCCGGTAACTGCCGGCAAGTTCGTTGATCAAGTTGATTATTCCGTCAAATGGACCGCTTGTCGTCACGACAACGTCCCTCCCGCAACCCCCAAGCCCGGTATAACCGTGGTTCTCACACCACTACTCATGTTTGACGTATATGCCTGGCTTTCGATTAAGGCTCGGCAGGCGTGTCCTCATGCGCCAGCGCGTCCCGCTCCAGATACTCGAGCTTGTTCGGAACGCCGTTCCATTCGTTAGCATCCGGCGGCGAAATAATGATCTGGCGATGACCGGCCAGCGCGGCGCCAGTTCTGCGTTAATTGCAAAAAAATGGTTCTGATCCGCGGGCACGCTGTCTTCGTCGAAGATCGCTAGTGCCGGGCATTCCTCCACGCAAAGAGTACAGTCGATACATTCCTCGGGATCGATTACGAGAAAGTTCGGCCCTTCATGAAAACAGTCGACCGGACAGACTTCCACGCAATCCGTGTACTTGCACTTGATGCAGTTGTCGGTCACGACATGGGTCATGGCGAAAACCAAAGTGTGGTTTGCCACTCAGACTACCGATTGGCCACGCGAATGCCCTTGATACATATCAAGGCCGCTGGCGTAGGTTGCTGAGCGCGACATCGCAGTAGAAGACCGCTTTCAGCTGAGCAAATTGGTAGCCGGCCCCACACCCGAGCGATTCTCTCAAACTTGATATAGATCAATAGCGCGACTCATTCGTTGATGTAGGCTTTTTAAAAGCGAATTATAGTGGAGATAATGTGTTGCGATCCGTTCTCGTTCCGATCGATCTTTCTCGGGACGCGGTGCTCGATAATTTGCTGTCGGCGGCGTTGGACTACGCCGGCCGTCATGATGCCGCCATCCACTTATTGATGGTGATTCCCGCTCTGGATTCGATGCCGCTGCCACATGTCGATGACCACACGATCGACAGAGTCGTCGACGATGCCCCGCAAAGACTGGAGCAAGTCGGAACAGAACGCATAGGCAAGGCGCACGAGTGGCGAGCCGACGCAATCACGGGCCGTGTAGCATCCAGCATTATCCGTACCGCCGACGAGCGGGCCGTGGCACTGATCGTGATGACATCCCACAATCCCCTATTTTCCGCTGTGTTCTTTGGCAGCGTCGCAGCCAAGGTCGTTCGCAACGCAAACCGTTCGGTACGGACCGTGCGGCAGCCGAAAAAACCGTCGTAAGCGCGATTGGTCAGGGCATCAACCACTGTGTCAAACACGGAGAAAGCGATGAAAAAACATATCCTCGTGCCGATCGATCTCGACCATGACGCAGCATTCGAGCTGATTTTTCCGGCAGCGAAAGCGCTGGCGCGCGATCATCGCGCTACCTTGCACTTCGTGACGGTCGTACCAGAGTCTTTCGGCGCGTTCCCCTATGTGCCGCGCACGACGCTCGACGACGCCCGCAAACAGGCCGACAAGCAGCTGGCGGATATTGCGGGCAGCGAAATGCACGACGATATCGAATGGGATAGCCAGGCGGTGATCGGCTCGGTTGCGCCCACCATCGTGAGCCACGCCCGGGATGTCGGTGCGGGGCTTATCACGATCGCATCGCACAATCCGAAAGCGACGGATATCCTGCTGGGCGGCGTTGCCGACCGGGTACTGCGCCGCGCACCCTGCTCCGTGCTCGTATTACGCGCGGCCGGCGGCTGGCAATGGTCGGACTGAGACGCACAGGTTAGCGCGTTGAACCTTCATAGGTCCGGACGCGGGCCTTTCGTGCAGAGACCGTTTATGCCCTCGTTAGCGATATCTCATGCGATCGTCCCGCTTCGTCGATCCGCGCGATAACGACAGCGATGCCGTTTTCCCGCGCCAGAACCTCTCCGACCGGCTACGCAAGTTTGTTGGTGCACACGGATCTGAGTCGTCGCAACCGAAGCGTCGTGTCCGCCGCGCTCGATATGGCCGTGCGCTTCGACGCGCGTGTGACCGGCTTGCACGTAAACGAGCCCTGTTATCGGCCACCCAGAAACGACAGCCTGTTCCCGGTCTGGGACGGTGTGAATATCGGCCCTCAGCGTGAGGCCGACGCGCTCGATCGCGACGCCAAGCTGCAAAAGGATTTCGAAGAGCGCGCGAGCCGTGCCGGCTGCGTGGCCAGCGATTGGCGCTATGTTGTGGGTGTCTGGGCTCGGACCATCGCACGCCATGCCGTGTCGTCCGATCTTTTGATCATGGGCCAGCACGGTCGCGAGAATCACTTCGGTGGCTACGACGCGCCGGCCGAAATCGCGTTACGCAGCACGCGTCCGATACTCATATGGCCGCACACAGGGCGCGTCAGCCGCATCGGCGAACGTATCGTGCTGGCATGGAACGGTTCGCGTGAGGCCATAGCTGCCATGACCGGCGCGCTGCCGCTGCTCGTGCAAGCGGCCGAGGTAGACGTCGTCATCATCAACGAACCCACGTTCCAGTTGAACGAAGATGGCGCGTTTTTGGACGAGAATGTCGCCCTTTATCTTGCACGGCACGACGTTCATGTCCAGATCTCGCGACTGTCTGCCGGACGCGGCGACATCGCGAACGTGCTGCGGTCACACATTGTTGACAGCCGCGCGGACCTGTTGTGCATGGGCGCCTACGGACATTCGCGTCTGCGTGAAATAGCGCTTGGCGGCACCACCTTCGAGTTGCTGCGCAATATGCCCGTACCAACGCTGATTGCGAGCTGAAAACACAGCGGCGACGCGCCTACCATCCCGCGTCCAGTGATACAGACGCAGCAAATTGTTTGTCCTTTTTCAGTGCGCCAGAAGAACCGGTATCGACATTGCGCGCATCAGTTCGCGGGTAACGCCGCCCATGATCAGTTCGCGCAGGCGGGAATACCCATAAGCGCCGATACAGATCAAGTCGGCATCCATCGCCGTCGCCTCATCGAGCAACACATCGGTCACGCTGTAGAAGTCGCTTTCGATTTCGCGTGTCTCGACGTTGACACCGTGGCGTGCAAGATAAAGCGCAATATCTGCGCCCGCCTCGGACGCATCCTCTTCATCTACAGGCGCCGGGTCGATTGCGATCAGTTTGACCTTATATGCACGGCGCAGCAGCGGTAACGCGGCAGTGACTGCGCGCGTCGCCTCGCGGCTGGCTTTCCAACCGATCAATATGCGCTCATCAATGATCGTACGCGAGCCATTTTCCGGTACCGCAATAACAGGGCGAGCCGAAGCAATGGCAAGTTTTGCCGGCAAGTCGACGTCTGCGCGCCACCGATCAACGCCGTCGTTCGCTGTTGCCTGCGTCATGAATATTGCATCCGCATATCGCGCTTGGACCGTCAGACTATCAATGGCTTTACCCTGGGCGCACCGCCACCCGGTTTTGTCGATGCCCGCTTTTCGACAGGCTTTGTCAAAGACGGTTCGTGCCGCATGAGTGCGCACGTCACTGCCGTCACTACGATCCGGAAAACCTGCCAGGTCAGCCTGATAAGCCAACGGATACCGATACAAACTTGGATCTTCGAGAAAGATACCGGTCAGATGCGCATCGAAGCGCGCGGCGGCGGCGGCGGCAGTATCCAGCGTACGAGTCGCGCTGAGCGTCTCGCTGCCCCAGACGAGCAGGCTTTGGTAGTCCACGCTTTGGCCTCCCTGCAGATGAACAATTCTGGGGCGAGCAACGTGCTGCGCATAGAGTATCGCTCGAGCCAATACGCTGCCAACGCCGATATTCGCCGATCAGCCAGCCGCCATCCTCGATCCAAATCAATTCAGGAGCGATGACGCGTCTGTACAAAAACATGTTTAAGACTGCTGTTGAGGCGGGCCCGGTGATGCACTAAGTCAACTGGATCCCGGGACCGACAGCGCTGCCACAAAGCCGGCCGGCTGCTTGCTGATTGCGACGCTCACGATATAAGCGAAAACCAGCAGCGCGATCAGTCCGGTCAGGGCGCGCCCACACCTGCTGTGGGCGCCGCGAAACATCATCATGCCCAGTCCGATATACACGATCAGACCGAACATCTTGGCGGTCAGCCAATCGCTGTTGACGAAAGGATACTGATGGATCAGAAGAGCAAGTGTGAACCCGCTGGCCAGCAGCAGCGTATCGATCAGGTGGGGGGCCACGCGCAGCCAGTGCCAAAGCCCGCGCCGCGTCGCGATCATCCAGAGACCGCGCCCCGCAAACAGACTGCCACTTAACGCGACGCAGGTCATGTGGACCAGCTTGGTGGCACTGTAGAATGCGACAATATCCATCTAGAGCTGCCCGCGTAGTGCGGCGATATCGGGAATACCAATCTGATAACCCTGCATATCTATCAGATCGTTCTGATCGAGCGCGCGCAAAACCCGCGATAGCGTTTCTGGTGTAACCGCAAGCTGCGCGGCGATCTGGGCCTTGCGCGCGGGTAGCGTGATCGTTGTCTCGCCGCGGGCCGATCCCGGCACTAGGCCGAGCAGGTAGTGCATGATGCGATAGCGGCTGTTCTGTAGCGACAGCGCCTCGATTTCGTCCCAGTGCGCCTGAATGCGTTCGGTCATGCGTGCGAATACGCTAAGACAGGTCGCAAACGAGGCCTGCATGATCTCGAGATAGGCCGTAGCATCAATGGCCACAACCCGACTGGTCCGGCTGGCGCGCGCATGCACGGGATAGCGCGACGTCGCCATGAACATAACGCTCTCGGCGAAGCTTTGACCCGGCTCGATCACACGCATGATCTTTTCCTGGCCTTCCGCAGATACGCGGTATAGCAACACGGTTCCGCGTGTAACCACGAAAAATGCGGTCGCGGGCTCACTCTGACAAAACAGCGTTTCGCCAGCAGCCAGCTCACGCTCCTGAGTGCATCGCAAAAGCGTCTTGAACTGACTCTCGTCCAGGTCCGCGAACAGATGATGGTCTCGCAACGATTGCATCGAGCGCGTGGAAAGGTGGCGTGTTGGTCCGTAATGATCGCAGATTCGCAAGGCAGACGTGCTGAAAGTGGGCGCGCGAAAACCTCCCATACGGGTTCCGTGGGGCTTCGATGCGGGCCGATGATTTTTCATGGGCTATGTGCGCCTGCAACCGTACTTTTGCAGTGTGGCCAGCCGACGACATGCAGGCCTTGATTCAGATCAAGGCCTGCGTTGCCGAACTCGCGCAGCATGAAGCATGCGAATTGCGTCGGTAGCACTGCGAGTAAACCGCCAGCGCGGTCGAGCGGGGGACCAGACGCCTTTTGTATTTGATTACCCACATCCAGAGGGGAGCCTCCGATCCAGTCGTGCGCGGACCGCGATTGAGCCCCAGAAAGCGTCGATACAACGCGCGTGACGCAGCGCCCGTGCCATTCCCCGACTAAACCACGCAAGGCTGTAGCGGCGTTTTTGGGGCCCGATGCCATAAGTGGCATTTTCGCGTAGCGGGGTGCCGAGCCTTGGTGCGCGTCTTGACGATGCCATCAGTCTTGCCCGTGTGGTTTGAGTACGCTACTCCTCTTTCCTTGCCCGCCTCGCGCTCCGGACGCCGCCATGGGCGCTCAGCACTTGATCAGAGATTGCTATGCAGACCCCGCGTCAAAACTCACCCGGAGGCGTCGGCCGCGGCCCGCTATCGGCGGTCGAGCTACCGGTGCTTTTCGCCGCGCCGCACCGACTGTTCTTTCTTGTCGGGGTCGTACAACTTGTGGCGGCGATGTTGTTCTGGCTCGCCGTGCTGGCCGGTTGGTATATCCCCGCGCTGCCCAGCATACCGCTTGCTATCTTCGGCGCGCCGGCGCATGGCTTTCTGATGCTGTTCGGCGTGTTCACGTTCTTCGTGTTCGGATTCATCACCACCGTCTTCCCGCGCTGGCTGGCCAGTACTGAGGTTGCCGGGGCTCGCTATACCACGATCGCCGCACTTATGACGCTCGGCGTGCTCGGGGTATACACGGGTTTTTTCCTTGGTCGTCTGGTCGCGTTTGCGGGCTGCGCCGTGTTCGTGGTTGGCTGGGGCGTCGGGGTAAGGACATTGCTGGGCGTTTGGCGGGACTCCGCGCGCCCGGACAAGCGCTTCGCGCTGTTTCCGCTGGGCTTTATCAGCGCCGGTGCCGCCGGCGCGGCGGTTTATTCTGCCTGGCTGGTCACGCCACAGCCGGCGCTGCTGAACACTGCGATGGCGATCGGTTTGTGGCTGTATCTGGTGCCACTGGTCGTCGCGATCAGCCACCGCATGATCCCGTTCTTCAGTGGCAGCGTGCTCAGCGATTATCGCGCGGTGAAGCCTGGCTGGACGCTGCCAGCGACGCTGCTCTGTGTGGTCGTGCATTTTGTACTGACGATCTCTGATCTGGCCGAATGGGCGGTCTTCAGCGATCTGTCACTGGCACTAATTGCAGCTTGGCATAGCGTGCAGTGGGGCTTGTGGCGCAGCCTGCGCATCCCGCTGCTCGGCATGCTGCACATCAGCTTTTCCTGGCTGGCGCTGGCAATGTTGCTTTATACGGCCGATGGTTTGCTGCGGCTCACCGGCACGCCCGCGGGTCTGGGTCTTGCACCGATGCATGCGCTGGGCATCGGTTTTGTTGCCAGCATGGTGGTGGCCATGGCCACGCGCGTGAGCCTGGGCCATTCCGGCCGGACGCTGGTCGCTGGCCGTATTGCCCTTTGGACTTTCGCGCTGGTCCAGATCACGGCCGTGGTCCGGGTGTTCGCCGAAATTGGACCGCTGAGCACGGGTCTGCTGCGCGCGTGGTTGATTCTTGCCGCCGCCCTGCTCTGGCTAGTCGCCTTTATTCCCTGGTGCCTGCATTACGGCGCGTTATATGTCCGGCCGCGTGTCGACCGCCAGCCCGGCTGATATGAACCTGCTCGACGTGGCGCGCGCCGTGGCTGAGCCTGGCGCTGAACACAGCCGCGTTCGGGATGCTTTTCGCCCACGGTGGACACTGACGTTCGTACACCGCAGCACCTACCGCGCCGGGAAGACGCACGCCTGCTGGCGCTCGGCGCGGCAGCGCTCTGTCTGCTGTGGCTGGCCTCGCCCCTGCGTGCTGTCGCTTAAGCGTGCGCCGGGCGAAGCCCCGGCATATGCGGCCCCATCGCCGGGATCGCAATCGCCGCGATGTTGCGTATTGGCAATACGTCGTATTGCCTGGCTGCTGGTTACAGCTTCGCTGCTATGGAGCGTGGGGGTCGCAATCCTGCGAGTCGGGTTAGTCACGATGCAACGCAAAGCTCAGGGGTCGGAGAGGTAGCGCCGCGCATTACGCGCCATGCTGCGCAGCATTCCGACGAATGTTACCGCCCACGCCAGCAGCGATATGTACACGAATATCGCTGGAATAATGTAAAGGAAGTCGAAAGTCATCGCCTGGGCCATCTGGGCCGTGGCCGCGGTATACATGCCCAGCGGGAAAACTGCGCCCCAATAGAGCGGATCGTATTCCAGCGGAAAACCCTTGATCACGTGCCGCCAGATGCCCAGCAGCAGCAACATGGGAATCCACCAGGTACCGGTCACCCAGTAGAACACGGTGAAGCCCTTGAGGAAGGGCAACAGAGATTCCAGATAAGGCGCGCCAGGGCTGTTGACGATAAGCAGCGAACCGGCCAGCGTCGAAATGGCCATCGCGCCCATGCTGATCCAAAACGGCGGCGCCAGATCGCCGGGCGAGAAATGAAAAAAGTAATACCGATAGAAAATCAGCGGGATCATCCAAATATAGAGCATGCCGCCCCATAGCCACATCGACAGCGCGAGAAAATTGAGCTCCAGCCGGTACGGTTGCGGCCAGTCTGCGGCGATATGCGCGCTGAGCACGGCCACTGCCTGGGTGGCGACGACCGCGAGCAGCCAGCCGCCGTTGATACCCTCCTGCAAAGTGGGCTTGTTTTCCTTGACCGCAAATACGGTGAAGATCGTGTAGGCCAGCGCGAGCCACAGCAGGCCGGACAGTATCCACAGCGCGAGCGCAGCTTAGTAGGCCTGCGCCAAAACCACGAACTGGCTGCCAAGTACCGCCGAACTGGCCACCCAGGTGAAATAGCCGGGTCCGCGGCCATGGTCGAGCATATCGGCGACAAAGCGCCGCGGGAACCAGAACAGGCGCAGACTGTGCAACAGGCACAGCACGCCATACGCCACGCCGTTGAAATAGAACAGCAGCCGGCCGATCAGCGCCAGACCCTGCATGTCGGCAGCGATGGAAATAATGCCCGTGGCCATGACCATGGCGAAATAGGCTGGAGGCAGATCAAAAACCACCGCCCTGAGCAACGTCGATCGGTGGATCGCAGTCATGCGTAGCGCCCCTGGGCAGCCTGTCGCGCCGACGATACACCCGGCGGCGGGCACGCGAATTGACATCCGTCAATCAAACGCCGGACCGATAGCACGCCCGCGGCGTCCGGCGACAGTCGATGAGCACAACCTGCGGGGGTGCGCTTGATCCATATCAAGGTGCGATACCCATTGCCGAACTAAGCTCCTCTGAACGTTTCAAGTTTTAGTTATCAAAGCGATTTTTTAACCTGGCCGCAGCCGGCGTGCCGCCAGCCATCGACAAATTGGCACATACCCCTGAGAGGGACCGTAATGATGAAAAAGCGCCAATTCGCGATCTTCCGGATCGCGGTTGTATTCATACTCGGCCTGGCCTTTGCCGCGCCGGGCTTTGCCGCCCACCCGCCAGGGACTGAAGTCGACGGCAGCGTGCCGGACGTCACTTTCACCTTGCGTACCGCCATCACGGGTGGCCAGATGGTATTCATCGGCGACGCCGGTCAGATCAAGGGCAAGGTCAATCCCGACCTGCGTGTCGCCCCTGATTCCATCGTCCAGATCAACCTGATTAACGACGACGGCGCCATACACGATATCGCGCTGCCCGAGTTCGGCGCCAAATCCGACCAGATCATCGGCCTGGGCGCTGCCACGGCGATCGTGTTTCGTGTTGGTGAGGATGGCTCGTTCGAGTACTTTTGCGCCCTGCCCGGCCACAAGGCCGCGGGCATGGTCGGCAAGCTGATCGTCGGCGAGCCCGATCGGTCGGCTGAGGATGAAGGTGCTGATATCTCCAAAAATCCGATGGAGGTCGGCGAGCCGGTCGGCAACCGCGAACCCAAGACTGTCACCATGGATCTGGAAGCCACTGAACTGGTCGGCAGCCTGTCCGACGGCAGCACCTATAAATACTGGACCTTCAACGATACGGTGCCGGGTCCGATGTTGCGTGCACGGGTGGGCGACACCGTCCAGATGAACCTGTCGAACGCCAAGGACAGCAGCCATATCCACTCGATCGACCTGCATGCGGTGACCGGCCCCGGCGGCGGCGCGGCGGTGACCCAGGTGTCGCCGGGCCATAAGAAGAGCTTCTCCTTCAAACCGCTCAATCCCGGCCTGTATGTCTATCACTGCGCCACGCCAATGGTCGCCCAGCACATCACTAACGGCATGTACGGATTGATCCTGATCGAGCCCGAAGGCGGCCTAAACCCGGTGGATCGCGAGTTCTATATCATGCAAGGTGAGTTCTATACCGCCGAGCGCCATGGCAGCCAGGGCCTGCAGGAATTCTCTTACGAGAAGCTGCTCGACGAACGTCCGGAGCACTTCATGTTCAACGGCAGCATGGACGCGTTGACCAAGACCCACCGCATGGAAGCCAACGTCGGCGAGACCGTACGTATCTTCTTCGGCGACGGCGGTCCCAACATGACCTCCAGCTTCCACGTCATCGGTGAAGTGTTCGACCGCGTCTATGATCAGGCCTCTCTGACCAGTCCGCCCCTGACTAATGTGCAGACCACCACGGTCGCCCCCGGTGGCGCCACCATGGTCGAGTTCGGGGTGGATTATCCGGGCCGCTATATCCTGGTCGATCACGCCATCTCGCGCATGGAAAAAGGCCTAGTCGGTTTCCTGCACGTCGACGGCGACGCGGACTCCGCCATCTTCCAGAGCGATTCAGCAGTCGAGGATGAGCACGCTCCAGCGCATGATACGGCGCACTAGGCGGTTGCCGGCTGCGGTGTAAGCCGTAGTCGTTGCCTGATACGCGGGGCGACGCAAGGTGTGAAAAACATGCATCTTGTCGCCGTCCCGCGTATTTTTTTGAACAAGAGCAACCGTTTTCCACCCGGCCAGTCGACCCCGACGGATGACACGGAATGAATGACGTCCCGGCAAATACGCTCGAAGATCTGCGCCAGAACCTTGCCGCTGTGCGCGAACGTATTGCCGCGGCCTGCCACCGGGCCGGGCGCGATCCGAGCGGCGTGCGTCTGCTGCCGGTCAGCAAGACCGTAGATGAAGCGCGCCTGCGCCTGGCCTATGACGCCGGCTGTCGCGAACTCGGCGAGAACAAGGTCCAGGAGGCACGCCACAAGGCCCAGACCATGTCGGACCTGACCGATCTGCGCTGGTCGGTGATCGGCCATCTGCAGACCAACAAGGCAAAATACGTAGCGCGTTTCGCCAGCGAATTCCAGGCCCTGGACAGTCTGCGCGTAGCCGCCGCGCTCGATCGGCGATTGGAACATGAAGGCCGTTCGCTGGATGTGCTGGTGCAGGTGAACACCTCGAACGAGGCCAGCAAGTACGGCCTGGCGCCCGACGACGTCGATGCGTTCGTCCAGCAACTGCCCGCCTACGGCTGTCTGCGTGTACGCGGTTTGATGACGCTGGCGCTGTTCTCAGCCGACGCGGATCGGGTGCGGCCCTGCTTCGCGCGTTTGCGCCGGCTACTTGAGCGCCTGCGCGCCGATGCGCCGGCCGCCATCGGCCTGGACACGCTGTCGATGGGCATGTCCGGCGACTTTGAAATAGCGATCGAAGAAGGCGCGACGGTGGTGCGCGTAGGCCAGGCGATCTTCGGCGCCCGCGCCCTGCCCGACAGCTATTACTGGCCCGGCGAATTCACCGGCACGGACACGAAGCCGTAACACCAGCGGCAGGCTAACTGGCGCTGCGCCGATACGTGATCACACGTAAGTCAGTGTCGCTGCCGAACTGCTGTCGTGCGGAAAACCCTTTGATGGATCAGCCTATGCGCGGCGAGTACAAGGTACCGGGCGGCAAGCGCGTGGTGGTCGATCTGGACGTGGCCGACGGGCGCCTGGACCGGGTCAGCGTGTCCGGCGACTTCTTCCTCGAGCCGGATTCCGCGCTGGAGACCATTAACGCAGCGCTGACCGGCATTCCCGAGGATGCCGGCGTAGCGCCGCCGACGCGCGCGATCAACGCCGCGCTGGACGACACGGACCGGCTGATCGGCTTTTCCGCGGAGGCCGTGGCTATCGCTACCCGTCGCGCCCTCGGCCGCGCCACCGGCTGGCACGACCATACCTTCGACATGATCGCGCCGGTACGCATGGATCCGGTGCTGCACGTCGCCCTCGATCAGGTGATCGCCGACGAGGTCGCAGCCGGCCGTCGCGCGCCAACCCTGCGGCTATGGGGCTGGAACGACTCGGTCGTGGTGATCGGCTCTTTTCAGTCGATCGCCAACGAGGTCGACATGGACAACGCACGGCGCTACGACACCGATGTGGTGCGGCGTATCACCGGCGGCGGCGCCATGTTCATGGAGCCGGGCAACTGTATTACCTATTCGCTGGTGGTGCCGCGCTCGCTTGTGGAAGGCTTGAGCATCGAGCGCTCCTACGCGTTTCTCGACGACTGGGTACTGGGCGCGCTCTCCGACGTCGGGATCGCCGCGCACTACGTGCCGCTCAACGATATCGCCTCTGATCTTCCCCCACAAACTCGGACACTGGGTTAAGCAGCGTTCTCAAATTGCATCGGAATGCGATGACCAGTAGCAGAGTGTTTTCTCTGTCGGTTGTAGCACGTTCCGATGTACTCAAAGATGCTCGACCGTGCTGCGGCCCTTGTCGCGTACCGTACGCGATGTACCCGTTCGACCTTCAACGTATGAAAGAAATTCTCAGTGACCGCATTGTCATAGCAGTGGCTCGACGCCCCATGCTGGCCTGAAGCGTGTTGTGCCTGATCAGCCGCTGATAGCGTTTGGCGCAGTATTGCCTGCCACGATCTGAGTGAATAATCGTGCCCCGGGAAAAGCCCCGGCGAAACAAGGCCATGTTCAGAGCATCACACACCAGTTGCTGTTTCATGCGCCCATTCATCGATAGCGGACGATGACTCGTGAATGCAAGTCCATCACAACCGCCAGATATAACCCGCCCTCACCGGTCCAGATGTAGGTGATGTCGCTGGTCCATTTTTGGTTGGTGCACAGGCCGTAAAGTACTGTTCCAGCAAGTCCGGGGCGACCGGCTTGTTGTGGTTGGAGTCCGTGGTGACTTTGAACTTCCGGGCCTGAATGGCGTTGCTATTCATGATCCGCAATCACCGGGCAACGCGGTTGTCGCTACAGCCATATCCTTCATCGCGCAGCGCATCGGCAAGACGCGGTGCGCCATAGCGTTGCCGATGGTGAGCGAAAAAGGCTTCAATGCGCTGATTCAGCGCACCGTTGACCTGATCGCGCTGGCTGGGAGTCCGTATCGCCCAGTCGTGATAACCGCTAGCCGATACGTTCAAAACGCCGCACATAAGTCTCACTGGCCACGCCTTCTTATGCGTATCGATGAATCGATACCTCATGGATTTTCCTTGGCAAAGAAGGCCGTGGCTTTTTTTTAGTATGTCGCGCTCCATGCGCAACCTGCGGTTCTCGGTTTCAAGCTCATAGATCCGCTGCTGCTCTGGATTGCGCTTGCCGTTACCCCGAAAAGCTGCATCCGCTTCCTCCGATAACTCGCGCTTCCAGCGGCTTATCATCGCGCCATTGATACCCAGGCTGCGACCCGCCTCGGAACAGCTATAACCCTGCTCAATCACCAGTGATACCGCTTCCCGCTTGAATTACGCGTTATGTTTTCTGCGTTGTTTGTTCATTCAATACCTCGTTATGAACCCGTCTACGATCCTTAACTTGGTATCCGGGAATGCGGGGGAATATCAGCGTTTGATTTGACGGGTTGAGTCGGTGAAGGCGCGACGCTGCTGGTGGACGCGCTATCGAATGACTGTGCATCGTACTGAGAGCTGGCTGGGATCACCGAAGCCGGGGGTGTATAGCTCGGCCCGGGCCGACTGATTGCATCCGTGCTCGAGTACAGGCCATTGAAGTTGCCTTGGCTGGGATCATTCAAGTTGCTGACCATATCCATACGCTGCTGGTTATTGCCTTCGCCTTCCATAGCGGCTTTCCATAGCGATTCACGAACCTCCGGTTCGAGCTGTTGGCCGTAGGTTTCGCGCGAGGCAGCTAGTGCCTGATTGCCGATACCAGCGGCCTCGGCCGCGCGCTGATCTATTCCAGCACTCATTGCTGCGTGCGCATAGTAGGCCGATTGGTTGTCGGTCAATCCGTTGCCTTGGGCGTAGTCGTAATTTTGTTGGTATTCGGATTCCCATCCCTGCCGATAGTTGTCCATGAAAGATGAGCCGTCTCGTACCGAGTCAACTGCGGCGCTGGCTATTCTGCCGAGATTACCGCCCGCTGCTGTCAGCCCGGTACCTGACTGAGCTGTCATGGCGGTTTGCATCGACTGGTCATTACTCTCCTTCATCTGACCTTCGACCTTGCTCTGCACATTTGTCATGAAGTCGTCGAAAGCGCCTTCAGAGGCCGATCGAGCGGTACTGACGCGGCCGCGATAGCCCTCACGCATTCCCGTGTTGCCGATACCGGCGGACGCGGCTTGATTGGCTTCAAGACCGGCTTGGGAGTTAGCGGCGACAGTGGCCGCACTGGGCACGGCGCTGGCGTCGACCTGACTTTGGACTTCGCGCTGTACGCTGCCAGAAACTGGCACCTGGCCATTTGAGATGCCGGCATTGCGGGACGCGCCATTGCCGATCTGTGGCCCGCCCTGCTGACCAAACGTACCGGCAAGCGCTGAGTTGGCGGCATCCTTGACGGTGCCGCTCTCTATCGGGCTGAGCGCTTCCCTCTGATAGTCATTCTGGCCGTTGGCGGTCAAGAGCATTGCATAGGCTTCTGCTGCGTCTTCGTTGCCGCCAAACCGCCTGACGTCTTCCTGGCCGGAGCGTGACTGCATATATCGATCGACCGCGCCTTTGAGACCTGCCTGTTGGATTGCTCCCGATAATTGGGAGAAAGCCTGCTTGTCGCCAGCGAGCTGTTTGCCTGCGAGTAGACCTTCGACCGACTGGTCCATCTTGCCGGTAACGCCGCTAGAGACGGCCTGCTGGTAATTCTCGCTCGCCTGCACGCTCTCTTGAGCGGATTCCTGAAGCTGCTTGTCGTCAGACAGGCTCGTGCCACGCGTGTAGATGTTTTCGCTGCCGTTGGCGAACTCCTGAGCCACCTGATCCTGGTACTGGGCATTCCAGCTGCTGTCCTGGGAGAACCCTGTCTTCAGATCGCTTGCCAGCTCATCGGCCTGTGTCTTGGTCAAGTTCGTCTGTTTCTGGATGCTGCCTGATAGCGAAGCCTGGGATTTGCCCGCGGCCGCCTGGGCTCCGAGCCGAGATATGGTCGATTCGGACACGCTGCTGCTGTCACTCCACTTGTCCGAGATGGACTGGCCTTGCGACTTGAGCATCTTTTCAGACTCAGAGTTGCCGACCGTGGTGGATGATCCGAAGCGCATGGACTCGGACCCCTTTTCACTGCTGCTGGACATGGCACTGACCTTCTGCCCGAGCATGGAACTGAACTGGCTCGAGGCGGATGTCGCTTCCTGGCGAGCGGATGACGTCGACGCGGCATCAGAAGACGACCACCCAAATGAGGTCAGTGCGCCGGATGCACCGGTACGAGACAGACCCGTCTCCGGGTTGTACTGCATCATCGAGTCGAACTTGTTAGGGTCCGACGTTGAAGGGCCTGCCTTGTTTTCGTCGATATGATCGGCGCCGGTCATCTGACTGGCGATATTGGTTAGAGTGTAGTAGCTGCCGCTGATCACGAACAAGGACAATACCGGGACGCTGGAGGCGAGCATGCCGCCGACGGCGAGCTGGCTTTGTATCACGCCGTCCCATTGCTGTATGCCGGCGATGCTCATGGAGCCCGATGTCACCGTCTGCTGTAGCGCGGCGATCTTGCCGGCAGTCGCTTCGTGCATGTAGTGGTTCACGATCGCCATGATGGGCATCCAGAGCTGGATCCAAAGCGCCATTACGAGGTACTTGCCCAGCATCTTCATGCCCATCACGCCGAGGCCGATTGCCAGCCCCATGAAAGGCGTCAAGGCATAGAAGAATGCCTCCATGAAGGTAATCAGCGGCTGTACGATAGTCTCGAAGACGCTCTTTTGGGCCTGCCACTGGACGTTGCGCTGTTGAACGGCCTCGTTGACGATCGCCGCCATGGTTTGCTGCTTGGCGTCGAGGTGTTTGGCAATGACGCCATTCTGGTAGACCGGGGTTAAATACACGGCCTTGAGGTACGTGTTGACGCCGATGCCGTACTGTTCAATGCCGTCCAGGGCATCCTGGAGCAGCTGGTCAGTGCTTTTGTATGAGTTGGGTGCGAGATAGCTTTTGATGTTGCGTTTAACCGCAGGCAAGAACTCGGCGTCGGTGTAGCCGTTCAAAACGGTGTAGGCATTTTCGCAGGTCAGCGTCTGTGCGCCGCTCGGCAGATAGATCTTTGTGTAGTAGTAGCCATTGCTGTCAAAGCGGAGTGAGTCAGGAAGCGGGTTATTCAGGACATCATCCAGGCTCTTGCCGGCGGCAGGATTATTTGCATGGACATCGATGGCCGTCAAAGTGCATTCGTGGACGTAGTTCTGCCATGATTTTTCTATATCGGCCCGGCCGGACGGGCTGTTTGCCTCGCCGATATTGATCCGGTTGAGCATGGCCTCGCGAGCTGCCTGAAGATGCTTGAGACTGGCGCCATAGCTTTGATTGGACATCGACGGCGTTGCGAACGCAGTCTCGAATAGGCTCGTCATCGAATACCCGACTGTCGACATGATCGAGCCCGTGGCGGCGACGCCAAACGGCACGTTGTCGATCGTGTAAACCTGACCGGTGTAGACGTCCTCGACGCTGACTCGGGCCTGGGGTCCGAACATGACGAGGTAGAGCACAAGCGCGACCATGGCCTGTTGCCACGGCACACCGCGTCCGCCTTGGAGCACGCCGTTTACTGCCATCAGCAGGACGCCGAGGCCAAACCCGATCCGAACAATGACGGCAAAGTCGCCCGTGCCGGTAAGCAGAGCGACCGCGTTAAGGATGCTGGACAGGAAACTGCCGTCCCCAATCGAGTAGATGTTCCACATAGCTGACTACCGAAAGATTACTTGTTCGCCGAGACGGAGTTCTGCATGCCGCGGGCCATGTACGTTCGAGCCCGGACTTGCTGAAGAATATTGTTGTACTTGGCAAACAAGCCGGTCTTGTTGTGCTTTTTCTCCTCGGCTGTCCATTCCTCTCTCAGATCAGAGCGCGATTGTGCGATCAGCTCCTGTAGCTGCCTGCTATAAGCGTGATCTCCGAGGGATGCAGAAGCCCTGACAGCACTCGTGGATTGCATGAGCAGATCCCGGGCCATATCGAGGGCGATGAAGGTGCTGGTTTCACGCGCAAACATGATGGCTGCGCCTTCGTTCAATGCGGCGAGCTTGCGGATAAGCGTGCCGTAATCGCTTGGCAGCGCCACGATGAAGCCTTTTTCTGCGTTGGTGATGCTTCCGCTAAGCGTGGCCATTTTGTGGATCAGGCCAGGCGCGCCGCCGGATTCTGGTCCGATCAATACGTCAGTGATGCGTTCGTCCAGGCCCTTGAAGTCGACGTACTTCACCTGAATCTCGAGACACTCGTCAGCGTCTTTGCCATCCATGCATTTCAGGACTGGCGTCTGGTCGCCGCCGCCGACCAGTTCGCGAAAGCCCAGAGTGGGCGCGATATGTTGGGTAGGGTTGGATTCGCCCTTGTTATCTGGCGCTTGCTCAGCCGTCTTGACGACAATCGTGCCGGTCATCGACATGACCTGCTCTAGTAAATTGCTGTCGCCATAGGTAAACCAGTTCGAGACGCTGCTGCGACGCATAGCGCGCCAGACGAGGTTCCCGGTGATCTCCTCGCGTGTTTTTTGTGGTGCCGAGTCCTGCGATGCTTTCGACGGATCGGCGTCCCACATCGATTGAAAAGTGTCGCCATAACCACCGAAGGTTTGAGCGATCATGCTGTTGTCCTTGGACAGCTTCCCCTGAACCGCTGCTGCTGTATCGGTGACGATGCCCTTGGCGGCCTCGCAGGAATTGACTGACAATTGGTTGAGAGCCTGCAACTTCTTCTGGAGCGTCTCCATCGTCTGCATGCACGTTGGGCACATTTCCTTGAGCGCGATCTCGAATGCGTAGCCCTTGGCGTTTGAAGCGATGGATCGCATCAGATTGACCAGTCGGTCGGCGCTTATGTATGAAAACGAGCCACCAAACAGATCGATTCCACCGCAACCTGCCTCGAATGAGGGCGGAACAGCAGACACGATGTTTTCGTTGACGATGCGGTTTCGGCCAACGTATGAGCCGCCCGCGATCACGCCTCGACGCTGAGTTTCGTACGCTCCAGGTGCGGTGTAGTTCGACATATCATTGAGCATTCCGCCCATCTCATCGCTAAGGCTGGCAGAGGCGCCGGTCGCGAACGTGGCGAGAACGAGAAAAACGCCGACAAACTTGGTCATGGGGTGCGCGCCTTGATTGCTTCAACGAGCAGATCGGGGTCTTCTGCCTGTTCGGGGGTGATTTCCAGGTCGGCCAGACTGATGACGTGCTGATTGGACGGCTTCGTGCGTTCGTAGGCGGCAGGATTGATCCAGCCACGCTGCGCGGCGACGGATAGCATCCGTGACTTGAGCTCCTCCAGGCTGAGCAGTCCATGGGCGATGACCTGCATCCCATCCGGCGGATGAGCGAGCACAATGGTGGGTGTCGAAGTGATGCCCAGATGCT
>Ga0207878_100177_pt1 | contig 49782 bp, 40 predicted proteins | sample LinPmetageLP41_FD_184053 | JGI IMG/M metagenome (GOLD analysis project Ga0207878, IMG submission 184053) | Marine viral communities from the Pacific Ocean - LP-41 (SPAdes) | ecosystem: Environmental > Aquatic > Marine > Oceanic | place: Pacific Ocean | collected 2010-08-27 | reverse complement strand
GTGGAAGCCTCGAAGCCTTGGCGATAGCCGCCCCACGGATCGTCACCACCGCCGATATGATCGACCTCGAACGTGACCGGCTTGGTCACGCCATGGATGGTCAGGTCGCCGGTCATCTCGGCTTCATTCCCATCGTCATCGACGTCGAAGCTGGTGGACTTGAACGTGGCCTGCGGAAACTCGCTCGCGTTCAGGAAGTCCGCGCTCTGGATGTGCTTGTTACGCTCGGCATGATTGGTCTCCAGGCTGTCGACATCTACAGTGACGTTGACGCTGGAATCATCCGGCGATTCGGGGTCGTAGCTGAACCCGCCATCGAACGATTTGAAGTCACCCAGAATGTACGAATAGCCGAGGTGGCTGATCTTGAACTGGATAAAGGCGTGCTGGCCTTCCGTGTCGATCTTGTAGCCGGCGGCCTGCGCCTGGGCTAACGGCAGTGCCGAAGCGGCGGCGACCAGCGTTAGCAGTGCGGTCTTCTTCAACATCGTCATGCTCCTCGAAGTGATAGTGGTCATCTAGCCAAACGGTCCGGTCCCAGCGGTTAAAAGCGATAGCCGAGACCGGCAAGCGAAAATCTCAGCGGCGTCTGGCCGCGCGGGCAGTGATCATGCGGGTCAGCGTGTCCTGACGATCCACCCAGTGATGCTTGCACGCTGCCAGACCGTGGCCAATGGCAAGAATGACCAGCGCCCAGGCCGCATACCAGTGAACGTCGCCTGCCAGTACGGCTTGTCCCGGCAACCCTGACACCAATGCAGGAACGGTGAACCAGCCAAAAACACTGACCCCTTCGCCTTCCGCCGTGGAAATCAGATAGCCGGAAATCATCACCACGAACATCAACGCATAGATCAGGCCGTGCCCGACATGCGCCGCGTGTTGCTCCAGCGGTTTGCCATGGGCGGCAGGTGTCGGCTGCATCAGTCGCCAGACGACACGCAGCACGCTGACCAGCAGCACCAGTGTGCCGATCGACTTATGCCACCACGGGGCAATGTGATACCAGTGGTCGTAGTAGCCGAGTCCGGTCATCCACCAACCCAGCGCGAACAGACCGAAAATCGCCAGCGCGCTCAGCCAATGAACGGCGATACTTACCCAACCCCAACCCGATCGCGTATTAGTCCACATGGCGTATCCCCCATTCATCTCGGTTAGCATACGGCCTGACGGGCGGGAAGATAGAGGGGGATCGGGAAAACGATTGATGACGAAAGAGAAATAATAGCCGCATCCATTCGCTGGGTTTTATCTCATCTATTGCATGATCAATTCGAAATCCCACTTGAACTGTCAATAGTGGACAACCCTTGCATCACTGATCGCCGACAGATCATGACTAACAGAAAGGTTATATTCGAAGCTCGCGCCTTCGGCTTTTAAAACTATTCGCTATAGGTTCAGGCGTCGGAAGAACTCGCTACAGCCTAGCGCGGGTCATGTTCAATAGCGTCTCGGGCTCGTCATACGGGCCGAGCGAACAAAAAATGCCATCGAAGCATCGATGGCGATCAAAAATTTACTTATCAAAAACGCTGCTCGAAGACTTCTTGGATGCTTTCGCGGCTTTTTTCTCTTTTGCGGTTAGAAGAGGTTTCTTTTTCGCGTTCTTTTTACTGTCTTGCCCTTTACTCATGACATCTTCCTCATACATAGAAATGCAATTGGCGAATTTGGCGAAGGTCATGCTCTGCCTTTTTCAGGCAGTCGAGCGGATAGAGCCGTATCAGTATGGCCCCACGCAAGTCCGATAGATAGAAATAAGCGACGAGAACAGATTCGCTGCAAACGAAAAAGCTCCGGCGCAAGCGCCAGAGCTTCGTCTCCATCCATAACACCGTTGTTACCGGCCCCAAGATGAGCGCCGACTTCCCATAAACGATGGATCGGAGGCTAGAGCAGCTTCAAGCCTCGTTCGAGATCGGCCTTGAGGTCGTCGAGCGTTTCCAGCCCCACGGCGATGCGAATCAGTCCATCGCGGATACCGGCAGAGGCGCGCTGTTCGTCCGTCAGACGACCATGTGTGGTGGTACCCGGATGAGTGATGGTGGTCTTGACGTCACCCAGGTTGCCGGTGATCGACATCACGCGCGTATTGTCGATGACTTTCCACGCTGCGTCTTGGCCACCCTTCACTTCCACGCCCATCACCGCTCCGAAGCCCTGCTGTTGACGCTTGGCCAATGCATGCTGCGGGTGACTTTCGAGCCCACTGTAGTAGACGCGTTCGATGGCCGGCTCCGCTTCGAGCCATTCGGCAAACGCCAGCGCGTTGCGGCTGTGGGCTTCCATGCGCAGGCTGAGCGTTTCCAGACCCTTGAGAAAGATCCAGGCATTGAACGGGCTCATGCACGGACCACAGGTTCGCACCACGCCGTAAAGTTGCTCGAGCTCCTTGTCGCGCCCGACCACTGCCCCGCCGATGGCCCGACCCTGGCCGTCGAGATACTTGGTGGCGGAGTGGATAACCAAATCCGCGCCTAGATCCAACGGTCGCTGCAATGCCGGGGTCAGGAAGCAGTTGTCGATCGCCAACAGGGCATCATGACGATGGGCCAGCTCGGCCAGCGCGGCAACGTCGACCAGCTCGTTGAGGGGATTGGACGGCGTTTCGGCGAACAGCAGCTTGGTTTTGGGCGTGAACGCCGCTTCCCACTGCGCCAGGTCATTGAGCTCGACATAGCGAGGCACCACGCCGAACTTGGCCAGATACTTGTCGAACAGCGCAATGGTCGAGCCGAACACCGAGCGCGAGACGATCACCTCGTCGCCGGCCTTGAGCAACGCCAGCACCGTCGACAGAATCGCGGCCATGCCGGAGCTGGTGGCAACGCAACGCTCACCGCCCTCGAGCGCCGCCAGACGCTGCTCGAAATTGCGCACCGTCGGATTGGTGAAGCGGGAGTAGACGTTGCCGGGCTCCTCGCCCTTGAACTTGCGCGCCGCTTCCGCCGCACTGCCATAGACGAAGCTGGAAGTCGGGAAGATCGGTTCGCCGTGCTCCTGCTCGTGGGTGCGCTCATGCCCCGCGCGGATTGCCAGCGTCTCTAGGCCTAACGTTTCCAACCCCGGCGTGAGATCGTCGTTAAAACTCATCCAGCAACTCCTGAAATACGAGACCCGTTGCGCAAGTCAGCGGGTCAGAGGTTCCGTCGCTCACTCGGTCAATCGTCTTCACTGTCATTGTGCAGATCGACGACGGCGTTGAGGCTCTCGCGGCCGGACTTGGCGGCATCATTACGCGCCGCTTCCAGCGCCGCCAGGTAGGCTTCGTCGACATCGCCGGTGACATAATTGCCGTCGAATACCGAACAGTCGAAGTCGTCCAACGCAGGATTGACCTCGCGGCACGCCGCCTTGAGATCTTCGAGATCCTGATAGATCAATCGGTCGGCGCCAATCAACTCGCCCACTTCGGCATCGGTACGGCCGTGAGCGACCAGTTCGGTGGCGACCGGCATGTCGATGCCATAGACGTTGGGGAAGCGCACCGCCGGCGCAGCAGACGCAAAATAGACCTTGTTGGCGCCGGCGTCGCGCGCCATCTGGATGATCTGCTTGCAGGTCGTCCCGCGCACGATCGAGTCGTCCACCAGCATCACGTTCTTGCCTGCGAACTCGCTGGCGATGGCGTTGAGCTTCTGGCGAACCGACTTCTTGCGCTGGGTCTGTCCCGGCATGATGAAGGTTCGGCCAATATAACGATTCTTCATGAAGCCTTCGCGGAATGTGACGCCGATGTGCTGCGCCAGTTCCAGCGCAGTGGTGCGCGAGGTATCGGGGATGGGTATCACCACATCGATATCGTGATCCGGCCATTCGCGCTGAATCCGGTCACCCAGCTTGCGCCCCATCTGCATCCGGGTGCCATAGACATAGGCCCCGTCGAGCATGGAATCGGGACGCGCCAGATAAACGTGCTCGAAGATACATGGCGTCAGCCGTGGCTTGTCGGCACACATTTGCGTATGGATGTTGTTGTCCATATCGACGAAGATCGCTTCACCCGGTGCCAAATCGCGCACCAGTTCGAAGCCAGCCACGTCGAGCGCCACCGACTCGGAGGCGATCATGACGTCCTGACCCTCGGTGGTTTCACGAGTGCCGTAGACCACCGGGCGGATGCCGTGAGGATCGCGAAACGCCACCAGCCCGAAGCCGTTGATGATCGAGACGGCCGCGTAGCCACCGCTACAACGCCGGTGGACACGGCGAATGGCGTCGAAGATATCTTCCGGGGTCAGCGTCACGCCCTGCTTACCCAGCTCATGAGCAAATACGTTGAGCAGTACCTCGGAGTCGGAACTGGTGTTGATATGGCGAAGGTCAGAGGAGAACAGCTCCTGCTTGAGCTGATCGGAATTGGTCAGGTTGCCATTGTGGGCCAACGTGATGCCGTAGGGGGAATTGACGTAGAACGGCTGGGACTCGGCCTCGCTCGCCGTCCCGGCGGTCGGATAACGCACATGGCCAATGCCCACGTGGCCTTGCAGGCGCTTCATGTGACGCGTATGAAACACGTCACGCACCAGCCCGTTGTTCTTGCGCAGCAGAAAGCGACCTTCATCCCAGGTCATCATGCCGGCGGCATCCTGTCCGCGGTGCTGCAAAACCGTCAATGCGTCATAGATCAGCTGATTGACCGCTTCATTGGCCATGAGGCCTACGATACCGCACATGCCGCCTTACCTCGCTTGGTCGCACCCCTTCAGGGCGCCGGTTTTTCGGCCGGGACAGGGACTGGAATCGTCACGCCCTGCCCGTCCTGCCTGTATGAAGAGCTAGATGAAAAATTATCGCGTCCCGGTAGCGTCATCGGCAGATGCCGCATGGCATCCTCGGCAGCGGACGGGTCGACATCCCAGCTCTGCAGCTGAACCACTGCCCATTCGCGCAACGATTCGAATGAAGGTCTCAGCTGCGCCTGCTGCCAGGCCTGTAGTTGTGCCAACGGCGTCAAGCCGATGACGACCGTGACGATCACCAGAATCGCCCCGCCGCGGGCCAGACCGAAAATCGCCCCGGCCACGCGGTTGAAAAAGCCCATGCCCACCCACTCGATCGCCGCATTGAGCAAGCGGATGACGAACCCGCAGATCATCACCACCACGAAGATGATCAGCACGAACCCCAGCACCAGCCGTGCATCCGGATGCGAGATATAGGGTTCCAACAGGTCGGCGATCGGCTTGGCGAATATCCGGGCCGCCAGCAGCGCCACGATCCAGGCACCTAGCCCAAGCGCCTCTCTTACCAGGCCACGCATGAAACCTGCCAGCATCGATACCGTCAATACCAGCAGAAAGGCGTAATCGAGCCAAGTCAAGGTCATCAACTACCCGGTTTGCGAATCAGCAGCCCCTGAATATTGGCGGCCTGCTTGAGTTCGGATCGTGCCTTCTCGCCCGCATCCGACGAGGAGAACGGACCCACATAGACCGTGGTCAGATTGTTGTCCCGTGGCTGCGAATAGGCCGTGAAGCCTTGCTCCTTGAGCTTGGCAGCCAGACGCGTGGCATTGTCGGACTGTCCGAAACTGCCGACCTGGACCACCCAACCGCCATCGCTACTCGCCGCGGTACGCTCAGGCGTCGAGGATTGCGGTGAGGACGTCTGGCTGGAAGATGACGGCGCTGGTGCCGACTCGGCCGGTTTCGGGTTGGATTGACGCGGTTTCGGCTGTGCTTGTTCGGATTGCGCGATGTCGGCGATCGGGTCGTCAGCGCCGTTCGGCGACGTCCCGCCATTTTGAGCATCGCTGCCACTCTGACCGAACGAATCCTCGCTACCGGCGCCGAGCTGGCTGCGCGTGTCCGGCTCCGGTATGGGACTGGTAGCGGCGTTGTCGCCGCTCTGATTGCGAGTGCTCTGACTACCATTGGCGGCGACCGATGCCGGCGGCTCGGGCGACTCGATGATGCGCTGGCGCGTCTCGCCGCCATCGATCGGTTGCTCGATGACCATGACCGGCCCCGGCTCCTGCTGACGCGGCTCGGGATCGTCGAACAGCATCGGCAGAAAAATGGCCCCCAGCGCGACAAGAATGACCGCGCCACTGATACGTTCACGCCATCCGTACTTCATGGGACCTTGACCTCCTTGATAGCACTTGGACCTCCTTAAACATGTTTCGGCATCCAATCGATCATCCGCGCTCGAATCCACGACACATGCTGACTGACTACACCTTCTGGCTAACTACGCGCTCTGACTGACGCCTCCCGATGAACTAGGCATCTTGCGTGCCAGGCACCTCGTCACCCACCGCGGCGGTCAACGCTTCGAGTGCGCCGGCTACGGTCAGAAACGAACCGCATACTAACACTTCTTCATCAGGCGCAAGACGTAGCATCAACCAGTCGACGGCCGCGGCCGGCGACGATGCCGCCGGCAACGTCTCGCCAGCACAGTGAGCGATCGCCTCAGCCAGTGCTTCGCCTGAGCGACCGCGAGGCCCCGACAGCCCCACCGGTAGCCAAACATCGACCGCGGGGCTCAGCGCCTCGACCAGCGCCTCCGCATCCTTGTCCTTGAGCACGCCTAGCAAGCCGATGCGACGGCGCGGCGGCGATCGCTGCGCCAGCCTTGTTGCCACATAGTGAGCGGCATGCGGATTGTGTGCCACGTCGAAACACCAATTCCCCTGCCATTGCAGCCTGCCCGCCAATGCAACGCTCGACATCGCCTGCCGGGACGCGGCGGGTTGCGGCGTGACGCCGCAAAGACCCAACACCTGAAGCGCGACGGCGGCATTGTCCAGCGGCAGACCTGGATCGGGCAAGCTATCGAGATGATAGCGAAGACCCTGCGCGCTCCCACCTTGCCAGCCCCAGTCACCGCCTTCGACACCCTCGTGGTCGAAATCGCGGCCCAGCCAGTGATCGGACACGCCCAGTGCCTCGAGTCGCTGCGAGACACTAACGGGCAATTCACGGCTACCCAGTACTGCCGGTCGCCCCTGACGCAGAATACCCGCCTTCTCGAAGCCGATGACCTCGAGATCGGACCCGAGAAAATCCGCGTGGTCCTGGGCAATGGTGGTGATGACGGCGATATCGCTATCGATCACGTTGACCGCATCCAGCCGGCCGCCGAGCCCCACTTCGAGAATGGCCAGATGGGGGCGGGCGTCGGCGATAGCAACCAGCGCGGCCAAGGTTCCCGCTTCGAAATAGGTCAGGCTGATGGGTTCACCGGCCAGACGCGCCGTTTCGACACGTTCGAACCCGGCAATCAGGGTAGCGTCGTCGGCCGTCACGCCGTCGAAGCAGAGTCGCTCGTTGTAGCGCAGCAGGTGGGGAGAGGTATAACTGGCCGTGGTCAGGCCGTGGGCCCGAGCCAGGCGCTCGAGCATGGCCACGGTGGAACCCTTGCCATTGGTACCGGCGACGCTAACCACGCATCGAGCGATTGGGCTTTGCGTCACCCCCAACCGCTCGGCGACGACCGCCACCCGTTCGAGCCCCATGTCGATGGCGACCGGATGCTGATGCTCGAGACGCTCAAGCCAGTCGTTGAGGGTGGCACTCATGGATCGGCGATTCCTCTCACAAGCTCTAACGCGGACATAAACTCTAGCGTGGCGCCTGGGTTGCTTCCGGCTCATCGGTCAACGGCGAAAAATCTGCGACCTCGGTTTCATCCGCCACCTGGCCGATCGCTGGCTGATGCGTCAGCTTGCGCAGCACGCTACCCAGGCGCTCGCGCAGTTCGGGTCGCGCCACGATCATGTCGACGGTGCCGTGCTCGAGCAGGAATTCACTGCGCTGGAAGCCTTCCGGCAAGGTCTCGCGCACCGTCTGCTCGATGACGCGCGGGCCGGCAAATCCGATCAGCGCGTTAGGCTCGGCCACGTTCAGATCGCCCAGCATGGCTAGAGAGGCCGAGACGCCGCCGAAGACCGGGTCGGTGAGCACGGAAATGTAGGGCACGCCGGCCAACTTGAGCTTCTCCAGCGCCGCAGATGTCTTGGCCATCTGCATCAGCGAGAACAGCGCTTCCTGCATGCGCGCACCACCGGATGCGGCGAAGCAGACCAATGGAATCTCTTCCTCTAGCGCCAGCGTGGCGGCACGCACGAACTTCTCACCGACCACAGCGCCCATGGAACCGCCCATGAACGAGAACTCGAATGCCACCGCGACGACGGGCAGCCCATCCAGCGTGCCGCGCATGGCGATCAGCGCATCGTTTTCATCGGTCGCTTTCTGGGCCGCTGCCAGACGATCCTTGTACTTCTTGGAATCCCGGAACTTGAGCCGGTCACTCGGCTGGAGATCGCCAGCGATCTCTTCACGCCCTTCGGCGTCGAGGAACCAATTGAGACGCTTGCGCGCGGTCAGTCGCAGATGATGCTGACACTTGGGGCAAACGTTCTGGTGCTTCTCCAGCTCGGGGAGATAGAGCACCGCTTCACAGTTCGGGCACTTGCGCCACAGACCGTCCGGCACGCTGGCGCGGCGGTCGTTGCGCTGGGTGCGGCTCATCGACGGGACGATCTTGTCTAGCCAGCTCATGTCAGGAACGATTCCCTATTTGCCAAAATAGAAAGTGATGACGATAGCCGTCACGAAAACGACTGTCGTGAAAACCACAAACGCTGAATGATACCAAATCGACGGCTGCGGCTCAGCTGGCCGCATCACGGTCGAGCGCTTCACGCATTTCATCGAGGATCGACTTCAGCGCGGCAGGGATCGACGCCGGGTCATCGGCACGCTCGGCAATACGACCGACCAGGGCACTACCCACGATCACGCCATCGGCGACACGGCCAATGGCGGCCGCGGTAGCGCCGTCACGAATGCCGAAGCCCACACACAGCGGCAGCTCGGTCACACGGCGCAGCTTCGCCAACTGCTCGCCGACGGCGTCGGCATCCAGCGTGGCCGCGCCAGTCACACCCTTGAGCGACACATAGTAGAGATAGCCTTCACCGTGTTCGCAAATCGCCTTGGCTCGCGCCTCGGAAGTCGTCGGCGCCAGCAGGAAGATCGACTGCAGACCGTGTTCGGCGAATAGCGCAGCGTTGTCGCCGGCTTCCTCCGGTGGCATATCGACCACCAGCACGCCGTCGACCCCGGAAGTCTGCGCCTGGCGCGTGAAAACGTCGTAGCCCATGCGCTCGATGGGATTGAGATAGCCCATCAACACCACGGGTGTTTCGCTGTCGCGCTGGCGGAATTCAGCGACCATTTCCAATACGTGCTGCAGCCGCGTGCCGTGGACCAGTGCCCTCTCGCAGGCCTTCTGAATCACCGGACCGTCAGCCATCGGGTCGGAGAACGGCACGCCGAGCTCGATCACGTCGGCACCGGCTTCCACGCAGGCATGCATGAAATCGACCGTATGCGCCGGGGCGGGATCGCCAGCGGTGATGTAGGGAATCAGCGCCGTACGTCCCTGAGCCTTGAGCGCGGCAAATCGCCGGTCGATTCGGTTGTCTTCAATGCGATTCATGTCGCCCTCGAGTCATGTCGCCAGCCGGTCACCCTATCATCGGTGCCAGCCATCAAAATTCGATGCCGTCGAGTTTGGCGACGGTGTGGATATCTTTGTCACCGCGCCCGGAAAGGTTGACGACGATATGCTGGTCCGGAGACATCTCCCCTGCCAGCTTCTTGGCATGTGCCAGAGCATGCGCCGATTCCAGCGCCGGCATGATGCCCTCGACCAGGGTCAACTCACGGAAGGCCGCCAGTACCTCATCGTCGTCCGCCGCCACGTAGCGCACGCGGCCGACATCCTTCCACAGCGCGTGCTCGGGGCCGACGCCGGGATAATCCAGGCCGGCGGAGATGGACTGCGTATCGGCAACCTGCCCGCCCTCGTCGGACATCAGGTAGGTCCGGTTGCCGTGCAGCACGCCACGCGGTGCATTGGCAGTCAGCGGCGCGGCATGACGTCCGGTGGCGACGCCTTCGCCGCCGGCCTCGACACCGTACATGGTGACGTCGTCATCCTCGACGAACGGATAGAACAGGCCCATGGCGTTGGAACCGCCGCCAACACAAGCGACCAGCGCGTCCGGCAACCGGCCGATCTGCGCGAGCGACTGGCGCCGCGCCTCGCGGCCGACGACTGCGCTGAAATCACGTACCAGCATCGGATAGGGGTGCGGCCCCGCCACCGTGCCGATGATGTAGAAGGTGTCGTCGACATTGGTCACCCAGTCGCGCAGCGCTTCGTTCATCGCATCCTTGAGCGTGCGCGAGCCGGACTGCACCGGCACCACCTTGGCGCCCAGCAGATGCATGCGGTAGACGTTCAGCTTCTGGCGTTCGACGTCTTCGGCGCCCATGTAGATTTCGCACTTCAGCCCCAACCGCGCAGCCACCGTCGCCGTGGCAACGCCGTGCTGACCGGCGCCAGTTTCGGCGATCACGCGGGGCTTGCCGGACTTCTTGGCCAGCAACGCCTGACCGATGGTGTTGTTCACCTTATGCGCGCCGGTGTGATTCAGATCCTCGCGCTTGAGCCAGATCTGGGCGCCGCCGATCTCGCGCGACCAGCGCTCGGCATGATAAAGCGGCGACGGTCGGCCGACGTAGTGCGTCAGGTCACGGTCGAACTCGGCCTGGAATTCGGGATCGTTCTTGAGGCTCGCATAGATGTTCTCGAGCTCTTCGAGGGCGAAACTCAAGGTCTCGGAGACGAAGCGGCCACCGTAAGGACCGAAGTGGCCGCGAGCGTCCGGCAGTTGCGTCAAATCGTGGAATCGGCTCACGAAGGGACCCTCATTATCTGGCGGTGGATGAACGGGAAATGTCTGAGTCGACGCGGGAAGGCGCCGGGGCGAGTGCGGCATTCATCGCCTGCACGCGTTCGCAGAAGGCGCGGATACGCAGCGGGTCCTTGATCCCTTTCCGGGTCCCAGCTGCGTGCTGAGTCGTCGTAGCGTGAAGCGTATCGGCCGCGTGCATCGCTTCGACGCCGCCGGAAACATCGACCGCGTAGGGCCGCACCCGCGCCACAGCATCGGCGACGTTGTCCGGCGTCAGACCTCCCGCGAGAATAACAGGTTTCGTCAGATTCTCGGGAATACGCTGCCAGTCGAAGGTTTCTCCCGTGCCGCCGGGAACGCCGGGACGATAGGCATCGAGAAGCAGCGCGCCAGCGCCGGCATAGGTTTCGACCGCCGCCTGTAGATCGATATCGTCACGCATGCGCAGCGCCTTGATCCAGGGCTTACCGAAGCGCGCGCAGAATTCAGGCGATTCGTCACCATGAAACTGTAGCAGGTCGAGATAAGGCAGACACATCTCGACATCGGCCACGCTCGGATCGACGAACAGCCCCACCCGCGTCACGAACGGCGGCACCGTGGCACTCAGCGCCGCGAGCGTATCGAGATCGAGGGCACGCGCACTCCCCGGCCACATCACGAGCCCCAGCGCATCGGCACCACTGGCAACGGCCGCCGCGATGTCTTCACGACGGGTCAAACCACAGATCTTGATCCTGACGGGATTCATGGCGAAGTCTCCAGGCGGGCCTGGGGGAGCTGATCGACCACCCGGCCCTGATCGTCGATCCATTTCGGCCAGACCCGGCGTCGACGCATCAGCGGGGTATCCGGTATCTCGCCACGTTCGCCGGTCCAGTCACCGAGAAATGACAGCAGCTGCGGTCCGACCGGTTCTTCCGGCAGCTCGAAACGTTCGTCGAAGCGCACATCGACAAAATGTAGACCACAGGCGGGTGCCGTCACGTTACCCAATCGACGATCCCTCAGTGCCAGCAGCTCGGCAGGGTAAGCTTCGCCCTTATCGCCCCGACCAACTGCCACCAGTACGCCGGCGATATTGCGAATCATGTGATGAAGAAAGGCGTTGGCCTGGACATCGATCATGACCAGCGGCCCGAAGCGGCGAACGTCGATGAAATGCAGATGGCGAACCGGCACCTTCGATTGGCAGCCGGCGGCGCGGTAACTCGAGAAATCGTGCTCGCCGACCAGCGCCTGCGCGGCGCGATGCATGCGCTCGGCATCCAACGGCTCGCGACACCAGGTCACGTTGTGACGCTCCATTACCGGACGCGTCGGCTGGTTGAGAATGACATAGCGGTAGCGTCTGGCCAGCGCCGAAAAACGGGAATGGAAGTCATCGCCAACCGGCACCAACCAGCGCACCGCGATATCGCGCGGCAACTTGGCATTGGCGCCGAACACCCACGCCTTCTGAGTACGCACGACTGGCGCATCGAAGTGAACGATCTGGCGCGTGGCATGGACGCCGCTATCGGTGCGACCACTGCAGAGAACTCGAACGGGTGTAGCGGCGATCTGACTCAACGCCGCTTCCAGCGCGCCCTGGACCGAGTCGGCGTGGCGCAGTCGCTGCCAGCCGCAGTAACGCGTACCGTCGTACTCGACGCCGAGGGCCAAGCGCCCAGTGAGCGGCTGGTTGTCATCCTGCCGGGAGAAAAACGCCATCGAAACCTGTGCAGCCCAAAGTCGTTAGGGGCGCCCATTATCCCGATGCGACGACTGGAATTCCACCTCCTCGACGTCCCACCCCGCAGGAACTTCCCGAGGTGTGCCACCTGTCTTGCCGGCACCTGCCGGCAAAGCGGCATTCGGCGCCCCGAAACGATCACTGCCAGGGGTTTCATGGTGCCTACTGTCTGGTGCTGTCTCCACCGGCCCCATGCTCACCGGCTCCAGTGAGAGCGCCGAAAAGTCGATGGCCGGCAGGACCGTCGATGAAGTTGTTTCCTCCATCGCACTCGGTATCGAGGAGGCCGAACCCACCGACGATGGCGACGCGGCGGCGTCGGCCCGCGTGACGTCCAGTTCCAATGTCGGTGCTTCGTAGTCGATGTGGCTGGCGAGCAACGAGGTTGCTGCCGGATCGACCGACGATGTCAAATCATCATCGAACAACGTCGAGGTTAAATCGTCATCGCGCAATGCCGACAGCGAATCGGACTGATGACCAGAGTTACCGTCCTGAATCGATGATGAATGAGGCACGATATGCATGCTGAAGGCGGCAGTCTCAGGTTCGAACCGAGCGGCCCCGGACTCGGATTCGGTCTCGGACTGATCCATCTGCGACTCGAACAGCGCGTCGACGCCTGGCGCACCGCCTTGCCAAACCGTCTCGCTCGGCTCATCGGCGGCCTCGCCCGTTGCCTCCTGCCAACTCTCTTCGACGTAGCGGGCGCGGTAGTCGTCGACCAGGACTTGCCCTTCATGACGCTGCTCGGGCGTAGCGTCGTCACCGAAACCGGACAGTGCCTGTTCCAGCGCGTCCATATCGCGCAATTCCCCCAATGCTCTCAACAACCCCAAGCGAAATTGGGCGTTTTCTTCCTGCGCCAGTTGCTGGCGCAGCCAATCACGCGCTTCGGCGTGACGGCCATAAGCCATGTAGATATCTGCCTGGCTGATCGAGACCGAATCGACGTTCACATCAGCCACCGACCGGCGTGGCGTCGTCGAACTCGGAGACTGATGGCTGGCCCGAGAGGTCGGCTTGGCAGCAATATTCGCCGATGTCTCGTCGGTGGTATCGACGACTGCATGCGCGGTGTGGCGGCGCCGTCGCTGCCAAACCCATAGCACCAGAAGTCCGATCAGCAACCCTCCACCGATCCAGTCGAGATGTTCCAGCAGGCGCTGCCATAGCGACGATGCGGGGGGTGACGGCTCCGCTGATGACGCTACGGCTTTGCTGCCGGGGCCAGATGTCGTTGCATCAGCCGGCGTCGCGCCAGCCGTTACCTTATCAGAGGCTACTGGTGTCGCTGCAGCCGCTGCCGCCACGCTGACGTTGATCGCTGCACTCTGCGAGCTTTCACGACCCTGACTCATATCCATCACCGGGGGTGCATCGACGGCCGCGAGCGCTCCCTGCAACGCGTCTCGCTCGCTTTGCAAGGCGTCAATCGTCGCACGCTGACGCTCGGTTTCGGCGGTCAGGTTGGATAGTCGCTGTTTCAGCGTGGCGAGTTGTGTGGAAGCCGATGTGCTGGCAACCGGTGTCTCGAAAGCTGAAGCCTCGGAAACTAAAGTGTCGGAAACTGACGTCTCGGGAACTGCCGCTATCGCCTTTCGCCCTACGATATCGATGACCGGCCGGCCATCTTCGGTCTTCCGAGCGAGTGCGCTGAGCCGGGATACCGCCTCGGCGCGTGAGACATCGGTCACGGTTTCGGTCGTGGGCACGTCCAGACTGACGCCAGCACGCAGCCGATTGACATCGCCATCGACAAAGGCAGCAGGGTTGGACTGAAACAGCGCCACCATTAACGACTGGCGGCTCATGCCGGGCCGCGGCAATAGCGATGCCGCCAGTGTCGACAGTGAATCGCCGGTGCGAACGGTCACCTGCGAGGGCCATGGCAACGTCGATGGCTCGCGCGATACGGGATGGGGACCCACGTCTCCGGCAAAAGCGCTATCCATTGGCCTGGCGCGCGCCGCAGCGCTGCCCGATAGCGCATAGCGCTGTGTGGAATCGCGATCGCCATCCAGCAGCGGCTGTGAGCTGGCGTAACCGACCGGATCAAACAACAGCGATACCGCACGCTGCCACTGCCCTTCCGGCCAGGTCACGATCAGCAATAGATCCACGAAGGGCTCTCTTACGCGGCGCGGACTATCGAGCACCACCGTCAGGCCGTTACTTTGACGTACGACCTTGGCCGACAAGGCATCCACCAGCGCACTGCGGGTCAGCCCCGACTGCCGGTAGGCTGCATCATCGGCAACGGCCACCGATACCTGCGAGGCCTCGAGGCCGTTGCCGTCGGTCAGCGGCAGCACGACATGCAACGGTCGGTTGAGCGGTGATACCTGTTGCGGGTCGCCAACGCCGAGGGCGTGGACCGACGAAGCTAACGCCAGACAGAGTCCGCCGGCCATCATTGTGAGCCATTGCCGCATGGTGTCCTCGCCTACACATTGGAGTGAGTCTCGACTCACTCATCGGCAAGCGCTCAGTAAACTTTAACATTACGTAACGTTTGGATAACAAAAAGCCCCGCCAGCGATTGCTGACGGGGCTGATTCATTGCCAGCCAGGCAGTCTGGCGTCTACGTCCGTTCGCGCAAAATCTTCAGCATGCGTTTGAGCGGCTCGGCAGCGCCCCACAGCAACTGGTCGCCGACGCTGAACGCGGTCAGATATTCGCCACCCATTGCCAGCTTGCGCAGGCGCCCCACCGGAATGGTCAAGGTGCCACTGACGGCGGCCGGGGTGAGATGCTCGAGCGTCGCGTCCTTTTCATTGGGCACGACCTGGACCCAATCATTGTGCTTGGCCAGACGATCCTCGATCTCGTCGAGCGGCACGTCCTGCTTGAGCTTGATGGTGAATGCCTGGCTATGCGAGCGCATCGCGCCGATGCGGGCACAGAGACCATCGATGGGAATCGGGTTAGCGCCGGTCGCGAGAATCTTGTTGGTCTCGACGCCGCCTTTCCACTCTTCCTTGCTCTGGCCGTTGTCCATCGCCTTGTCGATCCACGGCAACAAGCTACCGGCCAGCGGCGCGCCGAAGTTATCGACCGGAAACTCGCCCCCACGCATGTTGGCGGTAACGTCGCGATCGATGTCCAGAATCGCGCTGGACGGTGTCGCCAGGTCCTTGGCGACTGCCGAGTGCAGCGCGCCCATCTGGCCGATCAGCTCGCGCATGTGCTTGGCGCCGGAGCCGGAAGCGGCCTGATAGGTCATCGAGGTCATCCACTCGATCATGTTGGCCTCGAACAGTCCACCCAGGCCCATCAGCATCAGGCTGACGGTACAGTTGCCGCCGACAAAGGTCCTGGCGCCCTTGGCCAGTTGTGCATCGATCACGTGACGGTTGACCGGATCGAGCACGATGGTCGCTTCTTCCGCCATGCGCAAGGTGCTCGCCGCATCGATCCAGTAGCCTTTCCAACCCGCCTGACGCAGTGGCTGATAGACCGCGCCGGTGTAGTCGCCGCCCTGACAGGTGACGATCACATCCATTGCCTTCAACGACTCGATGTCGTTGGCATCTTTCAACGTCGGGACGTCGACGCCGATGTTCGGCCCGGCCTGCCCGGCCTGGGACGTCGAGAAGAACACCGGCTCGAGCCCGGCGAAATCATTGTCGTCCAGCATGCGCTGCATCAGCACGGAACCGACCATCCCGCGCCAGCCGACGAATCCGACTTTCAACATAGTGGCGTACCCCGAATTTTTTAGAAAAGCACCTTCTGAATGACCACGCGAGCCAACTGGCACTTTTAATAACGATGGATGCGACACGACGACTCATTCGAGTCGTCGCATCAGGTCAATCTTGAAAGCGCATTATAGCGCATTGGTATAGGGCCTGTTCACGCCATACACAGCGAGCCGCGTGGATAGTGTGAACAGGCCCTAGCATTTCCGCCCTCACATATCCGCGGTCAGGCGTCGGCAAAGGCTGCCAGTACCGCACCCCCCATCTCGCTGGTGGAGACCTGACGGGTTCCCGGGTAGGCGATGTCCGCCGTGCGCAGGCCCTGATCCAGCACCTTGCCCACGGCGCGCTCGATACGCTCGGCCAGTCCCGGCTCGCCCAGCGAATAGCGCAGCATCATCGCCACCGATAGTATCGTCGCCAGCGGGTTGGCGAGCCCCTTGCCGGCAATGTCCGGCGCGCTGCCGTGGCACGGCTCGTACATGCCCTGCTGATGTTCGTTGAGCGACGCCGATGGCAGCATGCCGATGGAGCCTGTCAACATGGCGGCAGCATCGGAGAGAATGTCGCCGAACATGTTGCCGGTCACCACCACATCGAACTGTTTGGGCGCGCGCACCAGTTGCATGGCGGCGTTGTCGACGTACATGTGCGACAGCTCGACGTCCGGATACTCCGGCGCCAATCGATTCATCACCTCGCGCCACAGAATGGTGACTTCGAGCACGTTGGCCTTGTCCACCGAGCAGAGCTTCTTGCCGCGCTTCTGCGCCATCTCGAAGGCAACCCGGCCGATGCGTTCGATCTCGGACTCGGAGTAGACGTAGGTGTTGTAGCCCACTCGCTCGCCGTCGCGCTCCTCGATGCCGCGAGGCTGGCCGAAGTAAATACCACCGGTCAGCTCGCGCACGATCATGATGTCGAGCCCGGAGACCACTTCGGGCTTCAACGTAGATGCCTCGGCCAACTGCGGATAGAGCAGCGCCGGGCGCAGATTGCCGAACAAGTTGAGGTTCTTGCGCAAGCCCAGCAGCCCTTTCTCCGGGCGCATGCTCAAGTCTTCCAACGTATCCCACTTCGGGCCGCCGACAGCGCCGAGCAGGATCGCATCGGCGGCCTTGGCCTTGGTGAGCGTGGACTCGGGCAGCGGATGTCCTTCGGCGTCATAGCCAGCGCCACCAACCAGCCCCTCTTCCAACTCCGCATCGAGACCGGCTTCGCGGCAGGCATTCAACACCTTGACCGCTTCCGCGGTGATTTCGGGGCCGATACCGTCACCCGGCAACACCAGAATCTTCTTCGTCATTTCCATTCCTTGAACTGTCACTTCGTGGCCCACAGCACCAGCATATCCGTAGTGAAGGAGCCGTCGTCGCTGATTTCGAACGCCTCGCGCACTTCCTGACCGACATCGCGCTGGAGCTGACGAATCGCGTCGCGCATGACGTCAGGCGTGCGCATGCGCGCAATCCATGTGTCGAAATCCAGATGCAGACGCTGGCGCGAGCTGGCCGTCATCACGAGCCCCGCTTCGCCGACCATCTGCGCCCATTCACTCGGCGCGTAGTCACGCACGTGGCTGGTATCGCGCAGCATCTCGACCGCCTGCAGGAAGCTGTCATAGAGCGGTTGTTCAGACGCCGCGACGTCGATGAACGCCGCCAGACCGCCCGGCTTCAAGACGCGTCTCGCTTCGCGCAGTGCCAGTCCCACATCGCGCCAGTGGTGGGCGGAGAAGCGGCTGCATACCACGTCGAAACTGTCATCCGCGAACGGCAGTGACTCGGCGACACCCTGCACCGTGCGAATATTGGTGAACCCACGCTCGGTGGCTGACTCGCCGACCACCGCGAGCATGCGCGGCGACAGATCATAGGCCACGACTTCCGCCGCCAGATCGGCTACCTGAAAGCTGACGTGGCCCGCACCACAGCCGAGATCCAGTACGCGTGGCGCGTCGAGCCGTGCGACACGCTCCCGCAACTGCGCGAACTCGTCACCCTGAGCATGCACACTGCTACTCAGGTAGGCCGCGGCCTGGCCCCCGAACTGGCGCTCGACGACGGCGCTATGGTCGTTTTGTCCCTTCACGTCAAACATCCCGGAACAGCCAGGGGTTCGCCGGACGGTGGCGACTTTCGAAGTCGCGAATCGCACCGGACTGTTCGAGCGTCAGACCGATATCGTCGAGTCCCTCCAGCAGGCAGTGCTTGCGGAACGCATCGACCTCGAACGAAATCGTCTCGCCGCTCGGCGTGATCACCTGCTGCCCTTCCAGATCGATATCCAACCGATAACCTTCGCTCGCTTCGGTCTCCTGGAACAGTCTGTCGACCGTCGCCTCGTCCAGCGTGATCAGCAGAATCCCGTTCTTGAACGAGTTATTGTAGAAGATATCGGCGAAGCTCGGCGCGATCACCGCGCGGAAGCCGAAGTCATCCAGCGCCCAAGGCGCATGCTCGCGCGAGCTGCCACAGCCGAAGTTGCGCCGCGCCAGCAGCACCTGCGCGTCGCGATAGCGCGGCTGGTTGAGCACGAAATCCGGATTGAGCGGCCGCTTCGAGGCATCCTGGCCCGGGTAACCTTCGTCGAGATAGCGCAACTCATCGAATAGGTTGGGGCCGAAGCCGGTGCGCTTGATCGATTTCAGAAACTGCTTGGGGATGATCAGGTCGGTATCGACATTGGCGCGATCGAGCGGCGCGACCAGACCTTGCAGGCGTTCGAACTTATTCATGCGCTCATCTCCTGCGTCCCGTTGCGGTTGTAATCATACTGGCGGACATCGACGAAGTGCCCTTCGATCGCTGCCGCCGCGGCCATCGCCGGACTTACCAGATGGGTGCGTCCACCGTAGCCCTGGCGTCCTTCGAAATTACGATTCGAGGTCGAGGCGCAGCGTTCGCCAGCGCCCAGCTTGTCGGCGTTCATTGCCAGACACATCGAGCAGCCCGGTTCGCGCCACTCGAAGCCCGCTTCGACGAAGATCCTGTCGAGCCCCTCGGCTTCGGCCAAGCGCTTCACCAGCCCCGAACCCGGCACCACCATCGCCAACTGAATGTTGTCGGCGACCTTGCGACCTTTCGCCACCTTGGCGGCTTCGCGCAGATCCTCGATTCGCGAGTTGGTACAGGAACCGATGAATACCTTGTCGAGCTGGATGTCGGTAATCTTCTGCCCGGCGCTCAATCCCATGTATTCGAGCGCGCGAGTCATGCCCTGGGTGACGGTCTCGTCAACGGCACTAGCCGGATCGGGCACCGCGGCGGAGACATTGGCGACCATCTCCGGGCTGGTGCCCCAGGTCACCTGCGGCTCGATCGCGGCGGCGTCGAGCTCGACGACCTTGTCGAAGTGCGCACCGTCGTCGGACACCAGATCGCGCCAGGCCTCGACCGCCGCCGGCCACTGCTCGGCTGTGGGTGCGTAGGGGCGGCCTTTCAGGTAGTCGATCGTATTGTCGTCTACCGCCACCAGCCCCACGCGAGCGCCGGCTTCGATCGCCATATTGCAGATCGTCATACGGCCTTCCATGGAGAGATCGCGGATCGCGCTGCCGGCGAATTCGATGGCGAAGCCGGTGCCGCCCGCGGTACCGATGCGCCCGATGATCGCCAGCACGATATCCTTGGCGGTGACGCCAAGCCCCAGCTTGCCCTCGACGCGCACCTGCATGTTCTTCATCTTCTGCGCGATCAGACACTGGGTGGCGAGCACATGCTCGACCTCGGAAGTGCCTATGCCATGGGAGAGCGCAGCGAAAGCGCCATGCGTCGCGGTGTGCGAGTCGCCGCAGACCACGGTCATGCCCGGTAGCGTGGCGCCCTGCTCCGGCCCGACCACGTGAACGATGCCCTGACGCTCGTCGTTGATGCGGAACTCCTCGATCTCGAAGCTCTCGCAGTTGGCATCCAGCGTTTCCACCTGAATTCGCGAGACGTCGTCGAGAATCCCGGCGTTACCGGCGCTGCGCTCCTTGAGCGTGGTCGGCACGTTGTGATCCGGCGTCGCCAGATTGGCATCGCGGCGCCACGGTTTGCGGCCGGCCAGACGTAGCCCCTCGAACGCCTGCGGCGAGGTGACTTCATGCAGCAGGTGACGATCGATGTAGATCAGCGCGGAGCCATCGTCGCGCTGGGTCACTAAGTGCTGGGCCCATAACTTGTCGTAGAGCGTCTGGCTTGCCATGTGTGTTATCTCCTCCGTCACGCTGTCTTATGCAGTTTGGGTGACGTAACGCGCGCGAATCGAGACGCCATGTGACGACGTCACGAATGATTGGACAGTCAAGATACGGCGCCTATATGCATAAAATCAATTCATCTTGATTATGCTTTGGATTCCATAACAGAATTCATTAATTCACCAACCGGGAACCGAGGCCATGGATACCCAGAGCCTGCAAGCCTTCATCGCGGTCGCCGACACGGCGTCGTTCTCGCTGGCCGGCGAACAGCTCTACCTGACCCAGCCGGCGATCAGCAAACGTATCGCCACGCTAGAACATCAGGCCGGCGCCAAACTCTTCGACCGCATCAATCGTCGTGTCAGTCTCACCGAGGCCGGCCGGCTGCTGCTGCCGCGTGCGCGCCAGATTCTGCAACTGGTCGAGGACAGTCGTCGCCAGCTTCACAACCTGAGCGGCAGCGTCGAAGGCAGTCTGACGCTCGCCACCAGCCACCATGTCGGCCTGCACCGGCTGCCGCCGGTGCTCAAGGCCTTCACCCAGCGCTACCCGAACGTCGATCTGGACCTGCGCTTTCTCGATTCCGAGCAGGCGTATCACGGCGTCGTCGCCGGCGAGATCGAGCTCGCCGTGGTGACACTATCGCCTCGCCCCAATCCGCAGGTGGAATCGGTGCCGGTGTGGATCGACCAGCTGCGCTTCGTCGCAGCGCCCGAACACCCTCTGGCGACACGCGACGAGCTGCCGCTATCGATGCTGGTGAACTACCCGGCGGTGCTGCCGGGGCCGCTGACCTTCACCCGCGATATCGTGGTGGGTTCGTTCAACCGCGCGGGATTGGCCATCGATGTGGCGCTCTCTACCAACTACCTGGAGACGCTGAAGATGATGGCGGGTATCGGGCTGGGCTGGAGCGTGCTGCCGGAAAGCATGATCGACGACGACATCACGGTATTGCCGGTGACGCATCCGCCGATCGAGCGCCGACTGGGCTACCTGGTGCATAAGGGTCGCACGCTCTCCAACGCCGGGCGCGCCATGATCGCGGAATTGGAAGCAATCATCCCGGCTGACGACTAGCCAAGCGACTACGCTTAACCGTACACATTCAAGACACGCATTCAAGATACGGTCATTCAAGGAAAAGGAGTCGCCTCGCATGGCGCAGGACGAGCGGGACGCGTCCCGGGACTCGGCATCGCAAGACGAGAACCTCATCAAACCACTGCGGCTGGGCCTGGTGCCGGCACCGGAGCTACCGGAGCGGGTGGTCTGCCTCGTAGCCGACAATCTGCCTGAGCTGCTCAATCGCTACACTGATGATCGCCACGACTGGCAGGTCGAGTGCGTGACCGACGCGCTGATCGGCGCCGAGGACTCGACGGATGACGTCGTCGACCAGGCTGAAAGCATCAAGCGCGATCATGGCTGGGATTACGTGGTCTGCGTCACGGATCTGCCGCTATTCCGTGACGGTCATCTGACGCTGGCCGAGGCCAGCGAGGACCTGGGTGTCGCCATCATTTCCCAGCCGGCGCTGGGCATCTCACCGCTCAAGCGCCGACTGCGTGAGGCCATTCTGCAACTGGTCAACGAGATGCATCACGGTAGCGCTGACGAAGATCGCGAGCGCCAGCAGCAGCATCTGGAGCGGGGGCAAGAAGCGCGCGAGCAAAGCGGCATCCGCAATCGCAATTCGTGCGAGCTGATGGGATGGGGTCTGTCGGAGCGCCTGGTGCCGATTCAGCGGGTGACACCGAACGACGATAACGAAAAGCACGTCGACGTTCGCTTCGTCAGCGCTGCCAAATGGCGAGGATATGCCAAATTGCTGGGCGGCATGGTCAGAGCCAACCGGCCCTGGACCATACTCCCCGCGTTCCGCCGCATCATTGCCGTGGCTTTCGCCACCGGCGCCTATGGTTTGATCTTTCCTTCGCTGTGGAAACTCAGCGCGGCCTACGAGATGTATCGTTTCATTCTTTTAATGATTGCCGCAATCGCGGCCATGGTGATCTGGCTGATCATCGATCACGGCCTGTGGGAACCCAGGCGCTATAACGGCTCGAATCGGCTGACAGGTTTCTACAACCTGACCACGGCGCTGACGCTGATGGCGGGCGTGGTCTCCTACTACGCTATCCTGTTCGCGCTGTTTCTATTCGCGGTGATTCTATTCGTCCCGGCCAGCCTGTTGGAATCGACGGTCGGCCAGTCGATCAGTTGGCTCACCTTTCCCGCCCTAGCCTGGCTCGCCGCCTCGGTTGCGATCGTCGCCGGCGCGCTGGGGTCCAGCCTGGAAAGCGACGAAACGATACGTAGCGCCACCTATGGCTATCGTCAACAGCTGCGCCAACGCAAGGTCAAGGAGCGACAGGCGGAGGACAAAAAGAAAGAGAACCAAGAGAAAGACGAGTAAAAGAAAGAAGAAGACACGCAGACTCAGACCGAAAGGCAGACCAGAGCACCGCGAAAACACCAACAGGAGGACCGGGGGCCCTGATCACGACACCTGCCGGGCGGCAGGCATCGTGTCACATCACACGGCAACTCTCGATTAGCGCTGACCGAGGCGCGGCGTATCGACGCGAACGTCGGCGTTCTGGCCACGATGGCGTAGCAGATGATCCATCAGTGTCAGCGCCATCATCGCTTCCGCAATTGGCGTGGCGCGAATACCGACGCAGGGATCGTGACGCCCTTTGGTCACGACCTCCACGACATTACCGTTGACGTCGATGGAGCGCCCCGGCTGTGTGATGCTGGAAGTGGGTTTGAGCGCCAAATGCGCGATGATCGGCTGGCCACTGGAAATCCCACCGAGCACGCCACCGGCATGATTGGAGAGAAAGCCTTCCGGGGTCATTTCATCGCGATGTTCGCTGCCGCGTTGGGCGACGACATCGAAGCCGTCACCGATCTCGACGCCCTTCACCGCATTGATGCTCATCAGCCCGTGGGCCAGATCGGCGTCCAGGCGGTCGAAGACCGGCTCGCCCAGCCCCACCGGCACGCCCTCGGCGATGACCGTGATCCTGGCACCCACCGAATCCTGGTCACGGCGCAGCTGATCCATGTAGGCCTCGAGTTCCGGCAGCTTGTCCGGATCGGGGCAGAAGAACGGGTTGTCGTCGACGCCGTCCCATGCCTTGAAATCGATCGCGATAGGGCCGAGCTGGCTCATGTAGCCGCGCACCTGAATGCCCTGGCGAGCGAGCCACGCCTTGGCGATGGCGCCGGCCGCCACGCGCATGGCGGTCTCGCGGGCGCTGGAGCGGCCACCGCCACGATAGTCACGGATACCGTACTTGTGGTGATAGGTGTAATCGGCGTGGGCCGGGCGGAACTGCTCGGCGATTTTGGAGTAATCCTTGGAGCGCTGATCGGTATTCTCGATCATCAGCCCGATCGGTGTGCCGGTGGTCTTGCCTTCGAACACACCGGAGAGGATCTTGACCTGATCCAGCTCGCGGCGCTGGGTGGTATGACGCGAGGAACCCGGCCGGCGGCGATCCAGATCGCGTTGCAGGTCCGCCTCACTGAGTTCGAGCCCCGGCGGGCAGCCGTCGACGATGGCACCCAGCGCGGGGCCGTGACTCTCACCGAAAGTGGTGACGGTGAACAGTTTGCCGAAGGTGTTGCCGGACATGCGCGATCCTCAGGAAATGGGCGGAAAATTCGGATTCAAGCCGGATGAGACGCAGCGAAGTGATCCGCGTAGCTATCGAGATCCTCGGCGCTCAGCGCGAACACCCCCTCGCCGCCACGCTCGAACTCGAGCCACAGAAAGGGTACCTCGGGGAACGCCGCCTCTAGATGGCGCTGGGAATTCCCCACTTCGACGATCAGCACGCCGCCGTCGTTCAGGTAGGTCCGAGCTTCACGCAGAATGCGCCGAACGATATCGAGACCGTCACGACCGGCACCCAGTGCCAGATCGGGCTCGTGGCGATACTCCGCCGGCATGGTCGCCAGATCGCGCCTATCGACATAGGGCGGATTGCTGACGATCAGGTCGTAATGCTGACCTGCCACGCCCTCGAACAGATCGGAGCCCACCGCACGAACCCGCCGCCCGACATCATGCCGCACGATATTGGCCTTGGCGACCTCAAGCGCTTCCGCGCTGATATCGACCAGGTCTACCTCGCAGGTCGGCAGATAGAGCGCCGTGGCGATGCCGATACAGCCGGAGCCGGTACACAGATCGAGCACCCGCGCCGGCGGCAGTTCGTCGAACCAGGCCGAAAAACCCTGTTCGATCAGCTCGGCGGTGGGCGAGCGCGGGATCAGCACGCGCTCGTCGACCTCGAACGGGAAACCGGCGAAAAACGCCTCGCCGAGCAGATACGGTAGTGGCCGACGCGTTTCGATACGACTGCGTATCAGCGAGACGATCCGGCGACGCTCGACGTCCAGCAGACGCGCATCGAGCACTGCCGGATCGACATCCCACGGCAGATGCAACGCGCCCAATACCAGCGCCACCGCTTCGTCCCAGGCACTCTCGGTGCCGTGGCCAAAATGCAGTCGATGGGCATGGAATTCGGTAGTAGCCCAGCGCAGGCAGTCGCGCACGCTGAACAGGTCCGCGACGATCGCGTCATCGGCTAGTGCCAGGGTCGACTGCGGTAACGACATGGGTGGGGCTCGCATCTGGCTGGAAAACGGACGACGATTGTACGCGCAAGGCTCGCGCGTTCACAGTCGGCCATGCCACGACGAACGGAATCGGTTACCCTTCCGCCCGCTGAATGATTCAAGCCATCGAGACCGCGATCCGCAGAGGCACGGCCATGACGCACTCCAACGACGATGACGACCATCGCTTCGCCAATCGCGACCGCCGCGACAAGCCCGATAGCGCCTTTCGCGACGCTCTGGAAGCGGCCGGCATCCAGCGGCTTAGAATCAACCGTGCAGAGACCGGCCGACCGCGGCGCAACGTGCTCAACGCCAGTGCGCGTCGCGAAGCCGCCGAGCAAGCTCCGCCGCAGGTGCAGTCGCAGCTGTCGGATGGCGGCGTCGAGGCGGTCACGCCGCACCAGCGCCTCGAGTTCTCGATTCCGGATTTGCCGCCACGAACCTTTGCCCAGCTCAAGAAGGGACACATCGCCTGGGAAGGCGGGCTCGACCTTCACGGCTACACCCTCGACGAAGCCCGTATCGAACTCGAATCCTTCATCGAGGACGCTGTCACTAATCGTGTGCGCTGCGTGTTGGTGGTACATGGCAAGGCACGCGGCTATCGCGGCAGCGGCGCGGATTACCCGGTAATCAAAAGCCACGTCAACACCTGGCTCAAGAGCTGGTCGCGTGTGTTGGCGTTCTGTTCCGCCAGCGATGTCGATGGCGGCACCGGGGCGCTTTACGTGTTGCTGCGCACGCGCGGTGACTGATGAACGGGTTCAACGGCAGCCTCAACCGTGCCGCTTGGGCGACGATAGCGGCAACGGCAGGCGTCCCTGCGGGTCGGCACTGCTGGAGGGATGCCGACGACCATCGACCGGTTCGCCAGCGATGGTCGTCCAATCCCGCTGACGTTCATAGCGATCCAGGGCCTGGGCAGTGAGATAGCGCCCCAGCTCGATCAGCGCCTCCGCCCGATGAAACTCATAAGCACCGCAGACACTCTTGGGCACTTCGATCAGAATATCGGGCGGGTAACCGGCTATCTTGTACTTGGCCAGCGCCGCCTGGGTGATGTCGAACGAGGCCAGCATCATGTCCAGCTTGCTCCAGGCGCGCTCGGTCTGACTCGACCAACTGACGTTTTCCGATGCTTCCTCCTCGTCACTGAATGACGAAACCATTCCTTGCACCCGCGTACGCACGTTCTTCAGCCAGCCGCTGAAACTCTTGCCTTCGGCTTCTCGCTCGATCTCGCGAGCATGCTCCTGGGCGGCCTGGTCGGCCGGCAGCAGTTCCTCCAACGTCACCGGCCTCGGCGTCTGGGCGGTAGCATTGACCGCGAGCACCAGGTCCGCCTCGACGGATACCGTGGGAATGATGGGGAGCGGATTCAACAGGCCGCCATCCACCAGCACATGACCGTTGAGTTGAACCGGTGTGATGATGCCCGGCACCGCGATCGAGGCCCGGATCGCTCGTAACAGCGGGCCGCTCTGGAACCAGACCTCCCGCTGACGGTTCAGATCGGTCGCCACGGCGGTGAATGGCATCGGCAGATCCTCGATATGGATATCTCCGACCAGCGACTCCAGCTTGGTCATCACCTTGCCGGCGCGCATGGCCCCCATGGCGCTCCAGGTGATATCGACCAGTCGCAACACGTCGAAATAGTCGAGCTGACAGACCCAATCGCGGTAGCCCTCGAGCTTGCCGGCTGCGTAGACGCCGCCGATCAAGGCGCCCATGGAGCAGCCGGAGATCGAAGCGATTTCATAGCCTCGTGCCTCGAGCTCCTCGATCACTCCGATATGGGCGTAGCCTCGCGCACCGCCACTGCCCAGTACCAACGAGATTCGAGGTTTCATGACACGGACTCCCCGACGGTCGATTGATGCCAGCGTACGATTTCCGATGCCACCTGCGCCACCCTGACTCGCTCCAGATGCAGATGATGCCCGCCGGACACGATTCTCCGCTCGAGCCCGTCGATCCGGAGACACGCTTCGCCAAGGTGCGGCCGCTGCGTCAACACGCCACCGGTCGCCTGTAATAGCAGCACCGGCGCGTGAATGGCGGCAACCGTCGCCAGCATCTGATCCGGCGTCCAACGCAGCAAAGACGGGTAGACCAGACGCCGATCGGTGCGCCAGCGATAGTGCCCATCGCTCTGTTGCAGAAGATTGCGCTCGACGATCGGCCGCGCGGTATCGGCGTCCATCCGGGTGACGCCACCACGAACCCGCGCGGAAACCGCATCGTCGAGGCTCGCGTATCCACCGGCGTCGCTGCGTGAACGTCGCCGCGCGCGCAACGCCGCCTGCAATTGCGCCACCGTCTCGTCGGGCTCGCTGGTGGTTGAGGCAAGCCCGTCGATCAATACCAATCGATCAACCCGCTCCGGCGCGGCGGCAGCGATCAGACTGGCGACGCCGGCACCCATCGAGTGGCCGACGAGCGTCGTCGCGTGCAGATTCAACGCATCCAGCGCGTCGAGCACGTCAGGCACGTAGCCCCACAGCGGATAATCCGCCCGCGCACCGCGGTGTGGAGAATGGCCGTGTCCCGGCAGATCCAACGCCACCAGGCGAATGCCCAGGGCAGTGACCAGCGCTGGCGCCAGCCGGGAGAACGTCGCGGCATTGTCGAGCCAGCCGTGCAACGCCACCCAGGTGGGCGCGGCATCATCGCCCCAACTCAACGCCGCCAGGCGTCCTTCTCCCAGGACCCTCTCTCGTACCTCTCGTACCTCTCGTACCTTCAAAGGTTATCTCCCAGCATGTCGTCGACAGCCTCCAAAATCGCCTGACGGGTAGCCTCCGGATGCTCGAACGGGAACATGTGACCACCCGGCACGCAGCGAACCCGAATGCCCAGACGCGCTAGCGTGCGCCGGCGCTCGGGCGTGAGCAGATCGGAGTCATCTCCAGCGATGACCGTCAACGGCACCTTCAGCTTACGTAGCACTGAGGTCAGATGATCCGGCAGATGACGGAACACGGCAGCCTCGGTCTGGGGCGCGAAGACGAGCTTGGCGGCGCCGCTAGCGTCGACGATGGTCGTGGCGCCGGTGACATAGTCCTCCATCGCTGTCTCGGTAAAGCGTTGAAACAGCGAGCGGCGGCGCAGCGAGGCGGCCATGGCTTCCCGGCTCGGCCAGGTTTCACGACGGCGCAGCGCCTTGCCGGCCGGCGTTACGCGGTCGACGACACCTGCCAGCTTGGCAAACTTCAGCATCCAGGCGTCGCGCCCGAGCAGTAGCGGTGGATCCAGCGCTACCACGGCACGAAAGCGATGCGGTGCTTCGGAGGCTGCCATGATCGACAGCACCCCGCCCATCGAGTGGCCTACCGCAACGATCGGTGCCGACAACGGCGCGACGGCCGATAGATATTCCTCACGCAATGCCAACCAGTTGCGGCCCACCGGGTATTGGGGATCATGCGCCAGACGATCGAGCGGATGCAGCTCGAAGCGGCCCGCCAACGGTGACAATAGCGTCCGGTAACTGGCCCCGGTAAACCCGTTGGCATGGGCGAAGACCAATGGATAACGCAGCATCGACATCTGAATTCCCTTAGACTATCGCCTATAAACTTACGACTTCATATTCACGACTTTCGCCGAATGCCCAGACCGACCGGAAGACCCGCCGATCCGTGCCAGGATCACGACGGGCTCGATTCAATCGAGTACGGCGGACCGGATACTCCTCTCTGGGCGTTCGAACCTTTTACCAAGCAAGGATTGTACTGTGTCTCGCAAAGGAACCCACCGCGATACCCGTCTGCGTAACCGACTATTCTGGGCCCTGCTGATCGCAGCGCTGGTGGTCGGCTTCTGGCTAGTGCGCGGCGGAGACTGAATCATGGGCCTGGTGGCTGCCTTTACCCATACGCTGGAAATCACGCTGCCGGTCTTTCTAATGGTCTTTCTGGGCCTTGGTCTCAAACGACTCGGCTGGATCGATTCCCATTTCATCACTACGGCATCGATGCTGGTGTTCAAGGTCACCATGCCGGCGCTGCTGTTTCTGAGCATCATCCAGGCCGATCTGAGTCGCGCCCTGCAGCCGGACCTGATCGGTTACTTCATCGGCTATACCACGGTCAGTTTCTTTCTCGCTTGGGTCTGGGCGATCTGGCGGCACCCTCGAGTGGAAAGAGGCATTTTCACCCAGGGGGCGTTTCGCGCCAACAACGGCATTGTCGGGCTTGCCCTGGCGGCCGGTCAGTACGGTGATTATGGTCTCTCTGTCGGCGGCGTGCTGGCCGGCGCCGTCATCGTCATCTACAACGTCTTCTCGGTGTTCATCCTGTCGCTCTACAGCGACGAGGTCGACACGGATTTTCGCAGCCTGATCAAGAATCTGGCCAGGAATCCGCTCATTCTTAGCGTCGTGTTCGCAATCCCGGTAGCACTATCGGACATCGAGCTACCCGGTTGGGTCATGACATCGGGAGGCTATCTCGCCGGCATGTCGCTTCCATTGGGATTGATTTGCATCGGCGGCACGCTCTCTGTCACCGCCTTCAAGCGCAGCAGCGTCATCGCTCTCGACGCCAGCCTATGGAAGCTGGTGTGGGTTCCCTTGTTCGGCGTTCTCGGCGCCCTCGCCGTAGGCATTCAAGGTCCAGCCCTGGGAATCATCTTTCTCTACCTGGGCTGCCCAGGAGCCGCGGCCAGCTTCGTGATGGCCAAAGCGTTCAAGAGCAACGATAGACTGGCAGCCAATATCATCGTCATCACCACGTTCGCGTCGATGTTCACCTTGAGCCTGGGGCTGTTCCTGCTGAAATGGCTGGAGCTGGTCTAGCGGACACCGGCGCCAATGGCTTGGATGCCGACAGCCTCGGCCAATTGATCCGCCGGCAACCTGGATGCATAGAATAACTGGATTCATAGAATAACTGGTGCATAGAATAAAAAGGGCCGCTCTCGCGAGCGGCCCCTATCGTTATCACACCGTCGTTATCACACCGTTGGCTGAAACTCGTCGACGCGAGAATCAGCCCTCGCGCTCACCATCCAGCAGACGACGCAACTTCAGCGGGTTGCCCTCGCGAACGGCTTCCGGCAGCAGCGAATCCGGCAGGTCCTGATAGCAGACCGGGCGCAGAAAGCGGAAGATCGCCGCCGTGCCGACAGACGTCGAGCGTGCATCCGACGTGGCCGGGAACGGGCCGCCGTGAACCATAGCGTGACTCACTTCGACACCGGTCGGCCAGCCGTTGGCCATGACACGCCCTGCCTTGCGCTCGAGTGTCGGCAGCAAAGTCCTGGCGGCGTCGATGTCCGCGTCGTCCATCTGCAGCGTTGCGGTCAGCTGACCTTCCAGCGTCTCGGCGACACGCTTGACCTCAGCCGCATCGCGACAAGCGACGATCAGCGAGGAGGCGCCGAATATCTCGGCCTGCAGCGCCTCATCGGCGATCAGATCCTCGCCGGTAGCCATAAAGAGCCCACCCTGGCACTGATAAGAACCTTCGCCCAGTTGCCCTCGCGCTACTTCGCGGACCTTAGCGTTGCCGGCGAGCGCAGAGACGCTCCGCTCGTATGCGCCATGGATGCCGGGAGTCAACATGGTCTGGCCCGTGCTCGCCTTGACGGCTGTGCCGGCGGCGTCGACGAACGCGTCGAGATCCGCACCTTCGATCGCGATCACCAGGCCCGGGTTTGTGCAGAACTGGCCGGCGCCCATATTGAGCGATCCCACGAACGCCTCGCCCAATGCCTTGCCGCGCGCTTTCAATGCCGCCGGTAGCAAGAACACCGGATTGATACTGCTCATCTCGGCATAGAATGGAATCGGCTCCGGACGTCTCTGAGCGATATCCAGCAATGCCAGTCCGCCCTTGCGCGATCCGGTGAAGCCGCCTGCCTTGATTCGCGGATCGGCGACCAGCGCCTGACCGACCTCGAAGCTCGAATCGTGCAGCATGGAGAAGACGCCCTCCGGCAGGCCGCACTTCTTGACCGCAGCCTGCACGGCACGCCCGACCAGCTCGCAGGTACCGGGATGGGCCGGATGTGCCTTGACGACTACCGGACAGCCAGCGGCCAGCGCCGACGCGGTATCGCCACCGGCGACGGAGAACGCCAGCGGAAAGTTGCTGGCGCCGAAAACGGCCACCGGGCCGAGGGCAATGTGACGCTGACGGAGGTCGACACGCGGCATCGGCTGACGATCCGGCAGTGCCGGATCGATGCGCACATCGAGCCACTCGCCGGCTCGCACGGTCTTGGCAAACAGACGCAGTTGGCCGCAGGTCCGTCCGCGCTCTCCTTGAATACGCCCCTGGGGCAGACCGGACTCGGTCACGGCCTGCTCGATCAGCGCATCGCCAATCGCCTCGATTTCATCGGCAATCGTCTCGAGGAAAGCGGCGCGATCCTCGAGCGACGACTCGCGATAAGTGTCGAACGCCGACCAGGCCAGTTCGCAAGCTCGTGCCACGTCTTCCGGCGTGCCGCCGAAGAACTCGGTCGGCAAACGTTCGCCCGTCGCCGGATTGATTGCCAGGATCGGATCGCGACTGCCTTTGACAGTTTGCTGTCCAATCAATAATTCGCCAGTCAGATTCACGTTACCTCCTAGAAAAAGCTGGAATAGGGAAAACGCCTAGGGTGTCTAGGCGCCAACAGGAAGACACCGCTGCCTCGTGAGGCGGCAGTGCAACCGAACAAAATCTATAATAGACCGGCCACCATTCTCGCTCGGGTCGGCAAGGTGTCACGCGTGGGAGCGATCCTGATATGCAGCGTAGTTGTCATACGCCCGCTGGAGATGACGGTGCATGGCGTCGCGCGCGACCTCAGCCTGCCCCGAGATGATCGCCTCCAGAATTTCAGTATGCTCACGAGCGACTCTTTCAAGATAGTAAGATATCGCTTCGGGGTCGAGCTCGACGGACAATAGTTTCGTCCGGGGGATGGCGCCTTCGTTGAGCTGATCGTACAGCGAGACGAAAAACGGATTATGCGTGGCTTCGACGATTGTCCGATGAAAGACATAGTCCTCGTGGCGAGCTTGGCTGCCCGTCTCGCAAGCCGCCAGGAATTGCGCATGCGCACTCTGCATCGCCGCTGCATTTTCCGGTGTGCGTCGTTCGGCCGCCAGCGCGGCCGCCTGAGCGTCAAGAGTCATGCGCATTTCGAGCACATGCAGAATGTCTTCCACCGTCGTCGCGCTGATGCGCCGGGCGGGGAAGTGATGATCCGGCGCGGAGCGCAGCACGCGCGTGCCGATACCCCGACGCGTTTCGACCAGGCCCATCGATTTGAGATGGGCAATCGCCTCGCGCACGGCCGTTCGGCTGACACCGAACATGTCGCATAGCTGGCTCTCGGTCGGTAGTTTTTCCCCCACCTCGATACGCCCTTGAGTGATCAGCGCCTCCAGCTGCCGGGCGATCTGGCGCGAAAGACTCTCCTGAGAAGAGATACGCTTTATCTCCCAAGCCTTGGTCTGCTCCATCGTGCTGCCTACCTTATCGATTTTCTTGTCCAATGCCGGCGCCTGCGATCACTCGGGCGCGGTCGGTGCTGTATGACGTTCGAGACGGACAGCATACCAGCTCGACCGATCCCGGCTCTGAATCACGTTTCGTCGTCGGGATGCCCCAGCGTCACGAACTTGCCGCCTTGGTGGACCACGGCCGGATCATTCGGATCCTGAGGAGATTTTGCCGCTTCGGCCTCGACTTCGCCCCGCCATGGCGCCGAGCTCTCCTGTGGTGCCCAGCCCAGGAACTGCGCATGGCGGTTGTCCCACCACTGCTCGGCATTATTGGAGACGCCGTAAATCACGGTGTAACCCAGCTTGGGTGCGACGAATGCCCGCTCCAGCAGTGCCACGAAATCCTGGACTCCCAGCCAGGTCGCCAACATGCGGGTATCCTTGGGCTTGGGAAAGCAGGAGCCAATGCGCACGCTCAACGTCTCGATCGCAAATTTATCGAAATAGAGACTCGCCAGATCTTCGCCAAAACACTTGGAAACACCGTAGAGCGAATCCGGCCGACGCGGAACCTGACTATCGATGCGCGTCGAGCGCTCATAGAAGCCGATGGTGTGATTCGAGCTGGCGAATACGATACGCGGCTTGCCCAGCTTGCGCGCGGCTTCATAGAGATTGTAGGCCCCGATGATATTGGCCTGCAGGATCCCTTCCCACGGCTTCTCCACCGAGATGCCGCCGAGGTGAATGATACCGTCACAGCCACTGACGAGCTTTTCGACCGCCGCAGCGTCGGCCAGATCGCAGCTGACGATCTCCTCGTGCTTCTGGGCGTTCTCGATCGCCGCGATGTCCGACAGGCGTACCTGATGAGCCAGCTTCGAAAGATACGGACGGATCGCCTGACCGACGCCGCCGGCCGCACCGGTAACCAGTAATCGATTCAGCATGTTTGCCTCTTCTCTTCGTTGATGGAGATGTCGAATGGCTCGAGGGCCGTGCAGGCTCGCCGAATCACTGCAGCAGCTCTGGCAAGGTCAATGAGATGGCCGGCACGTAAGTGACCAGCATCAGCACCACGAATAACGCCAGATAGAATGGCCAGATGGTCTTGACGGTCTGCTCGATCTTGATGCCGCCAATCGCACTGCCGACGAACAGGCAACCACCGACCGGTGGCGTGCATAGACCGATGCCCAGATTCATCATCATCAGAATGCCGAACTGGATGGGGTCCATCCCGAACTGCTGAGCCACCGGCAGGAAGATCGGCGTACAGATCAGGATCAGCGGCGCCATATCCATGATCATGCCCAGCGCCAGCAACAGCAGGTTGAGCATCAACAGCACGACGATGGGGTTGTCGGAAAACGATGTCAGCGCATTGGCCAGCATTTCCGGCACGTTGTAGAGCGCCAGCAGATAGGAGAATGCCGAGGCGCAGCCGACCAGAATCATCACCAATGCTGTCGTCTTGACCGCCTGGTAGACCGCCTTTTTGAACGATTCCCAGCGTAGCTCGCGATAGACGAGCCCGGTAATCACGATGGCATAGATCGCGCCGAAAGCGCCGGATTCGGTGACTGTGAGAATACCGGACAGTACGCCGCCGACGATGATCACCGCCGTCAGCAGTCCCGGCAGCGAGGCGAAGAAGCTGATCAGCAGCGCATACCAGCCCGGAAAGGGTTCGCCGCCGTAGCCGCGCTTGACCGCCACCAGATAGGCCGCCACCGCCAGCGCCAGACACATCAAGATGCCGGGAACGATACCCGCGACGAAAAGCTGAGTGACCGAAATACCCCCGCCGGCCGCTACCGCGTAGAGAATCATGTTGTGGCTGGGTGGAATCACCACCCCGGCAATCGAGGACGTCACCGTCACGTTGACTGCGTAGTCGGTGTCGTAGCCCTTCTCTTTCATCACCGGAATCAGAATCGAGCCCAGCGCCGAGGTGTCGGCAACGGCAGAACCGGAGATGCCGCCGAACAGCATCGAGGAGGTCACGTTGACCATCCCCAGACCGCCACGGACACGCCCGACGGCCGCCGAGGCAAAACGCACCAGACGGGTCGAGATGCCACCGTGCAGCATCAACTCACCGGCAAAGATGAAAAATGGAATCGCCAGCAGCGAAAATACCGAAATCCCCGAGACGATTCGTTGGAATCCTACAAACAGCGGTAGCCCTTCATAGAGAAACGTCACGATCGAGGCCAGCCCCACGGCGAAGGCGATCGGCGCCCCCACGATCAGCCCCAGCAGAAAGACTCCGAAAAGAATGGCTAGTCCCATAGTGTCAGCTCCCTGCCCGACCGGTTCGCGTGATGCGTTGAATGAGATTGGCGCAGGTAAAGATCACCAGAAGCACGCCACAAGCTACCAGAGGCGCGGCACGCCAGCTCTCGGAGATCCCGATCATGGGGATCGGTCGGCCAGCGTTGCTCAGCATCATCAGCCACCCCTGCCAGGCCATGAAGCCACCGAAAAGCAGCACGAATCCGTCGGAAATGGCGTGCATGATCACTCGCGGAATGCGCGGAGCGCCTTCACGCAGAAAGTCGATGCTCAGATGGGAGTTGAAACGAACCCCGGCGCCGGCGCCCAGGCAAGTGATGTAAACCACGATCAACAGCGAAGACTGCTCGATCCAGGTCGGCGTGTCATTGAGCACATAACGACCAAAGACCAGCCATCCGAAAGAAAAGATCAAAAAAACCAACAACACGCCAGCGACGATCAAACACAAGCGCGCCAGGCCATCCAGCACCCTGTCTGGCAGAGCATCGGGAGTGGCAGCCGAATCCGGGACCTTATCCACGATGGTTTTCCCTAATTGATATCGAAGACAAACAACGGGCCCCCAAACATCGGAGGCCCGTCACGATTGAAGGATTTACTGAGTGTTACGGATGTCATCGATCAGCGATTCAAGGTCGGGATGTTCCTTGATGAACGCCTGATAAATCGGCTCCATCTGCTTCTGGAACGCCGCCTTGTCCTCTACCTCATTGACCTTGACGCCGGCCGCCTCGACTTTCTCGCGGCTCTCCTTCGCCCCTTTTTCCCACAGTTCGCGCTGCTTTTTAGCCGCATTCTCTGCCGCTGTGCGCACGATCGACTTGTCCTCGTCAGACAGCGCATTCCAGCTGGATTTTGCGACACACAGGCACTCGGGGATGATCAGATGACCAGTCTCGGAGTAGTACTTGGCAACCTCGTAATGGTTGCTGGACTCGAATGACGGAAAATTGTTCTCGGCCCCGTCGATGACTCCGGTCTTGAGCGATTGAAACACTTCGCCATAAGACATCGGCGTCGCGTTACCACCCAAAGCATCGACCATATCCACATAGAGGTCATTGTTCATGACGCGCAGCTTCAGACCTTTCAAATCATTCGGCTCTTCGATGGCATGATCAGTATTATAGAAACTGCGAGCCCCCGAGCCGAACCACGACAAGGCGATCAGATCTTTTTTCGCCAAGGCATCTGCGAAGCGCTGACCGATTTCTCCGTCCATTACGCGGTACATCTGGTCGACACTATTGAACAGGAATGGCAGAGACAACACGTCGGTTTCCGGCACGATGGGACCCATCGGACCCATGTTGAAATTACCGAAATCCAGGGCACCGCTACGTGTCTGATCGATCGCATCCGGCTGATCACCCAACACTGCATTGTTGTAGATGCGGGGATTGATTCGTCCGTCCGTATTCTTGGAAACTTCCTCGTCGAATGACTTCAATGCCAACGAGTTGGGATAACCGTCGGGATGCACGTTCCATCCTCTCCAATCTTCCGCATGAGCGGGAAAGGCGGCAATAGATAACGCGCCGGCAACGGCTACTGCTGGTAATGAGAAGGAAATATTGTCCCAAAAACGCCGTGTCATCGTGTGACTCCCTCGCTTGTTACAAGCGACTTGTGATTGTCAAAACGTAGAATGCCATACATCATACTTGTCTCCATATTAGACTTTGGAATCGACAGGTAGATGCCATATCACCAGCGCGTCGGAAAGATTAGTTTTTTCTATAAATTATTATAAAAACAATGCATTAATGCCCATAAACCAATTCTAGACTAAAGGCGCATATGCGTGAGCGTGTATTCTTCAGTGCTGCCGAGAAACCAAAAAGCAGCATCCTGAGATGCTGCTTGCTGTAGCAGTACCGAGCCGCGAGGCGCCCAATGTGAAATCAGCGCACCAGCGCCGGCCGTTTAGGATCGAATGACCAGCCGTCGATCAGATACTGCATTGCCATCGCATCGTTACGGCTTCGCACGTCGAGCGTCTTGTAGAGCGCGTGCGCCTGCTCCACCTGAGTCATGTCGAGCTTGATCCCCAGCCCCGGCGTTTTGGGCACGCTCAACTTGCCGCCCTGGATCTTGAAGGGCTCCTCGGTCAGGCGTTGCCCATCCTGCCAGATCCAGTGGGTATCGATGGCGGTGATGTTACCGGGACAGGCTGCCGCCACGTGCGTCATCATCGCCAGCGAGACATCGAAGTGATTGTTGGAGTGCGAGCCCCAGGTCATCCCCCACTCATCACACAGCTCTCCGACCATTACCGCGCCCTGCATGGTCCAGAAATGGCAGTCCGCCAGCGGGATATCGACGGCATTCATTGCCACCGCGTACTGCAGCTGCTTGAAGTCGGTGGCGATCATGTTGGTCGCCGTAGGCAGCCCGGTGCGCTTCTTGAACTCTGCCATCACCTCACGCCCAGACCAGCTATCTTCCTGACCGCAGGGATCCTCGGCATAGCTGAGAATAGGCTTGATCGGATCGAGAATTCTGACCGCCTCGTCGAGCTTCCAGGCACCATTGGGATCGAGCGTCAGCCGCGCCTCAGGGAAGACTTCGTGCAGCGCTCGAATACAGTCGGCCTCCTCTTCGCCTCGCAGCACGCCACCCTTGAGCTTGAAGTCCTTGAAACCGTAACGCTCGTAAGCAGCCTTGGCCAGATCGGCTACGGCCTCCGGCGTCAATGCTTCACGACGTCGGACTTCGTCCCAGGCGTCGACCGGGTTTTCCGCTTTGGGATACGGCAGATCGGTCTTGGCCGGATCGCCGAGCAGGAACAGATAACCGAGCGCTTCGACTTCATCGCGCTGGCGGCCGAAACGCCCTAGCAGGTCAGCGACCGGCTGTCCCAGCGCCTGACCGTAGAGATCGAACAGCGCCGACTCGATGGCGGTCAGCACATGTACCGCCACGCGCAGATCGAAGGTCTGACGGCCGCGCTCTTCGCGGCCGTTGCTGGCCAGCAGCAGTCGCGAGCGATTGAGCGTCTGCTTGACCTCGTTGACTCTCGAGCCTTCGACTAGCGACCGGCACTGTTCGAGCCCCTTGAGAATACCCTCGCTGGAGGGGATCTCGCCGACGCCTTGATGGCCGGCGTCGTCCTCGAGAATCAACAGGCAGCGGATGAACCACGGTGCATGGCCGCCGCTCAGGTTGAGCAGAAAACTGTCATAACCGGCGACCGGCATGACGGTCATCTTGGTCACTTTGGGGAAACTCATATCGCACTCCTCGTACAACAAACTGTCGGGAATTATCCGGGCGATTCCGTAAAAAGTTGCCGAGCGATGGTCAAACAAGGCAAAAAGCGACGCGAAAGACGGACCGGGCTGGCGCACCAGTCTACGTGGGTGTAAATGAGTACTTTCGCGTCGATTTTTAACGCCGTATGACCGAGCGCAGGCACTTTTTCAGCCGCGTTTGCCGAATTCCGCGCTATCCACCGTCCACTTTCGCGCCTGCTCGGTCAGCGTGATGCCCAGACCCGGGCGGTCCGGCACCACCATGCGGCCATCGCGAGTTTCCAGACGCTCGTTGAACAGCGGCTCCAACCAGTCGAAGTGTTCGACCCACGGCTCTGCCGGATAGGCGGCGGCCAAGTGGAGGTGAATCTCCATGGCGAAGTGCGGCGCCAACTGCAGGCCGGCGGCGTCGGCCAGCGTTGCCAGTTTCAAGAACTGAGTAATCCCGCCGATGCGTGGTGCATCCGGCTGAATGATGTCGGCGCTACGATGCTTGATCAGCTCCATATGCTCACCCACGCTCGCCAGCATCTCGCCGGTGGCGATCGGGGTATCCAGCGCAGCGGCCAGCGCCGCGTGTCCTTCGACGTCATAGGCGTCCAGCGGCTCTTCGATCCACACTAGATTGTACTGCTCCATGGCGCGCCCGAAGCGCAGTGCTGTCGCGCGGTCCCACTGCTGGTTGGCGTCGATCATCAGCGGGACGTCATCACCAAGATGCTTACGTACGGCTTCGACACGCTGAAGATCGACCCGCATATCGGGCTGACCCACCTTGATCTTGACACCCTTGATGCCGTTCTCGAGCGAGCGCGTGGCGTTCTCCATGACCTCTTCGATCGGCGTATGCAGGAAACCGCCGGAGGTGTTGTAGCACTGCACGGAATCGCGATGCGCACCCAGCAGCTTGGCCAGCGGTAGACCTGCTCGCTTGGCCTTGAGATCCCACAACCCGACGTCGACCGAGGCAATGGCCTGGGTCGACAAGCCGCTGCGCCCCACCGAAGCGCCGGCCCAGACGAGTTTCTGCCACAGCTTGCCGGTGTCGTTGGGGTCTTCACCCAAGATTGCCGGTGCAATTTCCTTGGCGTGGGCGAACTGGCCGTAGCCACCGGCGCGCTTGGAGTAGCTGAAACCAATGCCCTGATGTCCATCACGCGTTTCGATCTCGGTAAACAGGAACGAGACTTCAGTCATCGGTTTCTGACGTCCGGTCAATACCTTGGCATCACTGATGGGCGTGGCCAGCGGCAGCAGCACGTGAGAAAAGCGGATCCAGCTGATGGCATCGTTAGACATCGGACTACCTCGTGAGCGTGACTGAGAGGCTCGCCTCTCGATTGACCGACGCCGGCATGATTGCGCTATCACCCAAGACGTCGAACAGCGAATTGAGGAAATGTTAGCGCAATCAATTTGTATGACAAAGGCCTCGTTTCACGATTACGACCAAAGGATGATAATTTTTATGCTGGCAGGTAAATGTGCCAAAGCGATTCAAGTGGTGTCTCGGTCGATGATCTCGAAGCCGATATCCAGGACCTGCCCTGCCCGTTCGAACTCCGGTTGCGCCATGCGCTGCAGTAGATGCTCAGCCGCACGCAGCCCGATGGCAGCCCCATCGATACGCACAGTGCTGAGAGCGGGAAAACTGGCGGCGGCATATGTGCTATCGCCAAACCCCATGATCGCTAGTGTCCCCGGCACCGATAATCCCCGACTCTGGGCTTCCGCCAGCACCCCAAGGGCGAGGATATCGGAGCTGCAGATAATCGCGTCCAGCGGATAGCGGTCGAGCAGCTCGGCGCTTTTTTCTCGCCCCCAAGGCATGCTCGAGGGCGTACCGACTTCACGCAGCTGATACTCCCCTCTGCCAACGCTCTCCAGTCCTGAAACGAAACCGGCAACACGTCGCTTCGCGCGAGAATCATCGGCACTGATGAGGCCGAAACGACGATAGCCCCGGAACAGCAAATGTTCAGCCACGGCACGCCCCACCGCCTCATGCGAGAAGCCGACCAGCATGTCCAGCGGATCATCGGTCATGTCCCAGATTTCGACCAGCGGCACCTTGGCCGACTTGAGCCGTTGACGCGTCAGCGCCGAATGACGACAGCCGGTCAACACGATCCCGTCGGGGCGGCGGCTGAGCACGGTCTCGAGAATCGTCTCTTCCTGCTCCGGCGTATAGCCGACCAGGCCAAGCAGAACCTGGTAACCCTGGGGAGACAGCGCGCCCATTACTGTCTGTACGACCTCGGCAAACAGCGAGTGCGCGACCGTCGGCACCAGCAACGCCACCAGCCGGCTCCGACTCGAGGCCAGGGCGCCGGCGACCCGGTTGGGCACATAGCCGGTCTCCAGCACCGCCCGCTGCACCCGCAGCCGGGTGTCCTCGCTCACCAGCTCGGGGCGATTGAGCGCCCGTGACACGGTCATCGGCGCCACGCCTGCAACGCGAGCCACATCGGTCAGCCGTGCACTCCCGGTCGAACGTGAGGAGCGCGGTTTGTCGCCGCTATCATCCATTGACGTGATTATCCACCCAGCTATTCATCACAAGAAACCCATCCGGCTCGACGCGCGACATGGGTCATACGATTTTTGTCATTCGATATCTGACGCTCGACTATCCCCACATGTCTGCAGAGCCAGCCGAGCTCACTTTATCCCGAGCTTTCTTTATTCCGAGCTCTGTTTATTCCGACCTCTCTATGTCCCGAGCTAGCGTGTTCAAGGCTAAGAGGGCGAAACGAATGCCTTCAACGAAGCGCATCCTGCTGCCCAGACATCGGCCTCCAATAGCGCGATACCTGCCGTGGGGAACATGACGGCAGCGTTGGGTGCCCCCTCGGTCAGGCGTCCCACCAGCATGCCGACCAACGGCATGTGGCTGACGACGATTAGCGGCTGCGAAGCCTCGAACCCGGTCAGGCGTTCGACCAACACATTGAGATCGTCGTCCGGCGTCATACCTTCGGCCGTCTCGATTGCACCATGCATGGCAACGGCAATGGCTTGCGCCGTCTGCTGCGCGCGACGATAGGGGCTGGCCCAGATCGTCGCGCCGGAAAGCACCGTTTGTGAGGCCAGCCAGCGGCCGGCCTCACTGGCCTCCCGCTCGCCGCGCTTCGTTAGCTGACGCTCGGCATCCGGACTCCCCGACCCCGCCTCTCCATGCCTGACAACCGCTAGCCAACCCATCACTCGGAGTCCGGCGCCAGTTCGTGAGCGCGGGATACCGATTCACGCGACAGCATGAACTCGACATCGCTGCTCTGCTCGCTTTCCATTAGCGCCTTGGCCATGTCCTTGGCCGGAATACAGCCGAACATGACCTGATAGAGCCCCTGCGCCAGCGGCATGTAGATATTTTCCTGACGCGCCTTCTCGCACACCAGCTTGACCGTATTGACACCCTCGGCAACCTGACCGAGCACCTCGATCGCGGCATCGAGATCGTGTCCTTGCCCCAGGGCATAGCCGACGCGGTAGTTACGCGAGAGTTCCGAAGAGCAAGTGACGATCAGGTCGCCGACGCCCGAAAGCCCCAGAAAGGTCATCGGATTGGCGCCGAGCGCGACGGCAAACCGGCTCATTTCCGCCAATGCCCGGGTCATCAACATGCTGCGTGTGTTCTCGCCCATGCCCAGCGCGGCCGCCATGCCAGCCGCAATGGCATAGATATTCTTGAGCGAGCCGCCGAGTTCCGCACCATAACGATCATTACCGGCGTAGACACGGAAGTAGCTACAGCCCAATGCTGCCTGAACGTAGGCGCGCGTTACCGGATCATCACTGGCGATTACCGTCGCCGTCAGATGTTTCTGGGCGATCTCCGCGGCAAGATTCGGCCCCGAGAGCACGCCGATGTGCGAAGAGCCGGTCTCCTCCTCGATCACCTGACTCATCAACTTGAAGCCCTCGGCTTCGATCCCCTTGGTCGTGCTGACCAGAATCTGCTCGGGACGTAGATGCGGGCGCACCTGACGCAGGATCGTACGAAACGCCTTGGAAGGAATCGCGATGAAGACCACAGCAGCATTGGCTACCGTCTCTGCGAGATCGGTAGAAGCCACCACCGCCGGGTTGATCGAATAGTCGGGAAGATAGCGGCCGTTGCGGTGCTCGCGGTTGATCTGTTCGACCAGCGCCTCATCACGCAGCCATTGGCGGACATCGGCACCGTTGTCGGCGGCGATGCTGGCGATGGCGGTACCGAAACTGCCTCCGCCGAGAACGGCGACCTGCATGCTTTCTTCTGAGCGTTCGTCTGGCATTGTCGTTCCACTGACGATGAGCAATACCCACAGTGTAACGAAAAAACGCCCCGAAAACGGGACGTTGATCATGGCAAGAAAGCAGTTTCAGCGATACACGAGGATTTCAGCAGTGCAAGAGATCCGCTAGTCGATCATCGGTACCAGGGCATCGATGCTCGACTTGGCGTCGCCATAGAACATCCGGGTGTTCTCCTTGAAGAACAGCGGATTCTCGATGCCGGAGTAGCCGGTCCCCTGGCCGCGCTTGCAGACGAAGACCTGTTTGGCCTCCCATACCTTGAGCACCGGCATGCCGGCGATCGGGCTGTTGGGGTCTTCCTGGGCGGCCGGATTGACGATGTCATTGGAGCCAATGACGATCACCACGTCGGTCGCGGCGAAGTCATCGTTGATCTCATCCATTTCCATCACGATATCGTAAGGCACCCGAGCCTCGGCGAGCAGTACGTTCATATGCCCCGGCAGACGCCCCGCCACCGGATGAATGCCGAAGCGCACCTCCTTGCCGGCAGCGCGCAGCTTGCGGGTGAGATCGCTCACCGCGCTCTGCGCCTGAGCCACCGCCATGCCGTAGCCCGGCACGATGATCACGCTGTCGGCATCGTTCAGGGCGCTCGCCACGCCACCGGCATCGATAGCGATCTGCTCGCCTTCGATCTCCGCGGCCGGCCCCTTGCTGCCGCCGAAGCCGCCGAGAATCACGTTGACGAAGTTGCGGTTCATCGCCTTGCACATGATGTAGGAGAGGATGGCACCGGAGGAGCCCACCAGCGCGCCGGTGACGATCAGCAGGTCGTTGGATAGGGTGAAGCCGATGGCCGCCGCCGCCCAACCGGAGTAGCTGTTGAGCATCGACACCACCACCGGCATGTCGGCGCCGCCGATACCCATGATCAGATGCCAGCCGATGAAGAACGCCAGCAGCGCCAACAGCAGCAGCGTCCAGAAGCCCGCTCCATTCAGATACAGGACCGCCAGCAGCAGCGACAGAACCGCCGCACCGGCATTCAGCAGATGCCCACCCGGCAACTGACGAGGCTTGCCACCGATCTTGCCGGCGAGTTTGCCGAAGGCGACCACCGAGCCGGTAAAGGTCACCGCACCGATGAACACACCCAGCACCACCTCGACTTGCAGGAAGGCGAGTTCGGCGGGGGTCTTCTCGGCCACCAGGGCGGCGAAAGCGGAGAAGCTCTCGCCAACCCTCTCGGCGCCGCTCCCGGCGAGTTGGGCGACCAGTACGCGACGCCGCTCCAGGTCGGCGTTGAAGCCGACGAATACCGCCGCCAGGCCGACGAAGCTATGCAGCGCCGCCACCAACTGCGGCATTTCGGTCATATCGACCTTCTTGGCCACATAGACGCCGATCGCCGCGCCGATGATCATCATTGGCACCATCCACCAGTAGCCGCCGATGCCCGGCCCGAAGGCAGTGAAGAATACCGCTATCGCCATGCCGACGATGCCGTACCACACCGCCCGTTTGGCTTTCTCCTGGTTGCTCAATCCCCCCAGCGAGAGGATGAACAGCACGCTTGCCGCAATCGCCGCGGCAGATACGAATCCTTGACTCAACATCTCGTCTCTCCGCCGCTCAAGATTTCTGGAACATGGCCAGCATCCGGCGTGTCACCAGGAAGCCGCCCACGATATTGATGGAAGCGATCAGCACCGAGATCGCCGCCAGTAGCCCAACCAGGAAGCTGCCCGAGCCGATCTGCAGTACCGCCCCCAGCACGATGATGCCGGAAATGGCATTGGTCACCGCCATCAGTGGCGTGTGCAGCGAGTGGCTGACGCTCCAGATCACCTGGAAACCGATGAAACAGGCCAGCACGAAGACGATGAAGTGCTGCATGAAGGACACCGGCGCCACCTGGCCGAGCAGCAGCATCAGCAGACCGCCCACGACCAGCAGGCCCGCCTGACGCTTGGTCTGCGCCTTGAAGGCGGCGCGCTCGGCGGCTTTCTTCTCCTCGGGCGTCGGCTCCTTGACCTTCTCCTTGGGCTTGGCGGCGATGGCCTTCACCTTGGGCGGCGGCGGCGGAAAGGTGATTTCGCCGGCATGGGCCACCGTGGCGCCACGGATGACGTCATCCTCCATATCGTGAACGATGACACCATCTTTCTCGGGTGTTAGATCGGACAGCATGTGGCGGACGTTGGTGGCGTAGAGCAGCGAGGCCTGGGTGGCCATGCGCGAGGGGAAATCGGTGTAGCCGACGACGATTACGCCGTTAGCGGAGACAATGCGCTGATCGGGCACGGTAAGGTCGCAGTTGCCACCTTTCTCGGCGGCCAGATCGATGATCACCGAGCCGGGCTTCATGGCCGCGACCATGTCCTCGAGCCACAGCTTGGGTGCCGGCCTGCCCGGAATCAGCGCGGTGGTGATGACGATATCCACCTCCGGCGCCTGTTCGCGGAACAGCGCCAGCTGCTTCTCGCGGAATTCGGGGCTCGATGGCGCCGCATAGCCGCCGCTCTCCGAGCCGTCCTGGCTATCCTCGAAATCGAGAAACAAAAACTCGGCGCCCATCGACTCGATCTGCTCGGCCACTTCGGGACGCACGTCGAAGGCGCGTACCACCGCGCCCAGGCTGGTAGCGGTACCGATGGCGGCGAGCCCCGCCACCCCGGCGCCGATCACCATGACCTTGGCCGGCGGCACCTTGCCCGCGGCGGTCACCTGACCGGTGAAGAAGCGCCCGAACTGGTTGCCGGCCTCGATCACCGCGCGGTAACCGGCGATGTTGGCGGTGCTCGACAGCGCGTCCATCTTCTGGGCACGAGAGATACGCGGGACCATATCCATGGCGATGATCGATGCGCCCTTGTCCCTGCAGCGCTCGAGCATGGCCTCGTTCTGGGCCGGCCAGAAGAAGGAGATCAGTGTCTGATCCTGGCGCAGCCGGTCGGCCTCTTCCTCGCAGGGCTCGCGCACCTTGATGATGATATCGACCTCGCTCCATAGCGACTCGGCGTCATCGATCACATTGACGCCGGCCTCCCGGTACGCCGCGTCATCGAAACCGGCGGTTACGCCAGCGGTGGACTCGATGAAACACTCGTGTCCCAGCTTCTGGATCTGTTGGGCGCTTTCCGGGGTCAGGGCGACACGCGCCTCACCCGGGGCACGCTCCTTGGGTGCTCCGATCTTCATTCGATGCTCTCCCGATGGTCAGCCATGCGCCTAAACTCCTCTTACGTGAATCTTTAAACAATACGTCGATAATCGTATGTCGATAACGCAGCCGTCCTGAGCCATGGGCAAAACGTCATGGCCAGAAAGTTCGTCATCGTGAATTGCAGTCATTGCGGTAGGTGCGTACAGTTTTCGGAATTCCAGCAATAAAATCAATCAATTAGGAGAAAAACCAACCCGATCGATAATTTATGGCAGACATAACTAAATCGTTATGTTTAAAAACCGCGCCAAGCTTCTGTTTTCAATATTAAAAATCGGACCCGCGATTTCCGTTATCAAACTTATAATGAATGGCTTATCACTAAAAACGCCGGTTCGTGAACCGGCGCTATTCAACAATCAGGGCAGCCAGAGCCGTCAGGATGGACAAGAGAGACAAACGGGGTGTGCGCTGGGTGATGGCGCCTCGCTCCATGTTGCCGCGCCCGGTCGATGGAGAAGTGGCGGCGAAAGCAGCTCGCGGAATGTCTGGAGCGGTGGGTATCGCCCTTTTGCGCGGCCTCGATCACCTGCTGCCCCAGATGCGTACGCAGGGTATAGAGCGGATTGATCCGACGCATCGCCGCCAACCCGACAACGCCGGCTCAGTGAGCGCCCCTATCCTCATTCGATACTCTTCCCAATGTTCAGCCATGCGCCGAGGTTCGTCTTTCGTCTATCAAGAACGTGCCACTCCCGGACTAAGTATGAAAAAAACCACATGGTGGAAAGCGCGTCGTTTATCGAATCTGCGACGAAGGCCTCCCATGCCTGACGCCCCTGTGCAGAAGGCGTTATCAGGTCATGGCAATGATTATCGAATTTCTTTTTTATAGATAATACGTCCTTATAAAACACCGACTTCAACAACATCGTTGACCCCGAGCAGACCAATCTCATCACTCGTTACCACAGCATCCATGTCATCCTCCTTACTATTGGCAGATATAGTCTCAAAAGGTTCGTCACTTTCTAGCATATAGGCGGCAGCGTGACTCGACTGGCTGATGCTTGGACTATCGGCCATCGTAATGGAAAGCGATGGGGCAGTACGATTACCGCCGGCCGCCTCAATATATCGAGTACCTCCGACGCCTTCTATCTTGATCGTAATGACATCTCCTGCGTCAAGCCCGTCCTGGTCAACAAGAGAGTTGATTTGATTGGCCAAGTCGACACCCGCAGTGATGTTTTCACCATCCTGCCATGTTCCTGAAGCCTGCCATACTTCGTCTTCTGCGAGATAGTCTCGGTCGGTAACCGAGCCGAACCCATCGCCATTGAGCCTATTTTCTACCGAGAAGGTCAGGGTCGTATTCGCCGAATGCGTCCTATCCGATACCCAGTTGATAACTGCACTGTCTATCGTATCTCCGCTGTCTAGGTTGACATTATCGGGTACCGTAAATTGCAGGCCGACAACATAGGATCCAATTTCAAGATCCGGGCTAAAGGGACTAAAGCCCTGCTCGACGTCATCACTGGTTTGTTCGACTATGGCTACAAAGTCATCCTCAGGCTCACTCTGTTCTTCAGGCAACACTACCAAATCAAAACCTGTCGTGGCGGAGTAGCCATCCTCATCGACTACCTGAACTTCCAGCGAGTATCTGCCTTCTCCAGCAGCGGGTATTCCTGAGAAAGTCTTCGTTTGCGTATCGAACAAGACTCCATCAGGCAGGTTTAGGGCTTCATAGGTAAGCTCATCACCATCAATATCGACAAAAACATCATCAGAAACCTCGAATGCAAATTCGTTTCCAAACTCAATTGTTTGGTCATCTATCGAATGATTAACGAAGGGCTCGGTATCGACCGGATTGCTGCCATCGACCGGAGCGCCATTGGAAATCATATAGATGGGTTGCGAGACCGGACCCAGCGCCAACCCCTCGGAGGTATTCGGATTGTCGATGACTGATGCTACAAAGCCAAGCGGGAGAGTGTCATCGCCATCAAAGCTGGACGTGCCATTGAGGAAGTCACCGTAGGTGAATGCTTGTGAAACGTCAGCAGTGCCGCTTGCCCCGAGTTGCACATCAACGATCTGGAACTCCGCCGCATTGTTAGCCGGAAAAGCCTTGCCGGCCAAGCGTTCCTCGACCGTATCGGCGATATCGTTCTGATCATTGGCTACCGGCTGATGACCCTTGGTCATCACCACCCTGACCCATTCACCTGCCGGGCCGCTGACGATGACGGTTGGGACCGCCCCCCCATAGATGCCCTGGCCGCCGGAAGACACTCCGTTGACGGACAGTTCCGCCGACAGGTTCGGCGATGCTTCGGTGATTTGCACCTGCGCCCCCGCCTGACTGCCGTCACTCATCAACTGGCCGTTGGCCGTGCTGCCATCGGTGAACTTGATGTAGACGTTGGAACCGATGAGCTCTGCGCCGGAAATGCCCCCAACATCCCAGGCCGGGACCGAACCGGTATCGACGCCCGCAGCCCCACTCTTGTTGAAGCCGGCAATGGAGTTGGGATCCATGTCACCGCTGAAGCCGACCACTTCGCCATTGGTGAAGCCGTTATCGTCCGTCGCGGAGAACTTCACCAGGGCGCCCCGGAAGCCGCCGTTGTTGTCCGAGTTGGCCGGATCGGGATCGGTGCCCGGCAGGAAGTAATGTTCATAGCCGCTGGGCTGAATGGCGCCGGTATTCCCGTCATTGTTGATCGCCCATTCCTTGGATGTAGCGTCTCCCCCCTTGCCATCAGGATCGAAGACGCTATCGCCGTACAGGGCCGTGGTGACATCAAAGAAGACGGCGGCGATCTTCTTGTCGCCGATGTTCTGGACCTTGAACGAGTCGTTACCGTAGTTCGAATCCTGAACGTTGTTGTTGCCAGGCGTCACCGTCACCATCGCCGAACCGACATCGCCTTGCCCGTAACTGTCGCCGAGATCGAGATTGGCTGCGGCGAATATCTCTTCGACCTGCGTGGCTGGTACCGGTGGTGTGCCCGTATCGCCATCGATTTCCGTTGCCGTGACCTCGAGATAGTCATAGGCGGCGGTGAAAGGAGTGGCACTACCGTGAGTATGGGTGATCCCGACGCCAACCGAGGTGGCCGGATCGATGATTGCCTGCTCGAGCCCGCCGGTAAGGTCGAGCCCGTTGATCGTGACACTGGCATTGTCGAGTAATGCCGCTCCGGCGCTATCCAGCAAGGTGATCGTAGCGTTGGCCGTCGCATTACCGCTGCTGTCGACGACGACTTCCATCACCAGCTTCGCCTTGGCGAAGTCAGCAAAGCCATAACCTCCCGGGAAATCAGCGCCGAGTTTGGTTTCGACATTGCTGTCTCGAGTCGAGAATTCGATTTCCTGCCCCACGCTGCCGAAGACCAGCTTCACGAAATCATCGCTGTTGACACTGGCGGCAATGCCCAGTTGCGAGTAGCTGCCTGGCGTCGTGGTGAATGGATTATCAACCACTGTCTCCAGCACGAAGCCGCCCTCACGGACGATGCCGAGGTGATAGTCGTTCTGCGGCGTGTTGGCACTTCCGGTATCACCGCTGGTCGTCGTCACTCTAAGCTGGCCATTCTCGACCACGCCCGCGCCGGTATCTTCCTCATCGAACGCCGGATTCGAGCTGGCCATTACGCCCGTAAAGCCATTCTGGTACGGCGTTCCGTCGACATTGAAGTCCAACCGCAGGGTATCGCCATCGGCGAGAGGCTGGCCATCGTCAGCGTCATAGGCAAAGACATCGTCCACGTTGTTGACGCCGTCACCGTCTATATCGTTGTCATCCTGATTGGCGATACCATCTCCATCGATATCCTCTTCCGAAACGGGATCGCTCGGTGCTTCTCCTCCATTTGGCTGAATGCGCAGATAGTCATAGCTGGCATCGAAGTTCGGACCGCTACCGATAGAGGTCTGCGTGACTCCCACCCCGAACGCTACCCCTTCGGTGACGATGGCCGTATTAAGCGGCCCGTCCGGCAACTCGAGCGCCGGCAGCGCGGTCGAACCCAGAGCCTGCCCCGACGCATCGAGGAAGGTCATGCTGCCCGAGAAGGTCGCCATGTCGTTGGCCACGCTCGCGTCGAGCGCAATGACCACGTCGGCAATCTGCGCGATGCTGACACCGCTGGGCAGGCCGAAGGTCTGCTTGGTCTGCACTCCGCCATTTTCGTAGGAATACTCAATCTGCTGGCCACCGCCGGTATTGCCGAACGTGACCTTCAGATACTCGTCCTGGCTGAGACTGACATTCATGCCGAGCTGCGAATACTGCGCCGGCAGTGCGGAGAAGGGATTGCCGAACTTCAGCGAGGCGCTGAAGCCGTCACCACCGGACACGT
>Ga0207878_100176_pt1 | contig 49920 bp, 39 predicted proteins | sample LinPmetageLP41_FD_184053 | JGI IMG/M metagenome (GOLD analysis project Ga0207878, IMG submission 184053) | Marine viral communities from the Pacific Ocean - LP-41 (SPAdes) | ecosystem: Environmental > Aquatic > Marine > Oceanic | place: Pacific Ocean | collected 2010-08-27 | reverse complement strand
TTTAGTAGGGTCTGAGAGGAGCTGCATCATCTGGTTTTGTTGCGCTGCGCTACTATCCAAAATGGCATCGTCAATTGCTTTAGCAAAATCGCCTAACATTGCCTGCTCGGGGCTATTATTGGCAATCTGTTGCATGACCTGAATATTCTCACTGAGTTTATCGCGCACGGTGTAGGCATAGTTCACCATGTCGTTTTCAGTTAACTGATCGGTAATAAAGAGTTCGTTTAAACGCTCAATTATTTGCGACAAAAACTCTTCTTTTTTGTCTTTTGCTTTGGCTGACCCCAAACCTTCGCCCGGCACTAATTTATAATCTGCTGAGTCTTCTTTTAACTTTAAATCTTGTTGACGAATTACCGACAAACGATAGTGACTTAACACGACATCATTCAGGTTAATGTCATCGTCTTCTTCAACGACCTCACGCAACATAGGGCGCAAATTACGTGCATACAAACAGAGTTTTTCTAAATCTTTATCGTTGTAGTCCACAATCTGAGACATAAACTCGTAAAAGCGCACAAACGTGCCCAAGTCTTTCTTGAAGATTTCTAGCGCGTCTTTTTCTTGTTTGCACTCTTTAAAACTATTCTCGGCATTCGCAATTAACACCGGATCATTCGTGCGCTTAGTACGCTCAAACATGTCTTTCGCTTGTTTAAATGCCTCAATGGCTGACTTATAGCGTTTTTGCCAACGTTCTACCGCAGGCTTGCAGATGTTCGCGATGGCCGCATTGCTTTTACTTTTGACATAAAAGGCGTTACAAAACTGCTCGACTTCTTGCCACAAAAAAATACCCGAAGCACGTAGCTTGTCGAATAAGTCAAAAATCAGATCAGGATCAGAAACATCGGCCAATTCAGCCGTTTGATAATACGGCTGAAAGGCGGACAGAATATCATCCGGCTCATTAAAGAAATCCAAAATAAACGTGCCGGTTTCTGCCTTACTAGGGAAAATACGATTTAATCGCGACAGTGTTTGTACACACTCGACCCCGCCCAGTTTTTTATCCACGTACATAGCGCAGAGTTTGGGCTGGTCAAAGCCAGTTTGAAACTTGTTAGCAACAATCATCACTTGGTAATCGTCGCTATCAAAGGCTTTGCGCATATCGCGGCCTTTGAGGTTGGTATTCATATTGGCTTCGGTGAATTTCTCGCCCAACAATGCCGTGGCATTGGGGTCTTTCTCGTTGTATTCCACCTCACCGGAGAAGGCCACCATAGCGCGAATATTGGCATAGTGTTGTTTGTCATTTTTCGTTTCAGAGAAAACCTTCTCGGCGATGTACTTATCAAAAGCGAGCTTGTAGCGCACGGCTTCTTTGCGCGAGCTGGTCACGACCATAGCTTTCGCTTGTCCGCCCAATAAACCCATCACGTTATCTTTAAAATGCTCGACAATGACCTGCACTTTTTGGCTAATGTTGTAATCGTGCAAACGCACCCACTGGTTCAGTTTGACCTTGGCCTTTTTGCTTTCAACCTCTTGATCGCTGCCCGCCATTTTCATGGCTAAGTTATAGGCAACCTTATAATTGGTGTAGTTTTTCAGCACATCTAAAATAAAGCCCTCTTCAATGGCTTGGCGCATCGAATACACATGGTAGGCTTCGGGCTTATTGGTTTTAGACGGCGCTTCATTCGGCTTAGGTAAACGACCAAACTGCTCAAGCGTTTTAGTTTTAGGCGTGGCGGTAAAAGCTAAATAGCTGAGGTTTTTAGATGCTCGACGTGAGGCCACCGCAGCATCGAGAATATCCTCGGTCGAGAGTTCTTCTTCGTCGCTTGTGGCGTCCATCATCAGCACTTCTTTTAACTGCCGCGCGGTACTGCCGGTTTGCGAACTGTGCGCTTCATCGGCAATCACCACATAATTGCGCTCTTTTAAACTGACGCTGTTTTCGATGGCTTTTAACACATAAGGGAAAGTTTGAATGGTAACGATAATAATCGGCTGCGAGGTTTCCAGTGCTTTGGCGAGTTTTTCTGATTTGGAGCCATCGCCCTCATTGCGGTTAATGCGCCCCACCGTGCCCTCAACCGAGGTAAACTGCGAAATCGTTTCTTGCAGCTGATCGTCCAGTACCGTTCGATCTGTCACCACAATGACCGAATCAAACAGCTTATTGCCCTCCCCAGTGTGAATCGCCGATAACTGATGCGCCGACCACGCGATAGAATTCGACTTACCCGAACCGGCACTGTGCTGAATTAAATACTTGTTGCCCGGCCCTTCTGTGCGTGCGGCATTCACCAACTTAGTGACCACATCCCACTGGTGATAACGCGGAAAAATCAGCGCCTCTTTTTTGTACTTGCGCCCTTCCCAGTCTTCTTTTTCTTCAATTTGTAAATGCACAAAGCGGGCGAGAATATTCAGCAAGTTATCGGGCTGTAATACCTCATTCCACAAGTAATCGGTGGCGTACTGGTTTACGTCCTCCGGCACGTCATTGCCCGCACCACCTGTTGACGTCCCTTTGTTAAACGGTAAAAAGAAGGTCTTATCGCCCTCTAAACGAGTCGCCATATACACTTCGTACTGGCTCACAGCAAAATGCACCAAAGCACCGCGTTTAAAGGTTAATAGCGGCTCGGGCTTTTTTGTGGTGGGGTCAATGGCAAAGCGGGTGGTTTTGTATTGCTTGATGGCGTTTTGCACGGCCTGCTTAAATTCAGACTTCAGCTCTAGCGTCGCCACTGGCAAGCCATTCACAAACAAGACTAAGTCGATGCGCCAGCGTTTAGCACGAATGCCTTCCTCGGCTTCATGCGACTCCGTTGCCCAAGGGCTGTAGACCAGCTCTGGCACCACACGTAAACGATTTTGCTGATAACGGGCTAGCGTATCGGGGTTTAGGTCGTGCTCGGGCTTAAATTGGCACAGGCTAAAACGCGTGCCGCGATCACGCAGCTCATGGCGTAATACCCCCAACGTACCAAAAGAGCGCAGCTCTTTATTCGAAAACGACGCCGCCGCATTCGGGTCAGCCTTGTTTAGCTGAGCAGCAACACGCTCTAAAAATTTAGACTCGGGATCATTAGGGTATAAGGCACAGAATTTTTGCCATTGCTCATCTTGGGTGTCTTTCACAAACCCCAGCAAATCCTCTGAATATAGTGCCAACTCACGATTGTAGTGCTCGGGCTTACCCAGCAACCAACCATTCGCCACCAACTGCTGAATCATTTCGTTTTGAAATGCGAATTCACTGGCACTGGCCATTCTTTAATCCCTTATTGTTTTTAGTTCACGTTACTTAATGCGACATCACCTAATCGTACGGTCTTTCGTTTGCTGCATCCACCTACCCTAATGATAAAACTAAGCAAAATGAACGAAATACATAGCGGAACTAACGTCGACTTATTTCCATTTCCCTTCACTGACATCCCACTTGAAAGGATATTCAGCGCCTAGGGCGGCTGCTTGATAAGCGGGCTCTAAAAAACGTCGTAACCCTTGCTGTATATTTTCAAAAGACTGATCACTGACGATTCGATTTTTATTCAAGAAGGCATTCCACTGTTTATGTTTGTTCGTATCTTGCATAAATTCAGCCGTAAAAACAGACAGCATCTCTGTGCTCATCACCGTATTCCGCCGATTGAACGTCGATCTAATGGCAGAGACTAGTAGAGTACCATCAAGAGCAGTCCCATCGAGAGCATCCCCGCCGAGTAAAAAATCACCTTCCTGTAAGCCATGAATAGCAATCATCCAAATATCATAAAAATCTTTAATACGACTATTGAACAGACCCAGCGCCACCATCGCGTGAAACTTCTCAGCGATCACCGTATAAACCGGATAGATCTTCATTATAGGAGCAGGAAAATCTAAAAATGACGGAATAGTTGCCAGCCTAGCATTAGGCGTGACAGCATCGCCAAAACCAATATCAACTTGCAAACCTATTTTCGCTTTTTCTAAATGAGCAAACCCTGTGACTCTCACACCTTGATAAAGTGAGTCTTCCTTAATTCGAACACCTTGAATGGATTCAATATCAAAGATCAAACCATCATCGGCTTCTATAGCACAAATGACTTTGAAATCATTTACTAGTACATCAGTATCGTTTGATCCAAAACCCAACAAATCAATATCTTTAGTAGGACGATGCAGATCTCCCGTCCAAACCGAAAATAACATCGCCCCTTTCAAAAGAAACTGATCGTGATACTCCGACACACTCAAACGATACAATAGCCGCTGAATCGCATACTGCTGTAACACGAAATCAAATGACTCACCGCGTTCGCGCGATAAGTTCAGCAGTTTTTGGCGTATCGACGCCGCTTTATTAGTCACCAAAGGCCATTCTCCTTATGTACCTTGCTTATAAATATCGCGCAAAGAGTCAACCCAAAGACTCCATATAAGGTTGCATAACCTTCGCCACACGACACACCTTGGCGTACCTAAGCAGATCATCCATCGTGAACATTTGTGCACGCCAACCATCCTTTAGCGCTTCTAGGGCGACGTCTAACCCAATCTTATTACGGTACTTAAAACAATCGGCTACGGTTTTCGCCGGACAAAAAACCGAAACCATTACTCCATCGATTTCATGCTGCTCAACACCTTCAACCAAGCCTTCATGAGACATAGTGACAAAGCGCACCGGCGGATAATGAATACGAGGACGGCGCGACTTGCGGTCAATTGCCAACCAAACTTCAAAAGGATTTTGTGTACCCAAGCCATGAAAACTCAAAGCGGATAGCAGTGCCACCACACCATTAGGTGCCAGTTTAGCGACCTCAATCAAAGACTGGTGGCGGCTGGCTTCACGATCTGGCCATTGATACAAACCACGGCCCAGCTTAATCAACACGCCTTCACGCGCCAACATGTTTAAGTAGTCTTTGGGCAAGCCGTGAGCCAGCAAATCGCGCGGACGAATAAGCCCTCGCTGTATGGCAAGATTGATCACTTGTTGGCGTTTTGAGGTTTTAGACATAAGGCATAAATTCTTAAAATGTCGGCACTTGTAAATATATGCCGACACTTTGATTTTTGCAACCACATAACGGCAACTAACAGTGTTTGTACTATCGTCAACCATGAACAAATAAGAAGAGACCCAATTTGGGGTCGATCAAACCCAAATTGGGTATTATGTAAAACGGAGAATATAGGTACATAATCTCCTATCACCCTGTTATTCATCCATATTCTTTTTTTCTGAATATTCAGGTTTGCATTTAAATATCTCGTTATCCTCTGAAAAACTGTCAATTAATACCTTTTCAACAGGCTTGCTTAAACCATCCACAGCCCAACGTTTGATGGCAAAATTAAGAATTCTTTGCTCTCGAATGTCCAAAAATTTTTGATAAACAGAATACCAATAACTTTTCACTTGTCGCTTGAACTCATGACTATTATCAATCTCTTTTTTGGCAGCTTCAAAATCATTACGCAACTCACGAATCATCAAGGTATTGGGCTGAGCTTTTGTACCTTCAAAATACTCTTCGATTTTCTGCTCAATACGGTGATCGCTCACTTTTATATTGATAGTTTCCATTAAAATAATAAAATTACCAAGTCGTCTTTTATTCACATCCAAATCGTTTATATCATCATAAAGAGAAATTTCTTTCCTAGCCCAAATATGCTCCTGATGATAAAAATCATTCGGTGATACTTTATCGCGAGATGCAACAAAACGAGCTATTTGAGAAGACTGACGATTCTGGCTTAGTAATTCATCTTCATAACTACCTAAGAAAAATTTTAATCCTTGCCATTTGTAGTAATCACCAGATTCATTTTTATCTAAAGTTAAGTATTGAATAAATTTTTGATCGTTAGCATTTTCATCGACAAACCAAACTAGATATTCGTATAGATAATCTGTCGCCTCATAACTCTCAGAGTCTTCATAAAGACTAAAGTCGTTCTTATGATAATAATAAGCGAGTTCAAATAACTCACCTTGACCACTATCGTTTCGATTAGCAATGCCGGTAATGTAATACCTGAAATTTAATTTTTCTAAAACATCAAGAATTTTTACACGCCGCTCTACATCAAACTCCTTACTATATAGCGATACTATCAAGGGTAGGATAGATGCTTGCGCAGGGTGAAGTGCAATGCGCTGAAGGATCTGCTTTTCTTTATCACTTAAACCAGAGTTTCTCGAATCAAATAGATAGGTATAGGTCTTAGCAGAATTGGTAACAAACTCAACGAAGTCAGAAAGCTCTTGCCAATGCACAGCATCAGCAGCAGGGCAAAACTGCTTCAAATTATCGTAAACGTGATAGCTTTTGCTCTTGTTGTAATCTTTGAAAACAATCCAGCAAACACGCAAGAAACGGTTTTCATCATCATTACTGGTAAAATTAGCACTATTCAATGACTCTAAAAGAACAGGCCAATTGCTGTTCACTTTCACTTTCAAGTCATTTATTCCATGACGCCCAGCGAAGTAAATAAGATAGTTCTTTATCTTTTCTAACTCACTCAAAGGCTTACCACGATTATTAATTACCTCAAACATAATACCAATCTCGGCATCTTTTTTAGGTGCATAAAGTAAAAAACCAAGTTTCTCAGTAACTGCCAAATAGATACATTCTAATTCGTCACGATCTTTTCCAGTCAAATACATTTGAAATTGGTTAGCTGCATCAACAATATTTTGGTCAGCTTTACTTTTTATCTTTTGATTGACTGGTTGGCCATCATCTAATATTTCATGAAATAAAGGATCACGGATAGAACCTAACTGCAATTGATAGGTTGTATTACCAGTATCGATGCCAGACCGAACATAAACTTGCTCTATCGTACTTAGAGACTCTGAATTTAACTCAATCAATCCTATTTTTTTTGCAGCTCTAAGTATGCATGACATGAAGATTACAAGAGAAGTAACGCGTTGCTGCCCATCGACCAAATCAAAAATCGAGCTTTCACCATTTTGGCTTGCCACTACCGTACCGGTAAAGTGTCGATGATCTTGGGTAGTAATCTGGATAATGTCGCCGATCAAATCTTTACGCTGTTCTTCTTCCCAAGAATAACCTCGCTGATAATCCGGTACACTTAACTGGCGGTTGCCCGAATCAAAAATATCTTTAAGCGTTAATAACTCATAGGTTTTATTATTCATGCTATATCCTTGCAATTATCCAATTCAGGGACGACCCTGTTTATAAACTCAATTTTAGCGGTGGCGGCGACAAATCTTGTGCCGCGTAGCGTCATTGACTCCCTTATTCTTTGTAGTTCACTTTATATACCTAGTATGTTTTCAGCCAATAGTACGAGCATTCGTTTGCTGCATCCAGCCAGCCAAGCTAAAAAACTGAGCAAAACGAACGAAGTACACATTTTAGGTAAGGTCAGGTCCAATTGGGGTATTCTCTTATCTCTATCTCACCGATTGTTCAGAGAGATTCAAACAAGCGCTAGCTGAGATCGTAACTCAGTGCAATCAGTACCTTTGCTTTTTCTACGTCACCGGCATTGCGAACAATAACTTCTAAATCACCAGTACCCCAATGCCCTTTATCGCGCATGTCAGCGGTAAAACCGGCTTCAAGTTTTATAGAATCGGGGTCTAAAGTTAAATAGATGCGAATAGAAGGATCACGAACGGGTGCCCATACTTGAACACTGGCAAAGTTTTTAATGACTTTAATCGCCGTATAAAACTTCAACTCTTTACGCTGAACCTCATCACCTAAGGACAAAGCAAAATCGCAGATTTGGTTGTATAACTCTAAATGCTCAGCAGATGCTTGCTGCTTACGATCTTCATGCGTATCCCTGCGTGTTTCGTTGGATGAAACAACTTTAAGAGAAGCATCGCCATTACCTTGTATGCTTTCGATTTCAGGTTCTATAGACTGAGAATTCTGTGCCGTATTTCTGCTACGGGCAGTCATCACCTGGGCTTCTTGCACGTTAACCAGCTCAAGCAATAATAAGTCATCGCCAAAATAGCGATAACGCATCAACTCAATATTGCGGTTAATTTGCTGTACAGCGTGTTCATCGTAACGGTTATAATCGGCGGCGATACACACCAAGCGCGTACCTGACCATTCGATGGTCTCTGCGGCTTCGGCACCCAAGACCCTCATCACCAGCAATTGAAATTCGGCCTGATGATCCAACAACCAATCTAAATAAAATAATCCCTGATTAATCACGTTTTCATTTTTCGAGCGTTTATACTCGATAATCACAGGGCAGCCGTTTTCATCCAAGGCTAACGAATCAATCCGACCTTTATGAGTTTTACCCGTATCGTATTCAGACGCGAGAAAACGCATACCCAAAAACGTCGACATATTCGCTTCAATCTGCTGCTGCAAATTGCTTTCAAGCGCCGCCATACTGCCCGCTAACTCGCTAACTCCATCGCCTTTTAATGAAAACAGCTTGATATCGCTCATAGACTGGCTTCCTTATTTAAATCAACTCCATTCCCATAGAGAGAGGCATCTATTTTATTGTTAGAAGGCTCAGGAGCGACCCAGTCGCGAACGTCGATTTTACCGGTGACGGCGGCAGAGATCAGAGCTGTGCGGCGCTCCCTAATTAATCTAACAGCATTTTCTGACTTACTAATCAATGTATCCATGTTTTTGCATTGCTTATGAACATAGTCAACAATATTATCTTGATCATTTAGTGAAGGTATTACGAATTTAGTCGCTTTAAAGTCTCCTAAGGAAACGCGTTTACGAGTTCCTTCGACGCTAATGTCATTCATTACCATTTGACCAAAATCAGAATTCAGAAGCATTACAAGATATTCTGGATTGACTACAGACCGATCGACTCGAATTCTAATAACATCTTGAGTGATGATTGCATCTACCTCACCTTCTGGATAGATGCATGCATCTCCTGGAGGATCACCAACTTTAGAAATTATTACATCGCCTGATGTAACCTTACACACATTAAGCTGCTCAGCTTTCGCCGGTGTTACGCAAACTGTGCTTTTTCTTTTATACCCCAATCTCTTTATGTCTCGAATATAAACAACTGGCACACCTTCATCCCTGAGTTCATCTGCAAGCAAATCACTACCAAATGGGCCATTTACAAAACTCCCACGATTGCTCTCTGATAGATTTAAAAGCTTAATTTTTTTAATCCAATGCGCCGGCACTTCACCCAACCACTCCACTCCAGAGTCGCGCATGGGGGCATTAGGGTTGAGGCCTTTGGTGACGGCGTGGCTGATGACGGCTTGGCGTTTTTCTTTGAGCAGTTTGATGAGTTGTTGTTGTTTTTCGATCAAGGTGTCGATTTTGGCGGTTTCGTGGTCGAGGAAGCTGGCAATTTTTTGTTGTTCATGAAAATCAGGAACAGGACCCTTGATGTTAACTAAATCTGATGCATTAATTGCTGGATAGCTAACCCCTACAGATCTAGCCACAATTTCCTTAATAAAACCTTCCGCTCTTAAAAAATAGGCGGAATACCCTTTATCTAAAAGTTTATTGGGCCTTATAACTGCAAAACCTGTAGACACAATTAGATTATCCGGTGGATTACTAATCGAAGCAATTGCCTCTAAATAAGTTCTAACAGTAGAAATAATTACATCACCATCCCGAACAATGCGACGAGCACGAGATGGAGAACGACCAAAGAGAAAGCTCTCAGTTTTTAGTACACCTTGAGTTGCTGATACGCTTCCAATATCAATATATTCAATTTCAAATTCTTCATTGGTTGAATCTGTCAGAACTTCATCATTGCAACTACATAAAAATTTTAGCTGCTTAACCGACCAGTGCGAAGGAATATCACCCAACCACTCAATCCTTGAATCCTTATATTCAGGATATGACTTATACTTACCACTCAAACCCACCTTATCCATACACCTTCTCCATCTCGGTTTCGAGGCTGGCGAATAGGCAGGTCTGCATTCGGGTGACGGCTTGCACGACTGTCGCCAGCATGGATGCTGGCGTCAAGCCTGCAGGGACGCATTCACGGCGTGTCGAGCAAGTCGATGCCCGAAGGCTAACCGTTTTTTTAAAGTCGATTTCGCGGAAATAACATAGGATATCGCGGTAGAGAACCATCAGGAGTGTACCTCCCGCAATAATTCCATGATCTCTGCACTCACCGCATCCAAATCCGCATCGATCTCGGCCAAATCCCTTGGCGGCTGATACTGATAAAAATGGCGATTAAACGGAATTTCATAACCCACGATGCCGACCTGCTGATCTTTTGCATCGGTTTTGCTGGCGTCTATCCAGGCATCCGGAACATGAGGTTGTACTTCTTTAATAAAATAGGCTTCGTTTAAGGCATTGACTGTTTGGCTTTCTTTCCCCTCATAAGCCAGCGCGACGTTTTCGTTGTCACGCAAATCGCCATCGGGTTTGTATTCAACAACTCTTTTTTCGCTACCGGCACCTCCATTCACCTCAAATAGACCATAAAGCGGATTCGCTTTTGCTTTGTGAATCTTTTTAATGACTTTTTCTGCCGCTGGATTCTTCCAACTTACCGCGTCTGTGATCGCCTTTTTGTCTTTCGCATCAAGTTTAATATCCAGCGTTTTGCAGGCTTTATTAAGCACCGCATCATAACCATTCATATCATCACACTGTTCAGCACCGATGATGGATTGGAGCGATATTCCCAACAAATAGGTTTGTAAGCAATCGAGCCAGAGCTTGCTGTCGAGCAGGTCTTTTATTTGCTTCTCTTTCAACTCGCTGTAATGGCTTTTGATATAGGCGCGTATTTCGACGGCGTGTTCTGTTAGCTGGCCATAAGTTTCGTTGGCGACATCATCAATCCAGCCTTGCCCGTAAGTTTCATAAATCCATTTCATCGGGGCATTTAACGGCTTGTTGGCAAAACGCAGCTCGGCAAGACGCTCGTCGCTAAACTGATAGCTTTCGCGCAGTGGGCGCTCGATGGTAATACGGCGATAGCCAAATTCGTGGTTGGCAAAGATTTTACTGGCGAAGGTTTTAACTACCTCGGCCTTTGGGTTGGCGGCTTGACGGCCACGGCTGCTTTTAACTTCGGCGGGTTTTTCGCCCACAAAGTCCGATACTGGGCGAGCATCCACCACCTCAAAAGCACCAAAGGTACGAATGATGGTAGCGATGTCATCGGCGCTCATTTCATTGCGTTTAGACCCTAACGATTTACGCATTTTGCCGCACAGGTTTACGCCATTAATAAGCTGGACCTTGCCTTTGCGCTCTTGCGATTTTTTATTCGACAGCACCCACACATAGGTGGCAATGCCGGTGTTGTAGAACATATCCGTTGGCAGAGCCACGATGGTTTCGAGTAGGTCGGCCTCTAATATGTAACGGCGAATTTCGCTTTCGCCCGAGCCTGCGCCGCCAGTAAATAACGGCGAACCATTAAGAATAATGCCAATGCGACCGCCGCCGTCACTGCTATCACGCAGCTTGCTGATTAAGTGCATTAAGAAGAGTAGCGAGCCGTCCGATACGCGCGGTAAGCCGGGGCCAAAACGTCCATCAAAGCCTTTAAGGGTGTTTTCGTCTTTGATGGTGGATTCGATTTTTTTCCAATCGACACCAAAGGGTGGATTAGACAGCATGTAGTCAAACTTGTTGGCGTAAAGCTGATCGTTCGAGAGGGTGTTGCCAAGTTTGATGTTATCGACTTCTTGCCCTTTGATCAGCATGTCGGCCTTGCAAATGGCGTAGCTTTCTGGGTTTAGCTCTTGGCCATAGGCAATCATTTTTGCGCCGCTGTTTAATTCGAGCACGTATTCCATACCCGAGGATAAAAATCCGCCGGTGCCTGCGGTGGGGTCATAGATAGTACGAATAATGCCTTGCTTAGATAAGGCATCGTCGTCTTCCATAAATACTAAGGCCGTGGTGAGGCGCACGATGTCACGCGGGGTGAAATGCTCCCCGGCGGTTTCGTTTGAGCCTTCGGCAAACCGACGTATCAACTCTTCGAAGGTGAGGCCCATGTCGTGGTTTGAGATGGCCTTGGGGCTTAAATCGGTGGCTCGGACTTTTTGTACCACCTTGTAGAGCAAGTCGGCGTCGTTAAGCTGGCCGATAAATTCGGCAAAGTTGAAGTATTCGAATATCTCGCGCGCGTCTTTCGAGAAGGCTTGAATGTAGCTTTCGAGGTTGGCCTTAATGCCGGCTTCGCCCAGTTTCGACAGATCCATCTTGGAGGTGTTAAAAAAGCTAAGGCCTTGGCCGTCGATTTGAGTGGCCCTAAGTATCAGTTTTTCTTGGGCTTCCTCGGGCAAGTTGAGATTTTTTACCCGCTCATATTCCGCGAGTACGGCGTCTTTGCTGGCTTCTAATACGCCTTCAAGGCGGCGCAGCAAGGTAAATGGCAGAATGATGCGGCCATACTGGCTTTGTTTGAAATCGCCACGCAGTAAATCGGCGATCGACCAGCAGTAGGCGGCGAGGTTGTTCGGGGTTTGTGTTTGCTCTGACATTAGGTGTGCAGTTCCGTGGCAATGTGGCCGCTTGTTGAGCCGCCTGACAAATAGCCTGTAATTTACTGCAATGTAGGGGCTAGGCCAACCGGCTTAGGCACCAGAAGTAATATAAGCATTGCTTTTTGGACTCTGGTCGATTGCCTAAAGTAGCATTCCTCAAAGGCTCTAACAAAAAAGCCCTAACACTTGCGCGCTAGGGTTTCGTCTAGATCACTTGAATATCACTCAAATATCGCATTCACTGCCGTTTGAACTTCCCCTTGAAATATTGGGTTTTCCCAAGCGGTGTTTCAATCGCCTTTGAGGTTAAAGCTTTGTAAAATCGGCCGCTTCGGCTTTTCCACTTGTAGCAATATCATCGGCCACAGTAACGCGGTTGCGGCCGTTGCGCTTGGAGGTATAAAGGGCGGCATCACACTGAGCGATCAAATCTTCGGGCGCTATTTCTTCTGTTGGAATTATCCCACCAACGCCAAAACTCGAGGTCACTCTAAAGGCTCGTTCGCTACTAGATATAATGGTATTAGCAATATTTTTGCGCATGTTTTCGGCAAGAGCAAAGGCTTGTTGTTGGGTAGTATCCGGCAAGATAATAACAAATTCTTCACCACCATAACGACATACAACATCTATCGGGTGATTAACCGACTGGCGCATGATACCGGCTACTTTAACAAGGCAATCATCACCACTGATATGACCATAGTCGTCATTCACCTTTTTAAAGTGATCTATGTCGAGCAAGATTATGCTAATGGGGGTTTGTTCAGCGACGGCATCACTCCACATTTGTGGATAGATATCGTTAAAGTATCTGCGATTACGTACTTTGGTTAAGCCATCGTTAATGGACAATTCGGCTAGCGAACGATTCTCAGTTTCTAACTGAGACAAAATATTCGATAAGTCTCGGGTACGCTGCTTCACTTGTAGCTCTAGATCCGCTTTTGCGGCGCTTTCAGTTGCTAATAGGCGCTCTTGAGTATGGCGTAAATCACGCTCTTTTTTATTGAGCTGATGCAAAAACCCCAAACGTTCCTTTCGGTCTCTGGCTGCACGATAGGCCATCATAGAGGTGAACACGGCTGCTTCGATTAATGTTCCCATATGCCAACCGTAACTGGTAATAAAATTAACCGGAACCAAATTCCATACTTTCATTCCATACACCATTGCACCGGTAACACCCGTCCCCCAAGCCAGTAGAAATGATTTAACACCTGGACGCCCACGCAGAATAAAATTACTGACGACCGATGCATAAAAAACACCAACCAAAATAGACGTAAGAGTTGTCAATTTAATGGCGTAATAAGAAGGCAAAATAAAGCACAAAACTAAGGAAAGCAGCATAATTCCGGTTAGAGCTTTCGCCATTTTATAAGCTTTAGGAGCGTATTTACGTAGCTTTAAATATGACGCGGCAAACACTGTAAATATAGTCATTGAGATACTTAAAATATAAGGAATGATATCTCGACTTATGAATAACGAATCAATACCGAAAAGGGTATGTGGCATACCTTCCAATACGGCAAAGAAAAGAAAATGATAACTCACCATAAATAAACTGTAATAGAGCTGCTCGCGGTCTCTTAATAGCAAGGTCATGAAAAATGCAAATAAGATATTGGTAACGACCAAACCAAAATAAAAAACAATATTAACGGCATACTGAAATGCCTGCCGTTCGAGCGCTGGTGTCGTCGTCAGATAAATCGGTAGTGCAATAGAATTGTCACTATCGACACTAAGATAATAGGTTTCGGTGCTATGCGCTTTAATGACCAACGGCATAACAAAATAGGAAGCCGGAATATGGAGTGCTTGGTCGAATTCATTTGCGTAAAACCGACCAAGGGTATAGAGCGGAGTCGTCGTGCTGTCATTATATAAATACAGACGATCGATTAAGGGATAACGAATATTTAAAATACGTTCAATATCATGATCAGAGGCGTTTGAAAGTTCAAACTTGAGCCATACCCGCTGCTGGGTGTACCCAAAGTTAAGCGCTTCATACTCTCCCGCTACAAAATCAGCATTACGTACATAATCTGTTAACCCCGAATCATCCCGTTCAAGGCGCACGGTATCGACATATTGCCCTAACGCTAAGTTATCGCTCAGCCTATCGACCTCAATCCTAGTAGCGGCGATAGAAGTGGTCGACATCATCCATACAACCAACATTGTGAGTAAGTAGCGCATTAAAATTCCAAATCGTCGCTATAACGTCGCCCTCTTTAGTACAAAAGGCAGAAAGGCTCTAAGTATAGTTGAGGAATTAACGCCGAACCGGAAGCATCGCACACTTTACTCAAGCCATTCCTAATGCTGCCTATCGTTGCTTTTGTGCCGTTCGTGACACAGCTCACAGGTAGTAAGTAAAGGGAAAGTAAGTCCGAACTCAACTCCGAAGAATGTGACTTAATGTGCATTATTACGCCAATGCATGGCATATCTTATAGATACACAAAATGCGCCATCGAAGTTAAGTTTTTTCGATGACCGTGATCTTACTTTACCTATAAGCCGTTACAAATACTTACCTAGATCGCTCGATACACTACAGAAAACAGTGGCTCTACTGATTAAACTAGGTTTGTAATAAGAATAATAATAGTGATCGACAACAAGACATTATACGCCAATGCATAGAGCAAGAATTAGAGTTGATCCCGCTGCTAGCCACTGGGTGAACGAATACACAAAAGTTAGACTTCAGTTCATTTTTGGGCTGTTGCTCGTTCTGGCCTGCCAATTGGTGGGAGCATCACCCGTAGCTGCCGTGACAGATATTGCGGCGGTTGATACACGCCTCAACTTAATCCCTACTTTGCGCTATACCGCTGCGTCACCTGAGCAAACCTTGGCCGACATTCAATCCCTAAGTGATGAAGACTGGCAAGTATCAAAGCAAGAGCATCGTAACTTCGGGCATAGCCAACGCGTGATTTGGTTCCATACCCAAATCATTAAGAACCATCTTCTCTCTACACCTATATTTCTAAGAGTAAACTACCCCCACCACGACTATATCGATCTTTATTTACAGCATGGCGAGCAAAATATTGGTCACTTTGAAGGTGGAGATGAACGCACATTTGCAAGCCGTCCCGTAGATCACCGTACATTTTTAGCGCCGGTCAAAATTCCAATGGGTGAGGTGGTGGATGTCTATCTACGCATAGAGACTCAAGGGCCTATGATGGTTCCAATTGAGTTAATCACTCAAGTGGAAGCGGTAAAGGATGAGTCAGTATTACTTTTATTCGTTGGCTTATACTTCGGCGTGATTATTATCATGCTGGTCTACAATGCATTTATTTATACTTCGCTGCGCGACAGCACTTACCTCTACTACCTCATGTACATGGCTGCAGTAGCAGCGCAGCAGTTCACCTTATTTGGTTTTGGCTTCCAGTACCTTTGGAAAAATCCTGAAATATTGAGTAATAACTTTATGATTATGCTCACCTCAGGGTTAATGGAAACCTCTGCCGTATTATTTGTTATAAAGTTTATTCGCTTACGACGTATGCGATCACGGCTCGACCGTTTTGCTGGATACTCCTTACTGGCATGTTGCGTCAGCATGCTATTTGCAAGCTTCTTTATGAGCTTTTCGACCTTTATTTCCGTCGTCAATATAGTCGGGTTGGTTGGCGTTGGTTGCGGACTATACATTGGGGTTAAAGGCTGGCTTATGGGTTTCAAAGCGGCACGGCTATTTGCTACCGCTTGGTTAATCTACTTAATGTTTATCGGCTGGTACTTACTTGACCTAATGGCTGTGATTGATTCCACCACCTATGGAAACTATGCCATAGCAATAGGCTCTGTTATTGAGCTATCGCTATTATCTTTCGCCTTTGCTGACCGCATGAATCAAGAGAAAGAATTGCGCCTACATACCCAAGCCACATTAATTAATGTGCAGCGGGCCATGAACGAAGATCTTGATCAAAAAGTAAAGCAACGCACCAAAGCACTAGAACAAGCGAATCGTAAATTAGAATATCTCAGTACCACGGATGGCCTAACAGGGCTGTTTAATCGACGTCATTTTGATCAAGAGTACGAACGTCTCTACAAAGAGTCGATTAAAAACAAACAATCACTCGCAGTACTCATGATAGATGTCGATCACTTCAAACGTCTGAACGACGAATATGGCCATGTATTCGGTGACCGCTGCTTAATTCGCGCGGGAGAATTAATCCGTCAGGCATTAAATTCTCCGCCAGACATTTGTGCACGTTACGGCGGCGAAGAATTTATCGTTGTTCTTCCAAACGTGAAATACAACCAAGCAAAACAGGTAGCCGAATCACTGCGCCACGCTTTTGCCAATACAATTGTCAGAGATGGTCGAGTGGCTGCTAGCATGACCGTTAGCATAGGCTTAGCCTTTACCATGCCGACCAACATAAACCAACACGAAGCGTTGCTCAAAGACGCTGATAACTATCTTTATCAAGCTAAGGAGAATGGCCGCAATCAGGTTGTCGAAACATATTGAGTACCAGAACGCGGATACCTCTCATAAGCTCGAAACAGGATTGACACTACACCACTCTCAACTATCGTTACATGGCACTAGATCAAAAGGAATGCCGATATCCGCCCTCATGTTGACAAGTCTAATCGACGCCAAGTAGTAGCGTCATTTTGGCAACTATTCCGCTCGCTAATAATGAGCGTGGTCATTCTCTGCTTAAGTATTAATGCCCAAAGCACCGAAGTACTCGATATATCCAATATCAAAGATAAAATTGATCTGTTATCCCATCTCGAATACCACACAATCGCCGAGAATGACGATATCTACGCCCAAACAGAGTTAGCCGATGAGAGATGGATAGCACCGCAAGGTGTTAAAGGTAACTTAGGTCATTCTGACAACCCCGCATGGTTCAGAATAACCCTAACAGGGCTGGATAAACTCAAAGAACAAACTTACATTCGTCTGAATTATCCTCATCACGACTACATTGACGTTTACTATTTACAACAAGATAACGTCATAAAACACTTTCAAGGCGGAGATCAAAGAATATTCTCTGAGCGGCCAATTGATTTACGAATTTATCTTTTTCCGATAACAGCTACAGCGGTCAATCCGGCGAGTATTGATGTATACATTCGAGTCGCTTCCCCTGGGCCTCTTATGATGCCCTTGGATATCATCACTTATCCGAAAGCGGCGGATGATGAGCGCGCCATGTATTTATGGGGAGGTGCATACTTCGGTATAATGGCCATCATGTTGATCTACAATACCTTCATATGGCTCGCAATGAGGGATTTCACTTACTTTTTATATCTCCTCTATCTAACCGCAGCAGGCGCACTACAGTTTGCTTTATTTGGCTTCGGATTTAAGTATCTATGGCCTGATAATCCTGGCTTTAACAATGAAGTGATTATATTTCTAACACCATTTATGCAACTCACCGCGGTTATTTTCGTATTGAAATTTGTCGATATAGAAAATACGGGAACAAAATTAGATAAGGCAATTGGCGTCACTCTCTTTATTTTAGTCACCTTATTAACAATAGTTAGCCTGTCACTACCTTACGCCACCGTCTTAACCTTAGGTCATATTATTGGCTTAAGTGCGGTCACCGCCGGTATTTACATAGGTATCAAGGGCTGGATGAGAGGCGTAAAAGCCGCGCGAATTTTTACAATTGCTTGGCTCGCCAATTTGATTTTTATTGCATGGTATCTATTCGATATTACGGGAATGGTAAATGCCACAGTGATTGGTGGGCAAGGTATTGCCATTGGCTCTATTGTTGAGCTTGCTTTATTGTCTATTGCTTTCGCCGACAAGATCAACCAAGAAAAAGAATTACGTATTTCTACTCAGCAAGAATTGTTAGAAGTTCAGCTTGATACCAATATAAAACTAGACAACAAAGTACGTGAGAGAACTCAAGAATTAGAGGCTGTGAATGAACAGTTGGCACGGTTAAGCATTACCGATCCACTAACCAGCCTTTATAACCGCCGCCATTTCGATAAAGTTTACATCGATAACTACTACGAAGCCTTCCGATACAAAAAGTCGATCGCGATTTTAATGATAGATATTGATCACTTTAAACGTCTAAATGATCTCAATGGCCATGCCTTTGGCGACCTATGTTTAATAAAAGCGGCACAACTCATACGTGGCAATATTCACCGCCCTACCGATCTAGTTGCACGCTACGGTGGCGAAGAATTCATTGTCATGCTACCCGATACCGTCATCACCGATGCGCTTAATATTGCCGAAAGTATACGTAAAGCATTCGTATCGACGATAGTATCCGAGGGCCGACATTCCGAAGCCATGACGGTTAGTATCGGAGTACATGCCGAAATACCTATCGACAGAGAGAATTGGGAAAAGCTGTTAAAAGACGCCGACGACCTGCTATATCAAGCTAAGAACAATGGCCGCAACCAGGTTGCAATCGCTTCATAATATTTACGAATGCTATTGATATAGATTCTCATTAGCATTAGTATGCATTCCAGTTAGCTCTGGAGGCATACTATGATCACATTACTTAATTTCATTGATTCTATCGGCGGCCCAGTGGTTGCCATTCTCATTCTATTCTCGATCGCTGCCACCACTCTAATTCTGCTCAAGTTGGCAGCAACGCTTGTGCAATTGCCCGCACGCAATAGCACGCCAAAGCGCTTGCTGGCTCACTTGCAAATGGGGGAACTGAAACAATTACGTCTACTTGCACAGCGTCAACGCAACCCGCATAGCCAGCTTATCGGCGATGCCGTAGAGCTACTTCAAGAGCAAACTCTGTCGAAAAACGATACCCAATCCGAAGTTATCCGCAAAGCTCGTGATGTGGCACATACTTACAGTAACTACCTACGCCCGCTTGAGGTCATCGCTACGTTAGCACCCCTACTCGGTCTATTTGGCACGGTACTGGGCATGATTGAAGCGTTTAAGGCAATGGAACTTGCCGGCGCTCAAGTTGATCCGGCGGTTCTATCTGGTGGTATTTGGCAAGCTTTACTGACCACAGCGGTTGGTCTTGGTGTGGCGATTCCCGTATCACTTATTCACAGCCTATTTGAACGTCGAGCAGAGCAACAAGTGCATAATTTGCAGGATGATATTGGCCAAGTATTCACCTACTTCGCCCGTCACACAGCCAGCGAAACCGCTACAACTTCTGTGAGTCAGCGTAGCGCGTCATGAATGATATGTTTTCTTTAAATACCTCAGCGCGGCGTGCTAGACCGATTAGCTTAACCGCGCTCATTGATGTGGTATTTATTTTACTCATGTTTTTTATGCTGACATCGAGTTTTAGCCAGTGGCAGATGCTTGACCTAACCATACCGAGTACGCATCAAGCTGCTAAGGACGATGTACCGCCGGTAATTATTGTATACAGCGATGATATGGGATTACTTACGGACACGCTAAAACGACCTATTAATATAAGCGATTTACCGGCACAACTCACAGGCGAAGCGTTAACTAAACCTATCATTTTAAGCGCTGAAGAGGCTGTATCACTCAGTCGAATAATTGCAACGTACGAACAGTTAAAACAACTCGGTTTTAACACTATTCATATTAGTCAGGCGATCAAAAGCACGACCCAAGGTGATGAAAATGAAGGTTAACTTAGCGCCATCCGAAACATCTGTGAAGGATCTTTCATTATTTTCGTTTACCAACAGTAAGCAGCAATCCGACGACAATATGATTCCACTGATTAATATTGTGTTTTTATTGCTTATATTTTTTATGGTTGCAGGGCAAATAAAAGCTCAGCCCAACAAAGAAATTGAATTACCTAAGAGCACGCAACTAACAACCGCCGATGCCTTGCCCATGCGCTTAGAGTTGCACGCTAATGGTGAGCTCAAGCTCAATGGTGAAACCATACTGCCATCGCAACTAACCAGCTTAGTTAGTGACAACGCAACTGCCAAGATTGCACTTTTTGCCGATGGTAGAGCAACTGCCAAGCAGCTGGATGTTTTACTAAACGCCTTGAGTGACAGTAACAATATCGAGATAAAGCTTTTCACTATGGCGACCCAACAATGAGTGCTTTGCGTTGGGTTTTAGCGGGTTCTACAGCGCTTATTTTGCACGGTGCCGTTTGGTATGCCATCTCGGTAAACGCCAACACATCTGAAGGTGATGCGATGGATACCGGTGAGATGGGCATCGACTTAGGCGTTGGCCAACTTGGCTCTTATGCCGATATTCAAGAGCGTTTAACACAATTAGAACGCCCGGAGCCAGTGGTCGAGAAAGCACCAGAGAAGCCTAAAATAATTGAAAAACCAATACAAAAAAAACCAATCGTTAAAGCACAAAAATTAACCGAAATCAGCTTTAAAGCAGACGATATTAAACCGAAAGAACAATCGCCAGCAGAAGAAACTCCTGTTGAGCAACCAAATGATGAGAGTAAAGAAACTCTGCCAGAACCGGAAGTAAAAGCGGCACCAGTACAAGCTGCCGTTAAAGCAACGGGAAAAGCCGAGCAGAGTCAAAGCGGCGGTGTACGCGGCAGCGCAAAAAACTACAAAAACCAACTTAATCGTTGGTTAGCAAAATATAAGCGCTATCCGTCTGCGGCTAAAAAAGAAAAGCAAGAAGGCATAGTCCGTATTGCTTTCACCATGGATCGACAAGGCAATGTGCTAAATCGTCAGGTGGATACCTCTAGCGGATATCCCTACCTCGATGCCGCAGCATTAAAAATGTTCGACGACGCGAATCCTCTACCGCCGGTGCCGGATAACTTTGCACCGGGACGGAAGGAGCTACCACTCGTTATGCCGATCGATTTCACGCTTATTACCAACACATCATTTGGGGACTAATCATGGATAAGAAAACAGCAAACAGCAGCGGTAAGCTGACGCTGCGCACCACCCGACTTGCACCCGGCGCCACTGCATTGAGCATAGGGTTGCCAGCATTACTATTGGGATCTCTACCTCTTGCGAATATGGCAATGGCTGACGATACCATCATGCTTGATACCATGCAGGTTGAAGAGCGCACCGTGGATACCAATCCATACGCCGAGCCTGGCGCTCCATATAAAGCTAAAGTCTCTGGCGATAGCCGTCATGTCAAAGATATTGCTGAGACGCCACAAACAATGACCGTACTGACCCAGACTCAAATTCAAGAATCTGGTCGGAGTGACCTAAAGGACATACTGGACGCGCAGCCGGGTATTACTTTAGGTACTGGAGAAAACGGTAATGCCTTCGGTGATCGCTACGTTATTCGTGGCCACGAAGCTCGTTCTGATGTGTTTGTCGATGGCCTGCGCGATCCTGGTATGACAACACGCGAGAGCTTTGCGGTAGAACAAGTTGAAATTACCAAAGGGCCAAGTTCAACGTTTGCAGGTCGTGGCTCAACCGGTGGTGCCGTTAATAGCATTACCAAACAAGCCAGCAGCGAATACGACTTCAACAAAGTGGAAGCTGGATTAGGTACGGATAATTACCGTCGTATTACTTTAGATACCAACCAAAGTATTAACGACGACTTAGCCGTACGTGCCAACGTATTGCATAGCTATGAGGAGATTCCTGATCGTGATCCAAACGATAAAGAACGCAATGGTCTAGCATTATCTGGCGCTTACCAAGCGACTGATAAACTAAAAATCATCGCTGACTACTACCACTTAAGTGCATTCGAAAATAATGACATTGGTAGTTATATCGACCGAGCTACGGGAAGAATAAACAACGACATTCCTGCCTATGCGCAGAAGCAGGACTTTATTAAATCTCGTGTTGATACCGCTACTTTGCGTACTGAATACGAATTTAATGACAACTTACGCATTGAAAATTCGATGCGTTACGGCACCACAAATAACGGCTATGTGGTTACTGGTGCTCATGGTACTAATCGTGATGTTACCGATCCAGCAGGTGACATAGGCACCATTTCACTAAGCACACACCAAGGGTGGCAAGAAGTTGAATACTTTGCCAATCAATTAAACCTTTTCATTGATACTGAAATTGCTGGGATGGCTCATCAATTTGTTGTGGGTGGTGAATACTCTAAACACGATGTATTAAATGGTGTTTATAGCGTTACTAATGAAGGCGACTCTAACTGTCTGGTTTCTGGTCGCGGTGGTGTTTCCAATGGTTATTGTTTACAGGATGAAAATGGCAACTACATTGATAACATCGATACCTTAATGGGTCGTAATATCAATAAGGGTGCTGCCGACTCCGACTACCAAATTGATACCATATCCCTCTATGTTATGGACACTATTGATATCACCGATGAATTTTCCGTATTTGCTGGCGTGCGCGCTGACACCTTTGAATACAAGAATATTATCACCGGTGGAAATGGCTCAGATACCACCTATGAATACGACGATACCCTATGGAACGGTCACATAGGCACCATGTATGACATTACCGATAACGGTAATGTTTACCTAACGTACAGCACGTCGGCCAACATTAATGGTGGTGAGTCTGATGTGGGTGGTAACTGCGGTTACGGCGGTTTATGTTCAAGCGCGGAAAGCGTCGACAAAGCAAAACCAGAAAAAGTAGAGAACATTGAACTAGGTACCAAGTGGAACTTACTCAATGAAAAACTCCTAGCAACAGCGGCGTTATTCCAAGTAACCAAAGACGACGTAATGGAAGGCACTGATTACGATACTGCAGGCACCTATAATACCGGTAAAAACCGAGTTAAAGGGGTTGAATTCTCACTAGTCGGTAATATTACCGAACGCTTGAGCACTCAGTTAGGTATGGCATTAATGAAGTCGGAAATTCTAAAAACCGCTGCAACGTCAGGTGGCGAACCGGTAGAACCCGGTGGCCGCTTAGCCAATTTTGCAAATCGTTCTGCCTTTGCTCAAGTGCGTTATCAGCTAACGGATAAATTCAGCTTTGGTGCAGCCGCTAACCATTCAAGCGAAGTGTATGTTGGCCAACCAGATAGCACCGCAAGTGAAGATATTAGTGTTCCGTCATATACTATCTTCGACGCATTCGCGAGCTATGAGTTTAACGAACAACTTAAAGCCCGAGTTAACGTTGCAAACCTAACCGACAAAGATTACTACTTAACGGCCTATCGTAGTGGTGCTTTCGCCTACATTGGTGATGCTCGCAACGCGCAACTAACGGTAGCCTATGAGTTTTAATTCGTAAGCGATAGCAAGCGAAACACCGAGCATTCAGTGCTCGGTGTTTTTTATTTTACGATTAATACGGTGAGATATGAACCACACAGCGTCGCTCAATTATATCCCTACTGATATCGTTAGTGTGAGCGACTACGAGCGTTACGCTCGCGAGGCATTAGCTTACGATGTGCTGGAATATATCAATGCTGGCGTAGCCGACGATATTACGCTCGACCGTAATCGTATAGCGTTTGATGCAATGTCGATCTACAACCGTGTACTGAATAATTTTTCTCATAGCAGCACACAGGTTGAATTATTTTCAGGCCGTCTAAAACAAACCTTATCCCATCCAATATTATTGGCGCCCGTCGCTCATCAAACTCTGATTCATGCTGATGGCGAAATAGCCACAGCGCAAGCAGCCGCCGCGCTGAATATACCTATGATTGTGAGTACACTTGCCAGTAAACGGCTAGAAGATATCGCCCAACATGCCGGGCCACACTGGTTTCAACTGTATTGGCAGCCTTGCCGAGACGCCAATCTAGAATTAATAAATCGCGCTATTGATAGCGGTTACAGCGCTATTGTTATTACTCTCGATGCACCGGTTAACGGCTTACGAAATCGCCCTCAAAGAGCCGGATTTTTATTGCCTAACGATATCAATATTAATCTCCGCGACTTGCCGCAAGCCGCCACTAAAACGTTAAATCCAAGCGATAGCATTATTCTTAACGGTTTTATGAGCGATGCACCCAACCAAGACGATTTAGTCTGGTTACGGCAGCAGGTTAAATTGCCTTTAATCGCCAAGGGAATTAGCCATCCGCAAGATGCAATCCTGTTAAAAAAGTTAGGGTTCGATGGTGTTGTGGTATCGAATCATGGTGGCCGTACACTTGATACCTTACCCGCCAGCATTGAATTACTTCCCGCTATTCGAACCGCCGTTGGAGATGATTTCACCGTATTGTTGGATAGCGGCATTCGACGCGGCAGTGATATTTTCAAAGCCATGGCTCTGGGTGCTAACGCCGTACTGATTGGTCGCCCACAATTATGGGCATTGGCAACAGCGGGGGCACTCGGCGTCGCTCATATGCTGAAATTACTGCGTGATGAGTTTGAAATTACTATGGCATTGGCAGGCTGTAGTAGCATCGAAAACATTAATGCCGAATCACTTTTTACGCGTCAAGCTTAATAATTAAGGAGCTAGACATGTTGTTGCCAATCGAAAACATCATTCGCCGCGACGATGCGTTAGCCTTACGCCAAGCGCTCGAACAAGCGCCTTGGATCGAGGGAATACGCACTGCTGGCGGTATAGCGGCGAATGTTAAAGCCAACCTGCAGCTTGATGAAACCAGTGCTCTAGCCCAGCAATTAGCTCAAGCGGTGCTGGATGCAGTACGGCAACATCCTTTGTTTATTTCTGCGACGTTACCGCAAAAAATCTTTCCGCCTCGTTTTAATTGTTATCAGAATAGCGGGCATTACGGCTTGCATATTGATAGCGCCATAATGACACTACCCGACGGTCAAGCAATGCGTACCGATATTTCCGCAACGTTATTTTTAAGTGATGCCGATGAATACGATGGCGGCGAATTGACCATAGAAACTCAATACGGTGCGCAAGAGGTGAAATTAAACGCTGGTGATTTAATCTTATATCCCTCCACCAGCTTGCATGAAGTCAAACCTGTGATCCGGGGTAAGCGCTTAGCGGCTTTCTTTTGGATACAAAGCATGGTCGCAAATGCCATTCAACGTGAGCAATTATTTGAATTAGACCAATCTATTCAGGTATTAACCCAAGACCGAGGCACTGCCGATAATGAAGTACGACGTTTGAGTGGCCTTTACCACAACTTATTGCGCGGCTGGGCCAGCGTGTAAAAAGTATAAGCCGCCTATTCAGACGGCTTATTAAATTGGCTCGGCGATACGCCATACCATTTTTTAAATGCCCGAGAAAAAGCACTAACATCAGAAAATCCGAGTAAAAACGCTAATTGCGTAACACTCGTACCAGGAATACGTAAGTGCCGTTCAACCAATGTTCTGCGCGTACGTTCTAATAACTTCTGCCATGTTAAGTCTTCTTCCGTTAAGCGCCGCTGCAAGCTACGTACACTCATATGAAATTGTTCTGCAGCATCCGTTAATGACGGCTCTCCTTCGGGCAACTGCCCTTCTACCCATAGAGATAACTGAATAACCAATGAGCCCTTTTCTTGCTGGGCTAATCGCTCACTCAGAGTTGCATCTAACATCGCCGCCATTTGAGGCTCGCTCGATTGCAGTTCCGCATTAACAGCGTGGCGTGCAAATACCAAGGTAAAATGATCCGCCGCTTGCACCTTGACGCGAAAATAACGGCTCATACGATCTAAAAATAATTCACTAATCGCTGGAGCATGCACTTCAATTGGATTTAATTTTGCGTCAATTCGAATACGCACCATACGCACAAGACTGGCCATAACAAATTGAATGCCTTGGTGGTGCGGCTTAAACCCATCATTCGGCACAAATCGAATAGCCACTCGGTCGGCCTCAATATCCAATTCAAGATTAACGACATTGCTGATTAAACGATGAAAACGCACAATACGCTGCAACACACTCAACAAACTGCCGCCGGCGGATAACGCTAAGCCCAAACCGCCAAAGGTCGAGTATTCGCTCTCACGCGCCATATTAATTCCCAGCGACGGGTCATCGAGTAAGCGCTCAACCTCATCCAACAAGGCATAAGACTTAGTGGTATCAACCATTGCCTCAGAATTGCGAGTGTCCGCCAAGCTAATCCCAAACTGGCTAAATATCGGCTCTGGGGCTATGTTGCGCGCTACCAGCAAGCTGGCGAGTGGACGCAAGAACATGGCAACTGCTTTGCCTTCCATCGACATTGGCATCTCCGGTCAAATGATTGGCAGCATGGGCAAGGCAGCACCCGATTCTGCACGGTACATTGTTATTGTGATTAACAGGAGTATACCTATGTCATCGACAACTGGCCTCAATTCCGCCGATTCGTTAAAGGCAGCCAAACAAAAAGACCGTCAAATTCAAAGTGAACTGATGGCGGTGAGTGATCGCGTTCGTAATAACCACCCGAGCCTAGTAAAGCATCAAAATGCGGTAGGAATGGGTATCTTTTTAACCAGCATATTGGGCATGGTGCTCAACGGCTGGCTCTATTTTGAAGGCATTATGCCAGTTTGGATGGTGATCGTACTGAGCGCCTTCTGGACATCTCTTTTACATGAGCTGGAACATGACCTGATCCACTACATGTACTTCCGTAAAACCCCATTTTGGCATCATGTCATGATGGCGGGTGTTTACTTAGCGCGTCCGCTGACCCAAAACCCATGGGTACGCCGTCACACGCATTTACATCATCATAAAGTGTCTGGGACTGAGACAGACTTAGAGGAACGCGGGATTACCAATGGCGAAAGCTGGGGAATCCGTCGTCTCCTTATGGTTGGCGATAACATGCTGGCGTTCTACTTGCGCATCCCTAAGTACTTCATTGAGCCTCGTCGCTTGCTGAAGGAAGGCAAGGTGAACCATAAAGATCTAAAGAATTTGCGCCTCATTGCAGCCGCTTCTTTTACACCACTAGGCACCACCCTGTATTTGATTTGGCACCTGTTCGTGTTGTTTCACTTGGCTAATGGCATTGCTTGGACACTGGATGCACAGATTGCATGGCCGCAATGGCTGCTGGCGCAACAAGATTGGGTAACCGGTTTGGTGGTTGTTCTGATTGCACCGAACGTACTGCGTACCTTCTGCCTGCACTTTATTTCATCCAACATGCATTACTATGGCGATAACCGCTCTGGCATTATTCACGAGCAGTGCCAGGTTATGAATCCTTGGTATCTACTGCCACTTCAAGCTTTCTGCTTCAACTTTGGCAGTACCCATGCGATTCACCACTTCGTGGTACGTGACCCATTCTATATTCGTCATCTGGCGACAAAAGAATCACACGAAGTGCTACGCAAACATGGTATTCGCTTCAATGACATGGGCACCTTCAGCCGTGCTAATCGCATGCATACTAAAGAACATTATGCCGGCATCAACGAGGCTGCTAACGCCTGATAGCCCCGCTGCTCAACTAAGCCGCACCCTCTGGTGCGGCTTTTTTATGGATTTTGCTCTGCACTATTAGCGCCACTCACGTTCAACCTCGAAACATTCAAGACCACGACGGTCACATCTAGGCCATTCACTGTTAGAATGCTGCATCGTTATCGTATTTAGAAAGAAGGTCGCTCATGGGCTCCCGTTTACAAGAAGATTTCCAGAATATCCATCAAGGTGTGTACTTTGTCGGCACAACTCCGCCAAAAGACAGCACTACAAGCGAACGTGTTGATGAGATAGCAGAGAAACTATTAGAGCGCTTATCAGCACTAGATTACGACGGCATGATCGTTTATGACATTCAAGATGAAAGCAGTCGTACGAATAAACCGCGTCCATTTCCATTTATGCAAACATTCGATCCTTGCGCCTATTCACGTATTATCCGCGAAAAATCAGGCCATCCTGTGATCACCTATAAGAGTGTTGCACAACGCAACGCCAGTGATTTCTCAGACTGGTTAACGCGTGCTTGGAATGAATTTGGCGTGCGCGATATCGTATTGGTTGGCGCACCATCCTCTGAAGGAGATATACGCCTATCACTACCAGAAGCCTATAAAGTGCTAGCGACCCATGAAGCGCCTTACCACCTTGGCGGTGTTACCATTGCCGAACGTCATGCAGCCAAAGGCAATGAGCACACCCGTTTGCTCAATAAAGGTAAGCAAGGCTGTACCTTTTTTATCTCGCAAGCCGTTTATGATGCCAACGCTACCATTGATTTGCTTACGAGCTATGCAAAATTATGTGCTGAGCAAGGTGTCGAGCCTCAACGTATTATTCTGACCTTTACCCCATGCGGTAGCTTGAAGACGTTAGAATTTATGGAATGGCTGGGAATCTCAGTACCTGAGAGCACTCGCCAAGAAATGATGGCTGCAGAAGATCCATTGGCAGAATCGATCAAGATTTGTCACAACAATTTGCAACATATTTTGGCCGAATGTTTACCACTTAACTTGCCGTTAGGCCTAAACATCGAAAGCCTGACAAATCGTAAAACGGAAATAGATGCATCTATTGAACTGTTTACGCTACTTAAGAAAACACTCGATACTGGCTTAGAAAAACGCCGCAAAGCGTTGTAATTCACTCAGGTGGATCAACCGCTAGCAGCAAGGAAGCTTGGCCAAAGCCAGCTTCCTTTGCATTTGCTACAAGCCCCTTCTATTTATGCCTAAAGAAAAGTCTAGGCATACAAAACATTAAAGATATTGCTGAAGCTCGATTCTGAGTTGATATTAATAGACAGTTTTAATTTCCGCGCAATATCACTAGCCGAAATTAAACCGCGAATTTTATGTGTATCACGATCTATCACTAAACAGTGCTGTTGTCCGCGTTCTTTTAACGCTTCGATCAGATTACCAATCGTTGAATTGGCGACATCAGAATAGTCAAACGCTTTAAGCTTATCCTTGGGTGTCATAAAGTCAGTCACTCGTAACTCTTCGCGCTTAAATCCTTGAACAACCTTAGCCATAAATTCAGGGCCAATTAAATCATCAAGGCTTAAAACGCCGACAAATTTATTGTCATTATCCACCACTAATTTTAAGCGAACATGAGTTTTCTTCATTGCGACTTCAGCATCCTTTGCAAAGCTGGATGACTCAATCACCAAGGGCTCCACTTTTTCAAAGTCAGTAAATACTTTTAACGCAGGGGAAGAAACATCCAATGTGGTTGGGGTATCCGGCCATGCAAGTTCATCAATTGGAGTAGTATCATAGAGAGATAATGTTTTCATAGTTAGGCGATCCTTTTGTTGCTGCGCTATTCGGCGATGCAAGTACACAATGCATTGATATTGAGGCATCGGGGGATGGGTGGGCCAAAAGCCGATGGATCAAAACTACTATAAATATATAAAGCAAATGTTGAACGACGCGCGATCCATAGACATAAAAGCCAAGGATTCATGCTGTCTAGCTGTCACTCCTTACCGAGAAGGAATAGAGAAGGTTTAATAACTATAGGAAAAAGTACGCAGTTTCACAATAGATTGTATGCGTAAAGTAATGTCATAAAAATCAACAAAATGTCATTCTATAAAACATGAATTCATTCACAGTAACGATTATTTCTAGCTATTATAATTTCAGCGCTTTGATATAAAACAGAGCGTTTATACTTTAATACAAATGACATATTTTCTTATATTGATAGGTATAAAAAAGCCGCTTCATTGCTGAAGCGGCTCAATTTTTCCATGTGTGACAAAACACCTATTGCGGAGTGCGAATCACCATCAAACGCAATTCGGTCATATCTTCCATTGCCCAACGAATACCCTCGCGACCCAGACCTGAGTCTTTAACGCCGCCATACGGCATGTGATCAACCCGCCAGCTTGGTACATCGCCGATCACTACGCCACCCACCTCAAGCTCATCCCAAGCTTGCTGAGCCTTGTATAAATCACGAGTAAAAATACCAGCCTGCAAACCAAAGCGACTGTCGTTAACACGTTTTAATACCGCATCAAAATCATCAAACGGTTCTAATATGGCAACTGGGCCAAACGCTTCTTCTGCGCTCAGCTCGCAATTAGCATCAACATTTTCTAACAGCGTCGCTTGCAACATATTGCCATTGCGCTGACCACCGCAAAGCAAGGTTGCGCCCTTATCTATTGCCGACTCAATCCAGCCATGCAAACGCTTAGCTTCGCCTTCACTGATCATAGGACCGATAAAAGTTTCTTTATCTTTAGGATCTCCGCTCTTAAGCGCTTTAGTTTTCGCCACAAGCTTTTCTTTGAAAGTAGCGTAAACGTCACTATGGACAAATAAGCGTTGAACTCCAATACAGCTCTGACCCGACTGATAAAAAGCGCCAATAATTACCCGTGCAACAGCATCATCCAGATCCCAATCTTTATCAACAACACAGGCGGCGTTACCGCCAAGCTCTAAAATAACAGGCTTTTTACCCGCACGAGCTTTCAGCTTCCAACCCACATCTGGCGAGCCCGTAAAGCTTAATAACTTTAAACGGTCGTCTTCGGTTAACAGATCCGCACTGTCACGACGACACGGCAGAATAGAGAATGCGCCTTTAGGTAAATTCGTTTCCGCTAGAATTTCGCCAATTAACAAGGCGCCTACTGGCGTCATACTGGCTGGCTTTAAAACAAACGGACAACCCGTCGCAATAGCAGGTGCAACCTTATGTGCCGCCAAATTAAGCGGGAAGTTAAATGGGCTAATAAATGCACAAGGCCCGATGGGCACTCGCTGGGTCATACCACGATAGCCTTTGGCCCGAGGACTAATATCCAGCGGCAGCGTCTCACCTAACATGCGCGGCGTTTCTTCAGCCGCAATTTTGAAGGTGTCGATTAAACGAGTGACTTCACCAATAGCGTCATTGATAGGCTTACCCGCTTCGATACACAAGGCATGTGCTAGCTCGTCTTTGCGTTCGGTAAAACGTTTTACGCAATGTTCGAGTACCGCTTGACGTTCATATACCGTCATTTTGCGCATAGCTTCGGTAGCGGCTACTGCTGCTGTAATAGCCTGGTCAAGAACATCCGGCGTTGCCAATGCAACTTCGCAAGCAACCTCGCCGCTGTATTTATCGGTCACTTTTAAATCGGCATTGGCATAAACCGCTTCATTCGCTAAATAGTACGGATAGGTCTTTTGCATAATTTTCTCCTCTATTAGCCCGTTTAAGAAACAACCAAGGCTGCTAGCGCTGTACGAATGGATTCAGGGATTGGGACTGCTTTATTAGCCGCACGTTCAACAAATACGTGAATAAAATCGCCGTATGCACAGGCTTGTTCGTCTCCTTGCTTAAAAATAGCAACACCGTAGGTGACCGAACTATTACCTAGTTTATTAACTCGCAAGCCAACTTCTATGGCGTCAGGATAAGCAATAGGTGCTAGGTAATTACAGTGTGAATTCACCACAAAACCAACGATTGGTGCATCATGAATATTTAATCCACCATGCTCAATTAAATAACGATTTACTGCACTATCGAAATAGGAATAGTACGTCACATTATTCACATGACCATAAATATCATTATCCATCCAGCGCGTTACAATCGGATAAAACTCACGATAATCGCTGCGTTTAAGCGGTTTAGTTTCAGTAGTCATTAATCATCCTATTGCTAAAATCCTATTATTGGTTAGTACCCGTATTAGTACGCTGCTTGATAAATCGCTAAAGCATCAGCCTCGGTAACTTCACGCGGGTTATTCCCTAACAACCGAGTTTGCAACATGGCTTCACTGGCAAGCATAGCAACCGCGTCTTCACGAATACCACAGTCCCGCAATCGCGTTGGTAATCCGGTATTGATGGTCTGCTGCTCTAACCAAGTAATAAGTGCTGCGGTTTTTTCTTCATTGCTGCCAACATTGGCTGCATCGCCCATAACAACCGGGGCTAATTCAGCATACAAATGCGCAGCTCTAGGCGCGTTAAAGCGCATAACATGAGGCAAAACCAGCGAGTTACTTAAACCATGCGGAATATGAAAGTGTCCACCTAGCGGATAGGCTAAGGCATGTACCGCAGCAACCGGCGCATTGGCAAAGGCTTGGCCTGCGTACAACGCGCCTAACAGCATATTGCTACGCGCTTGAATATTATTGCCGTCTTTAACTGCCACCATTAAATTGCTAGAAAGTAGACGTAATGCTTCTTTCGCAAGCAAATCAGATACTGGGTTTTTCTTCACCGCCGAAGTATAGGCCTCAATGGCATGCACCATGGCATCAATGCCCGTGGCTGCTGTCACATGTGGCGGCAGACCTGTGGTTAATTCCGCATCAAGTAACGCAATATCCGGTTGCAATACGGCTGATACCACACCGGCTTTTGTCGTTGCGCCCGTAGTGACAATCGCAATTGGCGTGACTTCTGAACCAGTACCCGCCGTTGTTGGAACTTGCAATAACGGCAGGCGTACGCCACGAGCATTACCCACGCCGTACATGTCAGATAATGGTTGTTTGCATTGCGGATGAGCAAGTAAAGCCACCAGCTTAGCGACATCCATTGAACTACCACCGCCAAAACCTACAACATAATCGACGTTAGCGCGACGAGCTGCCTCTGTAGCGGCCATAACAGTTGTATCTGACGGATCAGCTTCCACATCTTTAAAGACGGTTAACTGTAGAGCAGATTGCTGAAAACTCGGGAGAATACGTTCCAACAAACCAGCACCGATAATGCCCTCATCGGTTACCAACATCACACTGCGCGCGCCCTGCTCTTCGCAGATCGTCGCTAAACGACGCGCTGCGCCTGCTTCGTTAATAATGGTCCGGGTCGTTGAAAAGGTAAAATTGGTCATATTATTGTTATACCTCACCTAGAAATTACTAAGCCTAAATTAAACGCACAATTACGCTTAATTCAGGCCATGTTATTTAACGTACAAATTGCTCAGCGGTTAAGCCAAATAGACTATCAACCGGTGTTTGCAATACCTGACGATGCATATCAGCACGCGGTAAAATACGCTCGGCATAAAAACGTGCTGAGGCAATTTTAGCCTGATAAAATTCCACATCTTCTGGGTTTTCTTGCGCACGTTTCGCCGCCACGGTTGCCATTCTCGCCCATGCATAGGCTAGCAGTGCATACGCAGAAAATTGCATAAAATCAGTAGCACAACCGCCAATTTCTTCGGGATTTTGAGCTGAGCGTTGCATAATATCCGCGGCCAATGAGCGCCAATGAGCATTGACGGATAGCAAAGGAGTTAACAAGCTGGCTAGCGCCACATTACTTTCCTGCTGCTGACAGAAAGCATCAATTTCATCCTGCAAGCGCGTCAATTCTGCGCCTTGATCACCCATCACTTTACGACGTAATAAATCCAGCGACTGAATGCCGTTGGTGCCTTCGTAAATTTGAGTAATACGGCCATCACGCACTAATTGCTCCATACCCCATTCGCGAATAAAGCCATGCCCACCGTATACCTGCATACCGATATTAGCGGCTTCGGCACTCATGTCAGTTAAAAAGGATTTAACAATAGGTATCAGCAAGGCAGCACGAGTACCGGCTAATTTACGTTCTGCAGCATCGTCGTGAAAATGTTCAATATCCAAAGCCAAAGCAGCGTCATACGCTAATACACGGCAACCTTCTACTAAGGTTTTTTGCGTGAGTAACATACGACGAACATCAGGATGAACAATAATAGGATCGGCGGCTAATTCTGGATGCTGCGGGCCGCTTAAGGCACGCGACTGCAAGCGCTCAAGAGCGTATTCTACCGCCCCTTGATACGCCATTTCGCCGATACCAAGGCCTTGTAAACCTACCTGAAAGCGCGCGTCATTCATCATAGTGAACATACAGGCTAAGCCTTTATTTTCGTCACCAATCAACCAGCCTTTCGCGCTATCGAAATTCATCACACAAGTAGCGGCGGCTTTAATACCCATTTTATGTTCAACCGAGCCACACACCGCCGGGTTACGCTCACCCGGTTCGCCCGCTTCGGTTGGTAAAAATTTAGGCACTAAAAATAAACTGATCCCTTTTACACCGGCGGGTGCATCGGGCAGACGAGCCAATACCAAGTGAATAATATTCGACGACATATCCTGTTCGCCGCCGCTAATAAAAATCTTAGTACCACTCACCGCATAACTGCCATCCGCTTGCGGTTCAGCTTTGGTTCGCAGTAGGGCTAAATCAGTACCGGCGTGAGGTTCGGTTAAACACATAGTGCCCAGCCACTCGCCCGACACAAGTTTCGGTAAGTACGCATCCTTTAATGCTTCACTGCCGTGCTTTGTTAGCGCTAATACAGCGCCTTCGGTCAGACCCGAATAAACACGGAACGACAAGTTGGCGGCCATCATCATTTCGTGAAAGGGCGCAGCCATCGACACAGGTAGACCCTGACCACCGTATTCTTCTGGCCCTGTCATTGAGGCCCAGCCATTCTCGCAAAACTGGCGATAAGCTTCAGGAAACCCATCAGGGGTTTTTACTTCACCATTATTAAACGTCACACCTTCTTCATCGCCAGAACGATTTAACGGAGCTAAAACGCCAGCGGTAAAGCGCCCGCCTTCTTCCAATACGGCATCAACCAATTCTGCGTTTAAATCACTACGGCCAATAGCAGCATAGTGCGAAGAAACATCCAGCACTTCGTGCAGGGCAAAACGCATATCACGTAATGGGGCTTTAAATGCTGTCATTATTTGCTCTCCGTATTTATGTCAGAAGAATTCACATCGGCGAAGCAGCGCTGTTGTTCTGCGAGCCGTTGTAGCAAAGCGGCCGGTTTAAAGAATTCACCATGCTCAGCTTCCAATGCTTTTAATGCGTTATACACATTGGCAATACCACGTTCATCGGCGTATGCCATAGGACCACCGCGCTCCGCTGGGAAGCCGTAGCCATTAAGATATACCTTGTCGATATCTGCACTGCTGCTAGCAATGCCTTCCTGCAAAATACGCGCACCTTCGTTAATTAAGCCTAAGAGGCAACGCTCTACAATTTCATTGTCGCTAATACTGCGACGCTCAAAACCCGCATCAATTGAGGTGCTGATCACCAGAGCCTCAACGTCTTCATCACGCAAGGCTTGGCGACTGCCAGCTTCATAGCGGTAGTAACCTTTGCCATTCTTTTGGCCAAAGCGCTCCATCTCACATAAACGATCATCAACACGGACGTTTAACTCGTCAGCGGAACCTTGCTCGAACTTCACTTCGGCCATTTGGCGCGAACGCCACTCCAAGTCGATACCAACAACGTCGTACATACGGAAGGGCCCCATGGCCATACCAAACGCCTCTAGTGCCTGATCGACTTGCTGCGGCAACGCACCTTCAAGCAATAAGCGCCGAGATTGGAAGACATACGGTTCCAACATACGATTGCCGATAAATCCATGACAGTTGCCAGCCACGACGGCCACTTTACCGATACGAGCCCCCAGAGCTTCCACTAAATCTAATACGGCAGGATCGGTTTTAGCACCGCGCACAATTTCCAGTAGTTTCATGATGTGAGCAGGGCTGAAGAAATGCATACCCAGCACTTTTTCTGGACGCGAGGTCTCGGCCGCGATGGCATCAATATCAAGGTAGGAGGTATTGGTCGCCAAGATGGCGTCGGCATTTACCACGCGATCGAGCTCACGAAAAATAGTTTGCTTCAGAGCCAAGTTTTCATACACGGCTTCAACCACCAATTGCACATGAGCGATATCCGCATAACTGCCGGTATCACTGAAGCACGCCAAGCGGGCATCCATCTGTTCTTGGGTGATGCGTTCACGCTCAACCATTTGTGTGTAAATCTTACCGATATAATCCATTGCTTGGGCACGCACATCGTCATTCAAGTCGAGGAGCGTTACGTTAATGCCGGCGTTAGCGAAAGATATGGCAATACCGCGCCCCATGGTACCGGCACCAATTACCGCAACTTGTTCGACTGTGGCGGCTTGAAAATTCTGGGTCATGTCTGGCTCACTTTTTCCGTAATTAAAATTAACGACCCGACACTCGGGCGCAACCCTCTGGTCGGTTGAAATCAAAGTTAGTGCTATAACTTATTGTGTCTATGAATATATGCAACTCTGATTTGATTTTATTGCCGGTATTCGCTGCACTCCTGCAAGAATGCGCTGCAGTACGTATGGCTGAGCAGCCATTACTAAGCCAACACACATTAGTAATACTCCAACCTCTAGAGTGCAATATCAGACGATCAGCAATGGTTCGTACTACTCAGGGTATGCAACCAACCGCACAGGCACTAGAGCCAGAACAGCCATTACGCGAGGCAATTGATCCGAATCTGACTTCTCAGTGGCAAAGACAGGCAGCAGAATCTGCCTTGTACTAGCATCTCAGCCCATTTAGTTATACAGTAATTGTACAACAACTGTGTATTTGTATAATTATGCGTATCGGCCTTATTCTTGGTGACCAACTAACACACTCGCTGGCCAGTCTGCGCGTGCTTGATCCTACCTGTGACCGTATCCTCATGGCGGAAGTCGCAGCGGAGGCCAGCTATGTGCCGCATCATCCGCAAAAAATTGCACTCATTTTCAGTGCTATGCGCCACTTCGCGGCAGAATTACGCAACCAAGGTTGGCAAGTCGACTACCACGAGTACGACGTGCAGTCATCCTGCTCTACCTTGCTTAGCGTGGTGCAATCGTACGCCACAGAATTTAGTGCAAGCGCCATTATCACCACCGAATGCGGTGAATACCGCCTACAACACGCTATAAGTAATGCTTGGCAACAACAATTAGGCATCCCGGTAGAATGTTATATTGATGATCGCTTCATTTGCTCTCAGGCAGAATTCGCACAGTGGGCGCAGGGTCGTAAGCAGTTACGGATGGAATATTTCTATCGCGACATGCGCCGTAAAACAGGCTTGCTCATGCAAGGCGATAAGCCGGAAGGCGGTGACTGGAATTACGACGCCGATAATCGCAAGCGCTGGAATGGTGATCCCTCGTTACCCGACCCAATAGCATTCGCTCGGGACGACATCGATAAAACGGTGATCAAACTCGTAACTGAGGAGTTCTCCCATCACCCCGGCAACATAGATACCTTTGAGTGGGCGACGACTCGCCAGCAAGCACTCGAAGCATTAGCGCATTTTGTGCGTTTTCGCTTACCGTATTTTGGTGACTATCAAGATGCCATGGCGAAAGATCAACACCAGCTATTCCACAGTTTGCTATCACCCTATATCAACTGTGGTTTGTTGCTGCCATTGGAAGTATGCCAAGCCGCGCTAAAAGCCTACGAAGACAATCATGTACCACTGAACGCGGCAGAAGGGTTTATTCGCCAAATTATTGGCTGGCGCGAATATGTTCGCGGTATTTACTGGCTAAATATGCCGCAGTACGCGCACTTAAATAAACTCGGTAATACGCGCGATTTACCACGCTATTATTGGGATAGTGATACCAAAATGGCGTGCATGAGCGATGCCTTCAAGACCACATTTGACCATGCGTATGCCCATCATATTCAGCGTTTAATGGTAACCGGTAATTTCGCACTTATTGCAGGGATCAAACCAGAAGACGTTTGTGACTGGTATTTAGCAGTATATGCCGATGCCTACGATTGGGTAGAGCTACCCAACACATTGGGAATGGTAATGCATGCAGACGGCGGCTACTTAGGCAGTAAGCCTTATGCGGCTTCAGGTAATTATATTCATAAAATGTCGAACTACTGTAGCGGCTGTCACTACTCGATAAAAACGTCGACAGAGCACGATAGCTGCCCGTTTAACAGCTTGTACTGGCATTTCATTCAACGCCATAAAGAGCAATTTAATGGCAATCCGCGCATGACCATGATTTATCGTAGCTTTGAGAAAATGGACTCGGGAAAACAGCAGGCAATACTCAATCGCGCAGAATACCTTCTCAGCCATATAGACGAACTTTAATAAATACCCTATGACTCATCATAAACTTCTGTTACCCAAAAAAGATTGCGCGCACTGCCAACAACCCTTTTGCTGGCGACGTAAATGGGCACGCAGCTGGGACGAAGTAAAATATTGTAGCGAGCGCTGTAAACGCAGCGCGAAGAGTACTTTGCACAAAGCTGCTATCACACCACCTAATCTATGCGCTGCCGCTCAGGTTGAGGAGGAATTTTAAATGCAAATATTATGGCTACGTAACGATTTACGCTTGCACGATCATCCCGGCTTTCACCTCGCGCGAGCAAAAAATGAGCCGTTAAGCATTATTTATATTATACCCAAAGAATGGCTGGATATAGATGCTCGAGGCATGACAAGACTAGGCGCGGCAAAAGCTCGTTTTTTACGCAGCAGCTTAATCGATTTACACCGCACTCTCGATGAGCACACATTTGATTTAACTATTCTATTTGGCGATCCGGTTGAATTACTGCAAAAAATATATCGAGAGCAAGCATTTACTTTAATTACGGCTTCCGCCCAAGCGCCAGAAGAAGCCGACTGGCTAGCACGTATCGCAAAGCTTGGCATCCAGATTGAATGCTATGAACCCTACACACTGTTCTCACCTGCGCAAATGACGGACTTTCTAAATCACTGGCCGACAACTTTTAGTCAATTTCGAAGAACGATAGAAAAGCATCCGCAGCAGTTTAAAGTGGCCGAAGATATCAAGGCGCTCCCCCTAAAACTTCGAGATACTGTGCTGCCTATATGGGCACCCGCGCAATGGCCTGAAGAACACAGCGATTCTGATATTCAACTTAAACGGAATGGTGGCGAACGCAGTGGTAAGCAGCATTTAAAAGACTACCTATGGGAAAATAAATCAATTCAGCACTATAAAGCCACTCGTAATGCACTTATTGGCGATTACTTTAGCAGCCAGTTAAGTCCGTATTTAGCATGGGGATGCCTATCACCTAGGCATATTTGGCATCAAATTCTACAATACGAAGCGGCCTACCAAGCCGATGAACATAGCCAGTGGCTAAAGTTAGAACTGCTGTGGCGTGAATATTTTCATTGGTCGATGCGTCACCATGGCGACCGCTTGTTTCAAAAAAATGGCTTACGCACTGACACGGTAACCCCTAAAAAAATACCCGAGCATATAGTACAAAAACATTGGCAAGCTTGGTGTGCGGCAAGTACAGGCATTCCTATGATTGACGCTGGGCTCGTTGAATTACGCACAACTGGTTTTCTCTCGAATCGTTTACGCCAGAATATGGCGAGTTACTTTATTCACCAATTACAACTTGATTGGCGCTGGGGAGCGCGTTGGTTTGAACAACATCTTATTGATTTTGATGTCGCTAGCAACTGGGGGAATTGGGCGTACCTAGCCGGTGTTGGCCACGATGCAAGACCGCAACGCCAATTTAATATCAATAAGCAACTGCAAGAATATGACCCCGAGCTGCAGCATATTCAACACTGGCTACCCGAGCTATCGCAACAGTCGTTAGACGATATTCTTAACCATCAAACAAAAACGAAACTCATACCTTATTACCCCAGCCCTGTCGTGGCGACTCGTTCTATTTCAATAACGCCACAGACTTAATCTGTGCCCATAGCGTTTGGCCTTCAATGAGTGCAAGTTGCTGTAAGGATTTAGCCGTAATGCTCGCCAGTAGGCGCTGCTCGCTGCGCGGTAAACGTAAACGCAAAAGCACTTCACCGCGCTCGGGTGGGAAAATACTTTCTAGCTCACAAACAATGCAATTAACGATGCTACTCGGCCCAGGTTCGGCTACAGCGACACTGATATCCCGCGCCAGAACCTGAATACGTTGTTCGGTTGCTAAACTTTTATCTAAACCACGTAACCAAAAAGGCGAGCCATCAACGTCAATACGGGTTAGATAAAAATCTTCGTCGCGCAGTGCAACTTGCCCTTGCAATACGCTCATAACATCATCGCCCCAAATAATAGGCTTATGAACTCGCATTAAAGTTGATGCTAATGGGCCTTCATCTAAAACCCGACCGGCTTGCAAAATCACAAGGTGATCCGCCAGTCGCGCTATTTCATCCATGGCATGACTGACATATAAAATAGGTCCTGAAAATACCTTACCGACTTCCTCTAAATACGGCAGAATTTCTTGCTTACGTTCCATATCAAGTGCTGATAACGGCTCGTCAAGCAATAGCACCTGCGGATTGGCAATTAATGCTCGAGCTAAGGCGACTCGCTGACGTTCACCACCCGATAATTGCTCAGGAGATTGCGCTAATAATGCGGTTATACCCAACAACTTAATAATATGAGCTCGCGCTTGTACCCCCAACGGTTCGCAGTTGCGACGACGACTGCGTTTAGCGGCGTAATCTATGTTTTCAGCAACGGTTAAATGCGGCAGTAAGCTCGACTCTTGAAAAACATAAGCCAGCGGTCGCTGTTCAGTTTTGATACTCTGTTTAGAACCTTGCAGCCAGATTTGATCAGCGAAGGAGATACAATTATCGTCACCTTGGGCCTGCTCTAAACCGGCAATACAGCGTAATAAGGTTGTTTTACCAGAACCCGATGGCCCAGTAATCGCAATAATTCCCGAGGCCGGTAAGCTCAGATCTACATCCAATGTAAAATGACCTAAGGTGTGTTTTATGCGCACACGAATATTAGCGTCCAAGTGCTAACCCCTTGCGATTAAATAACATCATGGTCATTAATACGATGAACGAGAAAGCCAACATTAATGCCGATAACCAATGCGCTTGCCCATATTGTAGAGACTCTACGTGATCATAAATCTGCACCGATAGCACTTGAGTCTCGGCGGGAATATTCCCGCCGATCATAAGCACAACGCCAAACTCCCCTACGGTGTGTGCAAAACCTAAAACAGTGGCGGTGATGATACCGCGACGCGACAAAGGCAATACAATGGTAAAAAATCTATCCCATGCTCCCGCCCCCAATGTTTTAGCAACTTCTAAAGGACGTTCTCCAATCGCCTCCATTGCGTTTTGAATCGGCTGCACAACGAAAGGAAGCGAATACAACACGGAGGCAATGACTAAACCAGAAAACGTAAAAGGCAATAAGCCAATACCAAGGGCCGTGGTTAATTGGCCTAAAGGACCTTCTGGCCCCATAGCAATTAACAAATAAAATCCTAATACCGTGGGCGGTAAAATCAATGGCAAGGTCACTAAGGCCGACACTGGCGTTTTGAATATCGACGACGTCCGTGCCAGCCACCATGCCAATGGCGTACCGATCAGCAGTAGCAGAAACGTGACAACGCTGGCTAATTTCGCCGTTAACACAATCGCATCTACGTCACTGGGCGCTAACAACATAGATTATTGACTACCTTTTGCATCGACACTAACACTGCCATAACCAAAATTCTGAATCGTATTTTTTGCATATCCTGACTGCAGAAATTCTAAAAACTGTCCTGCTCCGCTGTCTGTCTTTGCTCTAACCAAGAGTACGGCATCTTGTCGAATTGGAGCATAAAGGTTATTGGGCAAAAACCACACGCTCCCCTTAGAAAGTGAATCACTTGAACCCGCCGCAATCACTTGAGCACGCGCAACAAAACCTAATTCAGCACTGCCTGAGGCAACGAACTGAAATGCCTGACCAATGCTTTCGCCGAAAATGATTTTACTTTTGCTCGCCTCTGTTAAGTCCAGCGAAACCAATACTTGTTCCGCCGCTAGGCCATAGGGCGCGAGTTTAGGATTAGCTATCGCTAACTTACGAAAATTGCCTTGGCGTAGCGTTTGTTCTGGATCTATGTGCTGCTGCGAACTCCATAAAGCCAACTCGCCTACCGCATAAGTAAATTGGCTACCACTGACAGCTAATCCCTGTTCGACTAAGCGTTGCGGCTTATCTTGATCCGCAGAAAGAAAGACATCAAATGGAGCGCCATGCTGAATTTGCGCGAATAACTTCCCGGAAGACGCAATACTTAAACGCACGGGACGCCCTGTTTGCTGTTCAAATTCTGAGGCTAAGAGCTTCATCGGGGCAGAAAAATTTGCTGCAACTGCAATAGTGAGAGGAGCAGAATTATCGACCTGAGATTCGGCTAAGGCAACAGCACTCAAGGTTAAACCTAGCACCAGTAACAGACCGCTCACAGTGCGCAAACCTAAAGAAGAAAATATCTTTAACATCAAATATATTGGTCACAAAAAAGGAGTGAAATAACTATACACGCTTGTGCGTCCGAGATGCAGCCGCGAATAAAAGACTAAGGATATAATTGGACAATGCCGGTGTGACCTTGGAAATCTCCGAGTATCCAAATTTGTTCGAATGGATGATCAATCGGTACTTCAATATTATGCTGAAGAGCGCGAATCTCATCGGTGCTCCAGGCTGGATGTGCATTACGAATTAACAGCCATACGCGCTTGGTTTTGTAATGTTTACTCGCCTTGCTCGCCAAAATTCGATTCAGCGCGCTCAATAAACGTGAATGAGGGTCGCTAACGGCCTGCAATTGGTGTAATTCGTAACGAGTCTGCTCACTCAGTTCTCGTCCTAATATCTGCATCGCTTCTTGTTCGCTGCCATATAAATGCGCAACTTCGATATCTAAACGTGCTCCTTCAAATCGACAAGAAACATCCGGTTTAATGGGTTTGTTATGCCACAAATGACGAATTTGCTTACCCGTATCATGCTCATACCAGCGCATAAATAGCTTGGCGGCTTGATGTTCGAGTTCAATTTTTTCTGCTTCACTATTTTGCTGCTGCGTCATACCCACGATCCGCCACGAATGCTTATTCACATTGGCAAGTTTCGGTTTAGCTGTAAAGTCCAGACCTTCCCCTCCCCAAGACAAGATGAAGACTGGACGCTGCCGGTGTTCGTCTTTATTCTCGTCGCTACACCCTTTTTCGGGACTTGCCTGTGTCTGCTTCTTTGACTATTCCGTTTGTTAACATCTACGCCACATTGCCCAGCCAATTTTACAGCAGGGCAATGCCTACGCCGGTAGCCAACCCTGCGCTCATTCTATTCAACCATGACTTAGCGACTGAGCTTGGCATCGAACTCAACGGTAAAAGCAACGACGAATTGGCGCTACTATTCAGTGGTAACCAGCTACCGGACGGAGCAGATCCGTTAGCGATGGCGTACAGCGGCCATCAGTTTGGTCAGTTAAATCCGCAGCTAGGCGATGGACGCGCCTTATTACTCGGTGATGTCATCAACCGCGACGGGCAACGCCGTGATATTCAGCTTAAAGGCGCAGGACGCACTCCCTACTCGCGTGGTGGCGATGGTCGCTCACCGATTGGTCCTGTGCTACGCGAATACGTCATGTGTGAAGCCATGCACGCTCTGGGCGTACCGACTACCCGTGCTTTGGCCGCGATTAGCAGCGGCGAGTATGTCATACGCGAACAACGCGAACCTGGTGGAGTATTCACCCGCGTTGCCTCTAGCCATATCCGCGTTGGCACCTTTCAATATTTTGCCGTACGCCGCGATATCGATGGCCTTCGTACCTTGGCTGATCACGTATTAGCGCGCCATTATCCTGAAATTAATAACCAAGCCGACGACCGTTACTTGCAACTTTTTACCGCAATTTGTCATAAGCAGGCTGAGCTTATCGCTAACTGGATGCAGCTAGGCTTTATCCACGGCGTCATGAACACCGACAACATGACGGTGAGCGGCGAGACGATTGACTACGGCCCATGTGCTTTTATGGATACCTACAAGGCCAATACCGTTTATAGCTATATTGATCGTAACGGCCGTTACGCTTATCAGAACCAGCCCGCCATAGGTCAGTGGAATCTGGCTCGCTTAGCCGAGACCTTACTTAGCTTGATCAATGACGATGAAAAAACAGCCATTGCTCAAGTTACCGAGGTACTGCAAGACTTTGCAGTATGGCAACAACAGGCGTGGCTACAGGCTATGCGTAAAAAATTAGGCTTAGCGACGGAACAAGAAACCGATCAAGCGCTCATTGAGTCACTCTTATCTGCCCTCACAGAAGCTGAAATGGACTACACCCTATTCTTCCGCCGCTTATGCGATTTGGCTGAAAACCCTGACGCCGCAGACACTAAGTTAGGGGTATTAACCTTAATCCAAGCACCAGCATGCAGCGGCAGTAACGATACGGCAATCGAACACTGGTTAGACGAATGGCAAGCTCGCTGTCAGCACGAAACGAGCTCACCTAAAGAACAAGCTATTGCCATGCGTGCGGTCAATCCGGCTTATATTCCACGCAATCACCGTGTAGCAGAGGTGATTAAAGCGGCAGAAGACAACAACGACTTCGAACCGTTTAAACGCTTACTGCGGATTCTTGCTCACCCCTACGCTGAACAGCCTGAATATTCGAGCTATCAATTGCCGCCGCAGCCAGACGAAAAAGTACTGCGAACCTTCTGCGGCACTTAGTACAACAAAGACCCAACCGCCGATGGGCTGCGTTAGCTGCCTTCGGTTGCCGGATGAAAGCGATCCGTGCCGTATAATTCGGATAGCAAGCGAGCCTCACCATTTGGCTGCACCATACGCGCATGGCGACGCTGCAATTCACGCGGTTCGTCGACACCACACGAGTGGGCAATAATGCCAATTTCCTGCTCTAAATTCTTAGCAAAATGCGCAACGCGCTCAGCTTTATCAGCAGGCACTAAACCACGCTGTAGCTGAGGGTTATGGGTCGTAATCCCCGTTGGACAGGTATTTTTATTGCATTGCAGTGCCTGAATACACCCCAACGCAAACATGAAACCACGCGCGGTGACGGCAAAATCAGCCCCTACACAAATTGCCCAAGCGACTTTATCAGGGGTTAACAATTTACCCGAGGCAATTACCCGTATACGCGGGCGCAAATCAAACTCGTCGAGAGCATCCACTAGCATTGGCAAGGCTTGGCCTATCGGCAATCCCATGTAATCAATTAAAGATTGTGGCGCCGCACCTGTGCCGCCCTCCGCACCATCAAGGGTAATAAAATCCGGCGCACTTTCAGGGCCGCGACGCTGGATTTCACGGCAAAGATCGCGAATCCAATCGACATCACCCAATACGGTTTTAAAGCCGGTCGGCTTACCGGTAATGGCTCGCACTCGCGCGACCATATCAAGAATGTCATCTACTGAATGAATTTCAGGATGGCCATTAGGGCTAATAGAATCTTCACCCTCAGGGATACCACGAATTGCAGCAATTTCAGCACTGACCTTACCGCCGGGCAAAATACCGCCCTTACCCGGTTTGGCACCTTGACTGAGTTTAATTTCAAACATGCGCACACGCTCAATATGAGCGATGTCGGCTAATTTCTTCTCGTCTAAGCCGCCTTCATCATTACGTACGCCATACTTCGCCGTACCAATTTGAAAAACGATATCGCAGCCGCCTTCCAAGTGAAAATCCGATAAGCCGCCCTCCCCAGTATTCATCCAGCAACCGGCTTTTTTAGCGCCTTTTGATAACGCTAGAATGGCTGGCTTAGACAACGCACCGTAACTCATACCCGAAATATTCACTAAAGCACTGGTAGTAAAAGGCGTGCGGCAGTGTTCTCCAATCGTAACAGCACGAGATGCGCAAAAATCGTGTTTCAAAGCGGGAAATGGACTATTCACAAACATAATAGTACCGGGAATATCTAACCGGCGAGTTGAGCCAAATGCCACCGTCGTACTTTCGTTTTTAGCAGCTCGATAGACCCAACCGCGCTCCGCGCGGTTAAACGGCATCTCCTCGCGATCCATAGCAAAAAAATACTGCCGAAAAAATTCACCCAAGTGTTCAAATAGATAACGAAAACGGCCAATGACGGGGAAGTTACGACGCACCGTATGCCGTGTTTGATGACGGTCGGTAATGTAGGCAACCACTATCCAACCAATAGTGCCGATGGTAACGATAGCCAGTACAGAAAGAATAACCAACATGCCATAAGCGGCGATGACGAACACTTCATCGGTCATGGAACAAAACCTCTAAAAAATTAGGCTTTGAGCTTAGATGAGTTGGTTTTTAGAAGAAAGTCCCTTTCGACAGTTAAGTCTAATAAAGACCTGCTCGTCTCTAAATACAAACCGGCACGAGCGAAGTTGCAGCGATTCTCGACGTTAACCGTAATCACTTCACTAATATAAAATCCTACAACGACGTTTTTTTGCACAACCTGACACTAATGGCTTCATTGGCTTCAATGACTTCATTTCTCACTTTATTGATAAACCCAATTGAAGCCAACGCCCTAACCGCTTAATATCACCCCTCGTTATTTTGCTACGTATGCAGCTCAATACTCGCCGCAATAATGGACTAAATGGGAAGAATATAGGGATATGGCCGATTTCGAATTAGAAGATAAGAGCGGCAATCGTTACCGCATTCGTAAAGGCGCGGGACCTAAATTTTGGCATCCCGAAAATCTGGGCGCTGGCAGCTCACTGTTGGCTGACAACTTACTCAGCGCCATGCCTGCCAATGGGCTTCAACAAGCGCACAACCACTTCTACTTTGGCACGTTGCATGACATCCCGAATCTGCCGAGCGGCCCACAAGCGGCACTCAGCACAGCCCTAAGTAATTCGTATCTCACGATTGAAAAAATCGGCACTGCGCTCGCCATCAACGACGACGAACCTGATCCACGCAACGAACTGCGCGTCAAAATCCGCAATGCATTAATGGCCATAGTCGCTGGCGAACGCGCCGAAGCAGCCATGTATCAAAAGCAGATGGATAAAGAAACCACCGTGATGAAAGGCGTCATTTACACCGGTGCGTTTATGCAAGGCGTTGGCTCATCCGCTTGGGGCATGGTGGTATGGCTAAAAGAAGTGAGCGACGTCGTAAACCCCTTTGTAAAAATGCAGCATGCCGCCCGCGCCCTGCAAGCCGCATGGGAATCGGACGACTTTACTAAAACCTACTCCGAAACCTACGTAAAAGGCGAAAAACGCGAGCTAGTAGAAGCCTTAGGCTTTGATCCATCGCAGATCACCGAACAACAAATTGACGAAGCCATGGCGATGGCCAACTTGGTGATCGAAGACCCAGGCCTGCGCGACTTGCTCTATCAATTTGTAAAAGACTACGCCGAAGCCCAGCACGCCATTGAAATCACCAATGTCGCCGGCACCGCCGCCTTTGAATTAATACTCACCATTATAATGGCCGCGGTTACCGGTGGCGTAGGCGTTGTCGCCGCTGTTGGCAGCAAAGCGCACCTCATTAAGAAATTCCAAAAAGTTGGGGATTTACTCAGCGACTTCGCCAAAGCCACGCGCAAGCTAAAACTCGAGGGCAAAAAACGCAAGGCTAAAGGGAATACCGCCAAGTTTTCTGACATGGAAACGGATCAGGTACAGGCGAAAAAGACCGATGCGCATGGGGCTGAGACAGGACCTAAGAATTCGGCAAACGCTACAGTACCGAAATCTGTTCCTATGACCCAAGAGAAATATGATGAAATAATAAATCTCGAGAGAGGCAATAGGCCAAATGATGTGGGAGAGTACTTATCTAAAGATTACGTCGATTCCCATCTTAATAAATTTAAGGAAGAAGGAGGGGCTTTTATTGTAATTGAAGAGTGGATATCCGCCCCTGAATACACCTCTTTCCCTAAGGATGGTAAATTTGTTGGTTTATCATCTGAAATGGATCAAGTTGTGACAAAATATAAAGACTCTGGTGGTGACTGGAGAGTTCTTAGAGATGAGTTGAATCTGGGTGAGAATACAGATTTAAGTTCAGCCAAGATATCTTATGTAAAACTTTCGCCAAACGATCCGAGTTTTGAATATAGCATGCCTAATGGAAATGAAAGAGGAGCTTATGAACATGAATGGGTTCCTGGAGGGCTTACTAAATCTGGAACTAGCGAAGCTACACTCTCTGGTGGTGACCGGATTATTCATAATAACAATGTCGACAATTTAAAGAAAAATTCTGGACTAGTTGTTGAGCCCCTCCAATGAACAAAAACTTATTTATTAAAGCTTTAAATAGAAATGAAACAAAAGACTTTTTTCTGGGTAATGGCAACTACTTTTCTAGAAATAGGGAAAGTCACAATCATGACTATGTACTTTTCATCACAGGTTGGGTGAAAAAATATATAGATATTAGCCCCAAAGAAAATTTAGGGACTTTTTTTTCAGCCCTTACTGACCTTATAGACGACATTGATTGTCAGAAAAATTCTTTAACAGCAGTTCTATCAATATTGCTTGGAATCTCGATATCAATTAGGAAGCAGCATTATCAAATGTCTGACATCAACCCTGAAATAGCTCATAAATTTCTTATCACCTTAAAAAAACACTTCCTAATATGTAAATTCTCTCAAGAAGAAAAGGAAAAAATAAAACTATACTCCGATAGAATTAGAGAAAATAAGTGTGATAAAATTGCAGATGCAATATCATTGAGCTAGTTATTATGAAATCCGAAAACCACCTAAAGAAAGAATCTGAATATTTTATGATTTGTTCGCCAGAAGGTGATCATTCTCCTGTGCTAACCAAAGCTGAAGGAAAAAATGAATACTGCGTAACAGTATCAACTAATCGCCAGTTGGTCACGATTCCCAACTGGCATGCAAAATCCATCAACGGTCGAGAGTTATTGACAAAAATACCAGGAAATATAGGTATTTTGATTGTTTCGAATAATGATGGAAGGTATTTATCACCTAAAGATTTAGAGAAATTAAGAGAAATATAATACCCTCCAAATTTTTAAGAGCGGAATTCAAGAAGGCAGAGTCGTTGATTTTCATACGCTTTCGATTTTCTGCCCCCGGCCATGCCTGCCAATGGGCTTCAACAAGCGCATAATCACTTCTACTTTGGCACGTTGCATGACATCCCGAATCTGCCGAGCGGCCCACAAGCGGCCCACAAGCGGCACTCAGCACAGCCCTAAGTAATTCGTATCTCACGATTGAAAAAATCGGCACTGCGCTCGCCATCAACGACGACGAACCTGATCCACGCAACGAACTACGAGTAAAAATCCGCAATGCATTAATGGCCATAGTCGCTGGCGAACGCGCCGAAGCGGACATGTATCAAAAGCAGATGGATAAAGAAACCACCGTGATGAAAGGCGTCATTTACACCGGTGCGTTTATGCAAGGCGTTGGCTCATCCGCTTGGGGTATGGTGGTATGGCTAAAAGAAGTGAGCGACGTCGTAAACCCCTTTGTAAAAATGCAGCACCATGCCCGCGCACTACAAGCTGCATGGGAATCGGAAGACTTCTCTAAAACCTACTCCGAAACCTACGTAAAAGGCGAAAACGCGAGCTAGTAGAAGCCTTAGGCTTTGATCCATCGCAGATCACCGAACAACAAATTGACGAAGCCATGGCAATGGCCAACTTGGTGATCGAAGACCCAGGCCTGCGCGACATGCTCTATCAATTTGTAAAAGACTACGCCGAAGCCCAACACGCCATTGAAATCACCAATGTCGCGGGCACCGCCGCCTTTGAATTAATACTCACCATTATAATGGCCGCGGTTACAGGTGGTGTTGGAGCTGTGGCCGCCATTGGCAGCAAAGCGCACCT
>Ga0207878_100175_pt1 | contig 50037 bp, 42 predicted proteins | sample LinPmetageLP41_FD_184053 | JGI IMG/M metagenome (GOLD analysis project Ga0207878, IMG submission 184053) | Marine viral communities from the Pacific Ocean - LP-41 (SPAdes) | ecosystem: Environmental > Aquatic > Marine > Oceanic | place: Pacific Ocean | collected 2010-08-27 | reverse complement strand
CCTACAGGATTTGTACGTTGAATTGAAAACTCTGATTGAAATTTAGGTCTCCGGAATAATTGTAGGAGGTACTCAGGGAGCGAAGCGAGCAGTGCCGATTTACGACGTTGATTATATTCTTGGTGCTGGTCGCGACTACGAACAAAATACGTTCGTTGAGTCGCTCCTACAATGACTTCGAATGTTGAATCGAAATCTCTGCAAAACTTTTTACCGCTGTATGCTCTGCATCCATAGGTATATCGCCTTCGCGCACTAACCACACCGTCTGCATGCCTGCTGTTTTGGCGGCGTCTAATTCTTCTTTTATATCCGATAAAAACAGTACATTAGCAGCGCTGATGTTGTGTTGTTTTTGCAGGTCGGCCAAGATATTTAAATACGATTGCGCTTCGCGTTTTCCGCCTACGAGAGTATCGAAGTGGCCGCTAAATAATGGCAGTAGGTCACCATCTTGGCTAAAACCAAAAAATAGCTTTTGTGCGTAGATTGATCCCGACGAATACACATACAAGGGCATGCCTTGGTCATGCCATTGTTTTAGGCAGGCGGTGGCGTCTGGGTACATGTGCGCTTGGTAGTCGCCGTTACGGTAGCCGGCTTCCCATATCAAACCTTGTAGGGCTTTTAATGGGGTGGCTTTGCGATCGGTATCTATCCAGTGCAGTAGGCGAGCAATAAGGCCGTCGATATCATTGGCGGCTACGGCATCGCCATCTTCTGCGCTTAAGTCTGCGGTTGCTTGCAGTTGGGCTTGTACGTCGGCGTTGTTTTTATTCGCGTGAATAAACTCAGCTAGATGTTTAGTCGCGTAGGGGAATAACACGTCGTGGACAAAACGGATGGAGGAGGTGGTGCCTTCAATATCCGTTAATATCAATGTTACTGGGGTGCCCAATGCATCGGTCATAATTAGTTTTCCAAGCGGTTAAAACGTTGTGCGATGTCGCTGCCGGTAAAGTTCGCTACCCAACCGTCGGGGTTATTAAATAGGCGAATAGCAATAAAGCCTGGATTTGGTCCCATGTCGAACCAATGAGTGGTGTTGGCCGGTACGCTGATTAGATCACCTTGAGTACACAGAACTTCATATACTTTATTACCGATGTGTAGGGTGAATAGCCCTTGTCCGGCAACAAAAAAGCGTACTTCATCTTCGCTGTGTGTGTGTTCGCTGAGGAATTTTTCGCGGAATTCTTTTTTCTGCGGATGGTCGCTGTTTAAGCTAACCACGTCCACGGTTTGGTAGCCGTCCTCTTCTATTAAGCGATCAATATCGGCCTGATAAGCGGCAATCACGTCTTCGTGGCTAGCACCTGGTTGCAGGTCTGCATCAGTGCTCCATTGTTCGTAGCGAACTCCGGCGTCGGCTAAGTGCTTGGCGATTTTTTCTTTGCTGTCGGTAGTAAACAGCAAGTTGGTAACGTCCATATCGGTGTAAACGCGCAGGATGCTCATAGCGGCCTCAGAGGTTGCGTAATTTTAATAATTCCAACTGGTAGCCCAGTAGGTTTTCGAGTGCTTCAAGGTGACGGAAGCATTCGTTAATGTCTTTGCCCCAGGTGTATACGCCGTGGCCGCGAATTAAATAGGCGTGGCCTTGTCCGGCGTTTTGCATGTGTTGTTCAACGTTTGCGGCAAGACGGGTGATGTTTTGATCATTGGCGAAAATCGGAAAATGCACAGCATCTTCGTGCGTAGTTTCTCCGGCAAAGGCTTTTTGCAGTTCCCAGCCTTGCAGGGTTAATACGTCGTCGGGCCAAATTTGCGACAGTACCACGCCCACAGGGGAGTGTGTATGCAATACCGCGCCTATGCTGGCATCACGCTGATATAGCTGAGTGTGCAATAGCGTCTCGGCAGAGGGTTTGCCGTCGGTTTGTGCTTCCCCTGCCATGTTAACCACCAGAATATCGGCTGGGGTTAATTCGCCTTTGTGTTTGCCTGAGCTGGTTAGAGCACAGTGATTGGCGTCGATGCGAATCGAGTAGTTTGAACTGGTGGCTGGCGACCAGCCACGGCCATACAAGATGCGGCCAAAGCGGCATAGATCATCGGCGGCGGTAGCAAAAATAGCGTTATCAAACATGCACGTTCTCTTTATGAATTCACCAGCAAAGCGACAGTTTCTAGGCTTGGCTTCATGATCAGGCCTTTTTCGGTGGCGATAGCGTCGATCAGTTCGGCCGGTGTAACGTCGAAGGCTGGGTTGATGGCGTCACAACCTGTGGGTGCTATGGCTTGGCCATTCAGGCTAGTAACTTCGCTGGCACTGCGCTGTTCAATCGGGATGTCATTACCGCTGGTCAGCGTCATATCAAAGGTGCTGAGTGGCGCTGCTACCATCACTTTCATACCATGATGTTTGGCTAATACAGCCAAGCTGTAGGTGCCAATTTTGTTGGCTACGTCGCCGTTGGCAGTAATTCGATCGGCACCGACGATTACCCAATCGACTTTGCCTTGGCGAAATAGCTGTGCGGCAGCGCCATCGCATACCAGTTTTACTGGGATGTTATCTTGCATCAGTTCCCATGCGGTTAGGCGTGCGCCTTGCAGCCAAGGGCGAGTTTCACCAGCGTAAACTTGTTCGATTTTACCGTCGCTCATGGCGGTACGAATAATACCGAGCGCGGTACCGTGGCCACCGGTTGCTAGTGCGCCGGTGTTGCAGTGAGTATATACGCGACTGCCGTCGCTTAATAACGATGCGCCATACTCGCCCATGGCTAGGTTGGCGGAGATGTCTTCATCGTGAATTTTTTTCGCTTCGGCCACTAAGGTGTGAGCATCGCTGGTGCCAAGGCTAGCCATGCGCTCTAACGCCCAGAATAAGTTAACGGCGGTGGGGCGAGATTCAGCTAACACTCGATAGGCGGCTTCTAAGTCGCGGCCAGCAAGCGCATCGAGAGCGTAACCATAGGCCGCAGCAATACCAATGGCGGGTGCGCCACGCACCACCATATCGCGAATAGCGTCGGCTACGTCTGCTGCCGTGGTGTATTCATGGATTAGATGCTGATGCGGCAATACACGCTGGTCGAGTAGGTGTAACGCTTGGTTACGCCATTCAACGGCATGAAAAGAAGAGGAATAGGTAGTCATAAAAGTTTCCGCCCAGCTGAGAAAGGCGGCTATTTTACCGGCTAATTGCCTTCACCGACACCGCTAGAGGCAGTATCGGTGCGCATTTGCCTAGATACAGAGCTTATAAATAATTTTGCATTTGCTGGAAGGCGCGGATTAATCCATTAGTGGAGCCATCAAAGCCTTCAGGTATCGCAGACGATTCTAAAGCGGTCAGTACCTTGTTACCCAGCTGCTTACCCAGTTCAACCCCCCACTGATCAAACGAGTTAATCCCCCAAATCATGCCCTGTGCTGCCACTTTGTGTTCATACAGTGCAATCAGTGCGCCGATGATCTGTGGAGAGGACTTCGGGAAGTAGAGAGTGTTCGATGGGCGGTTCCCCGGAATGACTTTTTGCGGTGCCAGTACAATTGCTTCGGCTTGATTCATGCCTGCGGCCACCAATTCTGCCACGGCTTCGTCTTCCGATTTGCCTTGCAGTAGTGCTTGGCTCTGCGACAGGCAATTGGATACCAACATTGCATGGAAGTTATCAATTGGGTTGTGCGAGCACATCGGCATGATGAAATCACACGGCGAGAAATGTGTTCCCTGATGTAACAACTGGTGGAATGCGTGTTGGCCGTTAGTACCGACACCACCCCAAATAACAGGGCCGGTTTGATAATCCACCTTGTTGCCGTCGGTGGTTACACTTTTGCCGTTACTTTCCATGTCCACTTGCTGTAAGTGCGCAGGGAGGCTGCGCAAATAATGGTCATACGGCAGAATGGCGTGCGAGTTCACTCCAAAGAAGTTGACGTACCAAATGCCAAGTAAGGCCATGATCACAGGCATGTTGTGTTCTAGTGGTGCGGTGCGGAAATGCTCATCCATGGCATAGGCACCACGAAGCAGTTCGCGGAAGTTATCGATGCCAATCGCCAATGCCAGTGGTAAACCAATGGCTGACCACAATGAGTAGCGTCCGCCAACCCAGTCCCACATCGGAAAGATATTTTCTTCGGCGATACCAAACGCGGTGGCTTTCTCGATATTGGACGACACGGCCGTGAAGTGTTTGGCGAGATCATGCTCTTCACCACCGTTATCAAGGAACCATTGGCGGCAGGCATTGGCATTTTTCAACGTTTCTTGAGTGCTAAACGATTTTGACTGAATGATAAACAGGGTGGTCGCTGGGTCTAATCGTTTGAGGATCTCGGTAATGTGCGAGCCATCGATGTTGGCCAAGTAATGAATGCTCAAACGGCTATCCCAATACGGTTTGAGTGCACTCGATGCGAGTTTAGGGCCAAGGAAGGAACCACCGATACCAATAGAGACAACATCGGTAAAGGTTTTGTTGCTATAGCCACGCCATTGGTTGCGGCGGATCTTCCAGCAGAATTCTTCCATGCGGCGCACGGTATCGCGGACTTCCGGCATGATATTTTCGCCATCGACCATAATGTCGCGATCACCGAAGTTACGTAACGCCGTATGCAAGGCTGGTCGACCTTCGCTGCCATTCACTTTTTCACCACTGAACATGGCGGCTATGTGAGTCGTTAAATTTTGCTGACGCGCCAACTTGAAGAGTAACTTCATGGTGTCGTCGTTGATGCGATTTTTCGAGTAATCGAGGCTTAGACCGGCCGCATCAATATGGAATTGTTCAAAACGACTTGGATTTGCAGCAAACATGTCACGCATATGCTCGTGTTCAATGCTTTGATGGTGTGCTTGCAATGCTTTCCAGACGTCGGATTGGGTTAGGCTTCCGGTAAATGCCATGGGTATCCCTTAGGTTTTGTAACGGGTAAAGAGAACTAGAATTGTAGAGAGTATACGGTGGGGGCGATAGCGGGGCAAAAAAACGCCGCTCATTGAGCGGCGTTTCTGTTCAGTTTGGCGCTTTGAGCTAAACCAAGGGGTTTAGACCTTACGTCCGTTAGGACTTAAGCAACCTGCACTGGAATATCGAAGCTGGTATGACTTACCGTGTTATCGGCATTCATGTACACCATCTTAGGCTTGAAGTTGACTAGCTCTTTTTCGTCGTAGGTGCCGTATGTACAAATGATAATACGATCGCCCACGCCAGCTAAACGAGCAGCGGCTCCATTAACAGAGATCATGCCAGAACCATCTTCGCCACGAATAATGTACGTAGTGAAACGTTGGCCGTTATCAATGTTATAAATCTGGATCTGTTCAAACTCACGCATGCCCGCGAGATCCAGCAGTTTGCCGTCAATGGCGCAAGAGCCTTCGTAGTTCAGCACCGAGTGAGTCACACGGGCTTGATGAAGTTTGGCTTTTAGCATGGTGGTTTGCATGATAAACCCTTTCGTCACAGTTCACATATTCGACATCTGAACATTTGTTTTCAAATGCCGGAATTGTTCATTTCTTGGCCGTTTGGCGCAAGGCGCGCAAGTATGCCTTAATCAATCTTACGATTCAACGTCACGGCAATATTATCAATAAGTCGTGCAGAACCCAAAAACGCCGCACCTAAGACAACGATCTCATCGTCGCCTGTTGTCGCGGGTGCTAGATCCTTACTACGGCGGACTTCGATATAGTCAGGTTTGAAACCGCGTTTTTCTAGGTCTTGCTCGGCCTTGTTTAGGGTGGAATTCAGCGCTGCCCCTGCATTTAGAGCCGCTATCACGTCATTGAGGGTTTGATATAACCCAGTGGCTAATGCACGTTCTTCGGTGCTCAGATAGCCATTACGAGAGCTAAGTGCTAAGCCATCTTCTGCTCGAGCAGTCGGTACAGTGACGACTTCTATTGGCATACATAGGTCGTTAACCATCTTGCGAATGACGGCTACTTGTTGGAAATCTTTTTCTCCAAAAAAGGCCTTATCCGCTAACACCTGATTGAACAACTTGGTAACAACGGTTGAAACACCATCAAAGTGTCCTGGGCGACTACCACCACACAACCCCTCTGATACCACGGGAACGTGGACAATGCTCTGAGATTCCTGACCGTTCGGGTACATTTCTTCAACATTCGGAGCAAATAGCAAATTACATTGCGCTTGCGCCAGTTTTTGCTGGTCATCGGGCAGAGTTCGTGGGTAACGCTGTAGATCGCTTTTGTCGTTAAATTGCAACGGATTGACGAAGATGCTGGCCACCACAAACTCGCATTCGCTGCGTGCGCGATCAATCAAGCTAATGTGGCCAGCGTGCAAGTTGCCCATGGTTGGAACAAAACCAACGCGTTGGCCACTGCGACGGGCGTTAGCGACGTGTTCTCGCAGTTCGGCAACAGTATGAACCGTAATCATGCGCTGAATCCGTGCTCGGGTGCTGGGAATTCGCCAGCACGAACGGCCTCTGCGTAGGCTTTAAAGGCGTCTTGCACATTACGGCCGTCGATCATAAAGTTTTTCACAAACTTAGGGGTATGGCCGGTATTTAGGCCAAGCATGTCATGCATTACCAATACTTGTGCGTCAGTATCGCTACCAGCACCAATGCCGATGACTGGAACGGTTACCGCGGCGGTAATGCGTGCAGCCAATTCGCTAGGAACACATTCTAATAAGATCAGATCGGCTCCGGCATTCGCTAAAGCCACCGCGTGTTCGATCATAGCCGTGGCTTTTGCTTCGTCTCGACCTTGTACGCGATAGCCGCCAAATTTATTGACAGATTGCGGCGTTAACCCCAAGTGCGCGCATACTGGTACGCCTTGGCGAGCGAGAGTTTCAACTAAAGGAACAAGCCAGTCGTCGCCTTCTACTTTCACCATATGAGCGCCCGCTTGCATCACCTCGCGCGCACTGGCCAACCCTTGTTCTAAGGTGCCATAGCTCATGAATGGCAGGTCAGTCATGATGAGAGCGGGGCGTGTCGCTTTGGCGTTGCCACGAGCAACGCAAGCTGTGTGATACGCCATATCGGTAACGGATACTGGCAGAGTGCTGTCACGACCTTGTAATACCATTCCCAATGAATCGCCCACCAATAACACTTCAACACCGGCATCGGCCGCTAGTTGGGCAAAGGTGGCATCGTAGGCAGTGAGCACTGCAAATTTTTGCTGCTGCTCTTTCATGGTTTGCAGTGAGCGGATGCTGATCGAACTCATTGTACTTCTCCGGTTACAGTCTGCGACGATTGCAGGCCTAGTAGAGTATTGAGCGTATGGTGCGGATTGTGGGTTATAAGTCAATAACGGGACAGTGCAGTTTCTGCAACTCACCGTTAAATTCGGGCGTTATTTCTGTGATGAGTTGACCACTGGGCAGTCGTAGCTCTGGAGCTAACTCAGCTAAAGGAACGACGACGAAGCTCCGTTTGGCTAGCTCTAGGTGCGGAATATTTAGACGTTCACTGTGCAATTGCAGATCATCGTAGAGCAGAATATCGAGGTCGATACAGCGTTCGCCCCAATGACGTAATTTTTCTCGCCCTTGATCGCGTTCTTGCTGTTGCAGCGCATCCAGTAATTCAAGCGGGGTTAACTCGGTGTCGATATGGGCAACGGCATTGAGGTAATCGGGCTGATCTTGCGGACCAAGAGGCTTGCTGCCGTATAGTGATGAATACGCAATTAATCGTGTTTTTGGCAACTTGTGCAGTGCTTGCAGGGCGAGCGTGATTTGCGCATCAGGGGCATTGAGATTTGCTCCTAAGCCGATATAACAGCTAGCCATAACGTTACTCCGCAGAGGAGCGAGGCTTGCGTGGGCCACGACGACGGCGTTTTTTACCATCGGGACGACTGCTGTAATCATTGGTGTCAGCGCGCGGTACTGCGGGTTCAACTTCTTGACGCTTCGTCCAGTATTCGCCAATGCCGCCTAAGTCTTCACCGGATTGCTCACGCAGTAAAACGAAGTCGTATGCGGCACGGAAGCGCGGATGAGTGAGCAGCTCACTGGTACGACGGCTGTTTACTTTTGGTAAGCGTAACTGCAGTTCCCAAATTTCACGCATAGGGATAGAGAAACGCTTAGGAATTGAGGTGGCTTTCAATTGCTGAGCTAACGCGCGATCTGCTGCTTTTTGCATAGCTGGATGCGGTGCCAAGCCAGAATCCTGAAACTCGCGTTGCATACGAGCTACTTGTGGCCACAGTAACGCCGCCAAAAAGAAGTAAGGTGTTACCGACTTACCCGCTTGAATGCGTTTATCGGTATTGGCCATGGTGTTCTCAATCAAGGCGAGTACTTGTGGGTCTGCCTTGATGCTTTGTTCTGTGCCAGGGAATAGTGGCTCGAATAACTTGTACTCGCGTAGCAAACGCAGGGTATCAAGTGCATTGCCGTGCAAAATAAGTTTGAGTACTTCTTCAAATAAGCGTGCCGCGGGTATTTGAGTTAGCAAAGGAGCCATCGCTGGAATTGGTGCGGCGGCTTCAGGGTCAATATTAAAGTTCAACTTCGCCGCGAAGCGAATGGCGCGCAGCATACGCACCGGATCTTCGCGATAGCGTGTTTCAGGATCACCGATTAAGCGGATACGACGCTCTTGCAGATCTTCCCAGCCGCCAGCATAAGAATGAACGCTGAAATCGGCCACATTGTAGTAAAGAGCGTTGATGGTGAAATCACGGCGTACCGCGTCTTCATCTTTATTACCGTAAACGTTATCACGAAGAATCATGCCTTGGTCGCCTGTCGCGGCCATTTTATTCGGATGCTCTTCTGTTGGTGGCGCGCGGAAGGTCGCAACTTCAATGACTTCACGGCCAAAAACCACGTGCACAAGTTTAAAACGGCGACCGATCAGGCGCGAATTGCGAAATAGCTGGTTAACTTGTTCTGGGGTTGCGTTGGTTGCGACGTCGAAATCTTTTGGTGATAGGCCCAGAAGGGTGTCGCGCACGCCGCCGCCTACCAGATAGGCCTCGTAACCGGCCTTATTTAGGCGGTACAAAACTTTGAGTGCGGCTTCGCTGATGCTGCTACGGCTGATGCTGTGCTCATCGCGTGGTACGACTTTTAAGGTTTCGTCGTCGCGTTTTTTGGTGCCAAATAGGCGTTTAACTCGGTTAATCAAGGTCACTTGAGATAGGTGTCTCTGTATCAATTTAGCTCGCGAGTGTACCGGTTACTGATCGCCAAATAAACAAAAAGCCGCTTGTGGCGGCTTCTTGAGGGCTAGCATTGTTATTATTATTGGCCTAGCAACTAACGGTAACGCTCTGTTTTGAATAGGCAGTCCACTGCCTCTTCTTGTTATTATTTTCGACAGCTCCAGCTGCACATTCAAAACAGTCGTTTGTGACCCATATTATTTTTATTGTCGGGTCACAATCCTACAGCGCTTTATTATTGTTATTAGTGCGCCTTCCTTCGTTGGCTCAGTACCCTTTGTTATTTTTATGAGTGGGTTACTGTGCTCTTATATTAGATATAGCATTCGTCGTGCCAGTTTTTAAAATTACAGTAAAATCAATAACTTGGAAGATCTATACAGTTCTTGAAGATAGACAGTTACGTAAAAGTGTTACAAAAGATAACGCTTTTCGTAACGTGTGGGTAACAGAAACGTAGTCCCAGGTAACACTATGTAACCCGCTTGGGCAGAATGCGCTTTTCAGTAAAGACCAATGAGGCCAAATTGGGTGGATGTCACCGAGAAGAGAAGAATGTGTGACTTACCGAAGAGATCAGTATGAAACTTTTTGTTTTTAAGACGGACAAACAGAGTGTGACTGTTGTAGATGACCGATAGGCAATAAAAAAGCCGCTTGCGCGGCTTTATTTCGGGGGGCTACATCTTTTTTTATTATTATTGTTTGTGCTACTTGGGTCTTAGCACCGCTGTTTTGAATAGGCAGCCTTACTCGGGCTGTTTATTATTATTGTCAGCTCCGGGCTGCTCATTCAAAACAATCAGTCGTTAGTGGCTCTTTTTTATAATTAGTATTGAGTCCACAACCTGGAACGCACTTTGTTATTTTTATTAGTGTGCTTTCCTTTGTTAGCCACTCCCTTTGTTATTTTTATGGTGGGATGCGGCTATCTGAATAATATATAGCAGGCATCGTGCCAATTATTTAAAGTTATTATAAATCAATGATTTACGAAATTACACCTGTCTATGATAATAGACACTTCGACTAAAGTGTTACGTAGAGTGAGCCAGTAGGTAACAGTTTATGCCTTTAGGTAACACTCTGTAACCGTTGTGGTTGTGTTACGCCAGCAGGTACAGTTTTGATCTAACGGGTGTACGTTTAGTAAGAAAATGGTTGATCGAGGGGAAGGTCTAGAAACATAAAAGCCGATGGGCAGTCCTGTTAGGGGCAGGCAGCGCATCGGCTTATAAAAATTCATTTGTTTTTGTTCTATATCGCTGAGGCCCGATTATTTTTATTGTTGGGCCGCAACTTCGCTCTTTCTTATTGTTATCTTGGTGAGCATTTTTATTTGTTTGATTTATATAAAGCGATTGTTGTGCCAACTTTGTCAAAAAGTGAAAATTTGTTATAAATCAGTAGGTTAGGATTTTTCGTGGGATCGTGTGCGAAAAGTAACAGCGTATTAGACTAAAGTGTTACTGGGTTTGTTACTCATGGTGGCGCTATATGACTTGTTTATTGGGGTGTAACACCCCAGTTACATTATTTGTTACTTTTCTTACGTGGGATGCCTAAGCGTTGGCGACGTTCCCAAAGACTCTTGCGTGAAATGCCAAGTTTGCGCGCTAATTCGGTTTCAGTCATGGTGGCTTCGTTTTCTAGAACGAAGTGCATGAAGTAGTCATCTAATGATAGATCACCCTGTGCCGATTGCGAGTCGTTAGGTTCTGAATACTGTACGTTTTCTAACAAGCCTTGGCGCATGCTTTCGCTGAGGTAGCGGTCTGGAGAACTCGATAACTCAATACCAAGTTGTTCTGGCCCAATGGCCTCATCATCGGCAAGAATAACAGCCCGCTCAACAGCATTTTCTAACTCACGGACGTTACCGGGCCAATTGTATTCGGCGATGGCCATTAGCGCTTCATCGGTAAAGTGCATAGGAGCGTGGTTCATGCGTTCGTAGCAGCGCACTAGCAGGGCTTCGGCTAGCTCAAGCACGTCGTCGCCGCGGTTACGTAACGGTGGGAGATGCAGTTCAACAACATTAAGACGGTAATATAAGTCTTCACGGAACTCGCCTACACTGGCGAGCTCTTTCAAATTGCGGTGGGTCGCAGCGATCAGACGCACATCGACCTTGCGACTTTGTACAGAACCAACGCGGCGAATTTCACCTTCTTGTAAAACTCGTAATAAACGCGCTTGCGCTTCAAGTGGTAGCTCGCCGATCTCATCTAAAAATAGTGTGCCGCCGTCTGCGGCTTCAACAAGGCCTTGGCGCAGTGCGGTTGCACCGGTGAAGGCGCCTTTTTCGTGGCCGAATAGTTCTGATTCGATCAATGTTTCGGGAATTGCGGCGCAGTTAACCGAAATCATAGGCGCATTAACTCGACGGCTTTGCATATGTAACGCCTTGGCGACTAACTCTTTACCTGTACCGGATTCACCTTGAATCAACACGGTGGCATCGGTGGGTGCTACTTTACTGATCTTTTTGAACAGCAGTAGCATAGGTTCGCAGCTACCAATAATGCCTGATGCCGGTGTTTCGCCACTGCTCGCAGTTGTGCCTTTGGCACTGCCTTGTTCCGGTTGGCTGAGTTTGGATTCGCTCAGAATATGCTTAACTGAACGTAGCATTTCGTCGTGATCAAACGGTTTGGCAATATAATCGACAGCGCCCATTTTCATGGCATCGACAGCAGAGCGGAGGCTGGCGTAGCTGGTCATGATGAGAACGGGAGTCTTACCGGCCAATTCAATAAGCTCTGTACCGTTGCCCCCGGGTAGGCGCAGATCACTAATAATGAGATCGAACTGACTGAAGTCTTGCTCGCGTGCTGCATCCAGCGAATCCACATCCGTCACTTCATAGTCGTGACGCTGCAATAGGCGGCGGACGGCTTGGCGAATGATAGTTTCGTCTTCAACAACTAGGATATGACTCATTCAGTTTGTTCCATTTCATCTGTTTGCAAATATCGCGGTAGGCTGACTTTAACACAGGTTCCGCGTCCATCGGTTACTGGACTTTCAATGCTAATGTGGCCGTAATGCTCTTCAACAATGCTGTACACCAAGGCGAGACCTAGGCCCGTACCTTTGCCAACTTCTTTGGTGGTGAAGAAGGGTTCAAAAATTCGATCTAGTGTATCGGCCGGGATACCGTGACCTTCGTCGATCACAAGTATACTCACTTGATGCTCATCAACTCGTGCCTGTACCCAAACGGTGGTTCCTGATTCACTCGCGTCGCGGGCGTTGCCGAGCAAATTAACAAAAACCTGCACCAAGCGTTGAGCATCACCTAATACATTCAGGTGTGGCGGGCTGTCGTTTACAAAGCGGATGTCTTGGCTGCGTTTGCTTAAGCGTAGCAGTTGCATGGCTTCGTCCACACAATGAGATAGATCGACAATTTCGTGCTCTGTGCTGTGATGACCTGCGTGCGCGAAATTCATAAGAGACTGCACAATGCGCGTTACGCGCCGCGTTTGCTCTTGAATTTGATCGGCCATCTGTAGCAGCTCTGGATTGTCGGTCTCATAGCGCATGCCTTGAGCTAGGCAGTCTATCCCTGTGATTGGGTTACCAATTTCATGCGCAACACCGGCTGCTAGGCGGCCAATGGATGCTAGACGTTCGCTGTGAATAAGCTCTTCTTCTAACAGTTGAGTTTCTGTTTGATCTTCAACTAACACTACAATCCCCCCTGGCTGACCGCCGCTGGGTTCGATCATAGCTTTGTGCAAACTGTACCAATTAGGACGCGCGCCAGTATCCACTCTATGCTTGTGTTCATGCATAGAATCACTGCTGACGAAATTGGTGAGCAGTGCGCCCCAAGGATTGGGCAAACGGTTTAGATGGGAGCCAGTAACATCGACGGCGACAATACCAGTGAGTTCGGTCATCGCTTGGTTCCACATTAATACTTCACCATCGCCTGCAAGTGAGCAAACCCCCATAGGCAGGCGTTCTAAGGTTTGGCGATGATAACGTCGCAGGTTATCCAGCTCGCTCGCGATACCGCTAAGGCGATCATGAAAGCCTTCTAGGCGCTGTTCAATTTGGTAGATATCTTCGCTAAGTTCACCATCTTCTTGGAATGGAAGGTAACGGCTGACGATATCGTGGGCAACCGTTGGCCCCATTAACCCAGATAAGTTGGCTTCAAGGCGCACGCGCAAGCGTCGCAACGCATAAGGGCGATCTTCAAAGGATGGCAAAGTTAAGTCGGTAAGTGCTTGGTACACTTCTCGCTCGGCAACGTAACGACCTAAAGGTTTACTGAGTGAGTTGATCACGTCATTGGAGTTGGTTGCGATTAACGGTCTACGCGTAGGCCTCGATACCGTATCAATTGAGCACGCTTCAGCGGCAGATATTTCGGATGCTTTGCGTTTGGTGAGCATGCTCACCATAACGAACAGTGTGGCATTGACGCCCAGTGCTCCTATTGCCGCTAAATGCCAGTTACTTTCATTGATAGGAGGTAACGGTATGGGAATGTTCCAGCCTAATGCCAGTTCGCAAAATGGTAACAACATGGCATAGATCCAGGTTGCGATGCCACTGCCTAGACCAAACAAAAAGCCTTTTCGATTTGATTGTGGCCAGTACAGTAATCCAAGTATTGCGGGCAAAAACTGAGAGGCGGCAACAAACGCTAAAATCCCCAGCTGGGTAAGTTCAAGATCAGCCCCCACCAAGCGATAGAAGCCGTAGGCCAGCAGTAAAATCGCAGCGATTAATAAGCGGCGCATCCACAGTAGCCAACGATAGAAGTCGTGACGCGGGCTTGGCTTATGGAATGGCAATACCAAATGGTTCAAGAACATAGCAGCGGTTGATAGCGTGGTAACAATCACAATGCCCGAGGCTGCTGCGAGTCCTCCCATAAAGGTCACAATGGTGAGGAAGGGGGATTCGAGTTTTAATCCTATGCCCAATGCGAAGTATTCGGGTGGCGTGTCGACATTTAGATAGATACCTGCCCATAAAATGGGTGGCACTGACAAACTCATGATCAATAGAAATAGTGGAAAGCCCCAGCTAGCCGGGCGCAGAGCGCGCGAGTTCATGTTCTCAGTGAAGGCCATATGGAACATGTGTGGCATGACGATAGCGGCGGCAAAAAAGACTAATAACAGTGTGCGCCAAGGGCCGTCTTGAAGGGTGACTTGTTGGTGAGCAAGGCGATCTTGGTTGTCGATTAGCCATTGTTGTAAACCGCCGACTTCAGGGAAGACGCCAAATAATACGACGCCGCCCAAGATGAGGATGGCGATCATCTTTAGTAGGGATTCAAAAGCAATCGCGAAAACTAGACCTTCATGTTTTTCGCGTGGTGATACATGGCGAGCACCAAACAAAATGGCGAAAAGAATCATTACTAAGCAGTAAGCAAACGCGAGCGTTGACACTGGCCAGTCGTGGTTTAACAAATATAAAGTATCGGCAATTGCAGTAATCTGCAGCGTCAACATAGGGACGACCACAGCCAACATGAACAGCGACACCATAATCCCTGCGCCAGGACTGCGATAGCGGAACGCTAATAGATCGGCAAGTGAACTGAGTTGGTAAATTCGAGTGATTTGCAGAATAGGCCGTAACAGAATGGGCGACATAACAAAGGCGCCTGAAATACCCAAGTAGTAGGCCAAAAAACCATAACCATACTGATGGGCAAGACCAACCGAGCCGTAAAAGGCCCAAGCACTGGCGTATACCCCGAGTGAGAAAATGTACACCACTGGGTGGCGAACCCAAGAGCGGGGTAACCAACCGCGTTCCATTGCGTAGGCTGCGAGAAATAAAGAGCCTAGATATCCAAGAATAATAAAGGCCAGTTGGCCAAGGCTAAACGTCATCGTCGTGGTGTCGCTGCTTGTAGTTAATCCAAATGTAGAAAGCGATCAGAAATAACCAGATCGCAAATGGTCGATACCAAGCCCCATTATCATTCAGCCACCAATCCATCATGATGGGCGAGAACAGGTAGATACCGACGAGCAGCAATAAGCCAAGGCGATAATCGTACATAGATGCCACGTAAAAATGAAAGTGCTAAGACTATCACAGGCTAGCCGAAGTCATATCAATAGTCTTAACGCCTTCGTTATGCCAATGACAGTCAAAGCTGACGTTGAAAGTCACCGGGAGCAGACATTGACGTTAGCCCTATCAATACCTCGGCTTGCCAGTTAGCGATTGCCCAAGTAAGTAAGTCGGTAACGTTTACACCACGTAATTCTGCCGGAGGAGATTGTTTAAGCCACGCGAGTGCAAGCCAAAGCGTGTCTGCGGCTTTTTCGGTTGAGAGTGGCAGGGCGAGATTTTGTTTACTGAGTTTTTGCCCGTTCGCTTCATTGGCTACCGGTATGTGGCTGTATATCGGTGATGAATAACCTAACGCCTGTTGTAGAAGTACTTGCCGAGCAGTGGAGTCGATAAGATCGATTCCGCGTACTACGTGAGTAATACCTTGATCGGCATCATCCACTGCCACCGCTAACTGATATGACCATAAGCCATCGCGCCGGCGAATAACGAAATCGCCGATATCAGCTGCCAGCTCGTAGGTTTGAGTGGCTTGCAGAGTATCACTGATGCGCAACTGTCCGGCCGGGCATAGGAAACGCCAAGCAATATCGCTCGTTTGTAGCGTGCTGCAAATACCATGGTGAAGTTGATTCCCAAGCTGCTTGCGCGAACAAGCGCATGGAAAGGCAAGTTGTTGCTGAATCAGTTGTTGCAATGCGTCGTTATAGGCATCACTTCGAGTGCTTTGATAACGAATGTCTTCGTCCCAATGCAAACCATAATGATCTAACGTATGTAAGATTGAGTCTGCGGCTGTGGGGTCTTCTCGGGGTGGGTCGAGGTCTTCGATGCGAACTAGCCAAGTGCCGTGGTGTGCGCGTGCATCTAGGTAGCTAGCGACAGCTGCCAATAATGAACCAAAATGGAGTGGTCCCGTTGGGGAGGGCGCAAATCGGCCACGATAAGTCTTACTGCTGGATGACGATGTCATAACAGAAGTATCCGTAGACGTATGCTGGGTAGATAAGAGGTGCTTGCCAGATAAGGTCATTATCTGGCAAGCAATCAGCAGGGCTTAAACGCCGAGCTGACGCTCTTTGATTTCAGCTAGTGTCTTACAGTCGATACAAAGATCGGCGGTAGGACGAGCTTCAAGACGACGAATACCAATTTCTACGCCGCAAGCGTCGCAGTAACCGTAATCGCCCTTATCGATAATATCGATAGTCTTGCTGATTTTCTTCAACAGCTTACGCTCACGATCGCGAGTACGCAGTTCGAGGCTGAATTCCTCTTCCTGACTGGCGCGGTCGTTCGGATCAGCATAGTTGTTGACCTCAGTTTGCATGTGCTCTTTAGTGCGATCCACTTCCTCCATTAGCTCCTGTTTCCAGTTGCTGAGGATTTTTTTGAAGTGCTCTAACTGAGCGTCATTCATGTATTCTTCGCCTTCTGCAAGCTGGTATGGCTTGAAGTCGGACAGTGCAAATTCTTTTTTATCTTGCGGCATTGTATTACTGCCTCACCTTGTAAGTCGGCTAATGCGCGTCATGCGCCCAAAAAGATAAGGCGGGCAAACTATCAGATAACAATGAAAGCGCCAACTATTTCCTTACCCTTTTGTTGTGATTGGTTAATATTGCCTATCATCTGGCACAATAGGTCGATTATTTTTCAGGCCATCTATATGACAGATTCTGCTCAACGTAGCAAAGAGATTCGACCATTTCAGGTAATGGCGATCCTCGCGGAAGCTCAAACTATGCAATCTCGCGGCGTTGATGTGATTCATTTGGAGGTTGGCGAACCCGATTTCCCCACCCCCGAACCTATGATCGAAGCCGCGATTACTGCCATGCGTGCGGGTAAAACAGGTTATACCCCAGCACTTGGCTTACCGTCTTTGCGCGAAAAACTAGCCGAATATTACCAGCAGCGCTTTGCGGTAAACCTTGATCCACGTCGCATTGTGTTAACACCGGGGGCCTCGGGGGCACTTTTATTGTTGTCGGCAGCGCGTTTGAATCCAAATGATGGTTTGTTGCTGGCTGATCCGGGCTATCCATGTAATCGTCATTTCGCCAGAGTATTTGAAGCTCATGGTCAATTAGTGCCTTGCGGACCAGAGCAAAAGTACCAACTGACCGGTGCAGATGTACGTGAACATTGGCAACCGAATACCAAAGCTGCGCTGGTAGCGAGTCCGGCGAATCCAACCGGCACGGTACTATCGCCAGACGATTTAGCTGATTTGGCCAACGCCGTGCGCGAGCAAAAAGGCGAATTGTGGGTCGATGAGATTTATCAAGGCTTGAATTACACCAGTGCGCCACACTCCGTTCTTTCCGTTGCTCCTGACGCTATTGTACTGAATAGCTTTTCTAAATTTTTTGGCATGACCGGCTGGCGTTTGGGTTGGGCTGTGGTGCCCGAAGCTTGGGTGCCAACACTTGATACCTTGGCGCAAAACCTATTTTTAGCGCCACCGACACCGGCGCAATATGCAGCTTTGGCGGCCTTTACTCCAGATTCAATGGCGATTCTTGAGCAGCGTCGTGCCGAGCTAGAGCAGCGTCGTGCCTATTTGTTGGAGGCTTTGCCAAAACTTGGTTTTAATATTCCAGTTGCACCCGATGGTGCGTTTTATATCTATGCCGATGCCAGTGCCTTAACGTCGAATAGCTTAGAATTTTGTGCTGAGTTGTTACAGGACACAGGTGTAGCTTTAACACCGGGCGTAGATTTTGGTGATTATCAGGCGCTGACTCATGTACGTTTTGCGTTTACTACTCGGTTAGAGCGTTTGCAGGAAGCGGTGGCGCGTATAGCGGATTGGCTGGAGACTCGCCGTGCAGTATGAGTTGCCGCTAATCGAAGGACGTTTAATTAAGCGCTATAAACGCTTTTTGGCGGATATCCGTTTGGCGGATGGATCGGAAATCACAGTGCACTGCCCTAATACGGGATCGATGAAACGCTGCGCTGAACCCGATAGTCGTGTGTGGCTATCCGATAGCGCTAATCCTAAACGTAAATATCAATTCACATGGGAGTGGGTTGAGGTCGACCAAAAATACAAGGCATGCGTTAATACTGCGCGTCCTAATCGTTTGGTTGAAGAAGCTTTGCTTGCCCGATCTATTCCTCAATTTACGGGCGATTATCAGGTAGTGCGTGAACCTAAAGTCGAGGATGGTCGGTTGGATTTTCGCTTGGACTTTGCGCCTGCTGAGGGGCAAACTCCAACCTACATTGAAGTGAAAAGTGTCACTTTGTTAGAACAAGATAATGGTTTAGGGTGCTTTCCTGATGCGGTAACAGCGCGAGGCTTGAAGCACTTGCAGCGTTTATTGGTATTGCATCAAGAAGGCCATCGGGCGGTGTTATTGTTTTGTGTACCTCATGAAGGTATCCAGCGTGTGCGAGCAGCTGATCATATTGATCCCGCTTACGCTAAAGCACTGTCGGAAGTAGTGAAACAAGGCGTTGAGGTGTTGGCGTATTCAGTAAAATTTGATCACGCTGGTATGACCCTGTTAAACGAAATTCCAGTCGATATTTAACTAAGATGTCGATTATTTAAAGTGATATTGAACTTTTAAATTTAACCCTTAATTTTTGAGAAATTTTATGAATTACTCTCGTGCTTTTATTTTATTGTCAGTTATTTTTTTAGCGTCTTGCAGTACGTTAAAACAAATGGCCAATGTGCAAAAACCCACGGCCAATGTGAGTGGTGTTGCGTTAACAGGAGTAACACTCGATAGCCTTACACTGGCTGTTGACTTAGATGTTGCAAACCCTAATCCATTCGCCATTAATACTGGCGCGTTTAATTTGGATTTGGCGGTTGATTCGAAATCGATTGCTTCGGTTGATAAAGATAATGCCGGAGTGGAATTGCCAGCCAAAGGAACTGCGAAAACAACTTTGCCATTAACCCTACGTTTTGTTGACTTATATGAGGCGGTTGCTGGATTAAAAGATGAAAACGAATTTGCTTACGCACTTGCTGGATCCGTTAGTGTTGCTTTGCCGATACTTGGTGAGCAAGAAGTCCCACTGAGCTTTAATGGCAGCTTGCCGATTCCGAAAATCCCGAAAATCTCACTGAAATCAGCCGAGCTTGGCTCGTCAAGTTGGCGTGGTGCCGAAATGGCAGTGGTACTGGATGTTACCAACCCCAATGTGTTTGGTATCAATTTAAATGAGCTAGCGTATCAAATTAACGCGGCCGGTACGTCGGTTGGTGGTGGTTCTTTGGATGCGATAAATTTAGAAAAGGGTCAGCAACAAGAGGTTACTATTCCTATCAAACTCAGCTTCTCTGAAATTGGTATGAGTTTGTACAAGATATTGACAGGCAGTGCGCCAGTAGAAGTTGGAGTTAGCGGCTCCGCTGACATCAACCCTGATTTGCCATTATGGAAGCCTGACCCGCTATCATTTGATGTATCGAAATCGTTAACTCGCTAATTCTCATCTTTGCAAGTTTCCTTCGGTTGTTTATGGCTAATTCATCAACAACTGAAGGATTTCAGTGTCACATCCTATACTGTTCGTGCTTATATATAAGGCAGTTTATTAGTAATTAGCCCTTATTTTTTTGTGTAAATATGGGTTTTTATCCCACGTTGTTATTAACTAGAGGTGTCTATGGAATCGCATCACGTCGAAATTCGTCATTTAACATTTGAAGATATGAGCGAGCTTAAAAGTGCGAGTGAGCGAGTCTATGATGGTGGTGCTTTATCGGTCTGGACGTCTGCAATTTTACATCGGTTATTTACGGTTTTTCCTGAAGGACAGATTTGTGTTTGCGTTGATGGCAAGGTAGTGGGCTGTGCTTTATCGTTGATTATTGATTATGCGAAGTTCGGTGATGAACACACCTATGAAGAAATCACAGCAGGCTACGATTTCACCACACATGATGGTGAAGGTGATGTTTTGTACGGTATTGAGGTGTTTATTCATCCTGAGTATCGGGGCTTGCGTTTGGCTCGTCGCTTATATGATGCGCGCAAAGAATTATGTGAAAACTTGAATTTACGCGCCATTATTGCTGGTGGGCGTATGCCGAAGTACGCTGAAAATGCTAAGTCGATGAGTGCAAAAACTTACATCGAAAAAGTAAAATCGAAAGAGCTATATGATCCCGTTCTATCTTTTCAGCTAGCCAATGATTTTCATGTTAGAAAACTCTTGGTCGGATATTTGTCGGGTGATGTGGCATCAAAAGAATATGCGACCTTAATTGAGTGGTCGAATATCTTTTATACTAAGTCGGTGAAATTGATTAATGCTCGACGATCGGATGTTCGTTTAGGTTTGGTGCAATGGAAAATGCGACCAATGAAGACGCTTGAGGAATTGATAGAACAAATCGAATTTTATGTCGATGCAGTGTCCGATTATAAAAGTGATTTTGTCTTGTTTCCTGAATTGTTTAATGCGCCGCTTATGGCTGAATTTAATCACTTGAGCGAACGTGAAGCAATTCGTGCTTTGGCCGGATATACCGATCAAATTCGCGATAAATTCTGTGAATTTGCTATTAGCTATAATATTAATATCATCACAGGTTCTATGCCGCTATTAGAAGGCGAGGAGCTATTTAATTCGGGCTTCTTGTGCCGTCGTGATGGTACGTTTCAGCGTTATGACAAAATTCATGTAACACCATCAGAAGATCGCAGCTGGGCTATGCGTGGCGGTGATTCTATTCAAGTGATAGATACCGATTGCGGCAAGGTTGGCGTGGTGGTGTGTTATGACGTTGAGTTTCCTGAGTATATTCGCTTGTTGGCTGACCAAGGCATGAATATTTTATTCGTTCCTTTCTTAACAGATACCCAGAATGGTTACACTCGCGTACGTCATTGTGCGATGGCTCGTGCGATTGAAAATGAATGTTATGTTGCGATTGCTGGTGGTGTAGGTAACCTTGCGAAGGTGAATAATATGGATATTCAATACGCTCAATCAGCGTTATTCACGCCTTCGGACTTCCAATTCCCTGCAACCGCAATTAAAGCCGAAGCAACACCTAATTCAGAGATGACCTTGTTAGTCGATGTGAATCTTGATTTGTTAAAGCAACTGCATAGCCACGGCAGTGTGCACACTATGCGCGACCGTCGTAAAGACTTGTACACTTTGGCGCGCACAGACAAAGCGAAGCAACAAGACTAATGTCTTTGATGGTTTGAATAGTTGAAAGGCTGCTTGCCACTAGTTTGTGGTGAGTGGCCATTCTATGTTGATTTCTCCTGCCTTTACTTCGCATTTAATCGCTTTTAGCGACTGCCCTGTACACGGGCCAGAAATGCACTCGCCGTTGTCGATCAAAAATAACGCCCCATGCATCGCGCATTGAATTAAGCAGCCATCGGCATCTAAAAATTGGTCGTCTTGCCACTCAAGCTGTATGCCAAGGTGAGGGCATTGATTACGATAGGCATACACCTGTCCTTGATGACGAACCACAAAAAGATGAACACCATCGAGTTCAAATCCCTTGCTTGCCCCTTCCTGAATAGTGTCGATGTGGCACAATGCCCGCATAATGGTTCTCTATACTTGATGTTGCTGTTATCACCGGCTCGCCATAATGGCTGTCACCAGTTTTAAGGTTAATTGTTTTGATTGCAAAAATGGGTAGCACTACTCTGCTACGTCGACAGCATATCTTGCCCTTGTGCCTACTGCTACCGCCCTTGGTGGTTCTTGCTGGGCTGCTAACGGGCGGTGGCGAATGGTCGTGGTTGTTAAATTCGGATGCCGGTCAGACCGTATTGTGGCAAGTGCGGTTCCCGCGTGTCGTGATGGCCTTTTTAATTGGTGCAGCGTTATCCGCAGGTGGAGTGTTAATTCAGGGCGTTGTGCGCAATCCGCTGGCTGATCCCGGATTGATCGGAGTATCGGGTGGTGCTGCGGTGGGTGCTGCAGTGTATTTAGTGTTTGCGTCGAGCTTGTCTTTGTCTATGTGGGGCCAGCCGTTAGCGGCGTTTATTGGTGGGGCTGTTGCCCTATTGGTGGTGATGCGGTTGGGACTGCGGGGTGCTTCGATTCATGCCATGAGTTTTCTTATATTGGCGGGTATCTCAGTAAACGTCTTGGCTAGCGCCTTAATTGGTTTGATGTCGTATATGGCAACCGACAGTGCGTTGCGTCAAATTACCTTTTGGTCATTGGGTAGTTTGTCTGGTGCTAACTGGCGTTGGAATAGCGCCTTATTCGCTGCGCTGGTAGCCGCTATTATCTTTTGGCGCACACGTTTACGTACCTTAGATGCTTTGCTGCTGGGCGAGGTAGAGGCGCGCTCTATGGGCATTTCGGTTGTGCGTATGCAATGGCTTGCTGTGTTATGGGTCGCCTTGCTGGTTGGCATTGCAGTATGCGCTAGTGGCGTAATCGGTTTTGTTGGTTTGATTAGCCCCCATATTGCACGCCTGCTAACGGGGGCCACTCATACGCGAGTGTTGCCACTTGCGATCATTTTCGGTGGTTGTTTAGTGGTACTGGCTGATATGGCGGCCAGAACTTTGGTTGCGCCCGCTGAGCTACCTATCGGCATTGTCACTACGTTACTGGGAGCGCCGGTATTTATCAGCCTGTTGCTGCGCGAAAAGAGGCGCATGCCATGAGTGCATCTTTACTCACAGTTGAAGGTCTTAGCTTGCATCGTGGCGGCGCGGCTTTAGTCAATCAGGTGTCGTTCGACGTTAAAGCGGGCGAGCTGATCATGTTAGTCGGCCCAAATGGAGCCGGTAAGTCGACTTTATTATCTATGCTGGCTGGATTACAACGTGGCGATGCCGGAAGTGTTGCCGTATTACAGCGCGCTACCCATACTTGGCCGCGCAATACTTGGGCGGAACATGTGACTTTTGTACCACAGTTGTCATCTATGAATTTTCCCTTAACCGTACGTGATGTCGTAAGCCTAGGGGGATTGGCGCACAGCACGTCAATGGTGACGCTGCGTCAGCAAGTTAAGGCAGCATTGCAGGGATGGGATATAGATTACTTGGCAGAGCACGATGTTCGACGTTTATCTGGTGGTGAGCAGCAGCGCTGTCAGCTTGCACGTAGTTGGGTACAGATGCAGCAAGCACAGAGCATCTTATGGCTATTAGATGAACCCTTAAGCGCACTGGATTTACGTCATCAGCACCAGTGCTTACAGCAAATACGTGCCATAACCGCCCAAGGTAAAAGTGTGTTAATGGTGGTGCATGATCTCAATATGGCGCGTCAGCATGCCGACCGAGTACTGATGATGTGTTGCGGCGAGTTGGTCGCCGATGGTAGCGCGGAGCAGGTATTGAACGCTGAACAGGTAAGCCGGGTATTTCAGGTAGAAACGTATCTTGATCACGGCTGGCTAGGTTGGCGCTAACTGAGAGGCATAAATTGCGGATAAAAAAACGCCCCTCAAAAGAGGGGCAAAGCAACCGTGATTAGCACGGGTCAGCGCTCACTGACCCTAGATGAGAGAGATCACCATTCATGCTCAAGAGCTAGAATGTTGACACCGACACCATCTCTGATGTCGATATGTAAATAGTATTGATTCTCATTTGTGTTGTCAAGAATGATTCTCAAATAAATGCATGTAAATCGTTAAAGGGCATTTATTCTCTTGGATGCCCTTGTCCAGAAAGCTCGATAAGTTGCTGATTCATAATGGTAATGCGACGTGCTAAGTTCTCGATTAGATTTACAGCAGCTTTTGGCTGAGCTTCGATTAACACGACGAAATCATCTTGTGGAACGGCCATAACCGTGCAGTGATTTGCAGCAATAACACTTGCAGTGCGCGGTTCGCGTGTGAACGCTGCCATTGCACCAAAGACTTCATCTTCGCTTAATATCCCAACTTTGACATTATCGACAAATACATCAGCTTCGCCGCTAATGATGGTGTAAACGTGATCACCGACGTCACCTTGTTTAATGATTACTTCACCGGCACTGAAATTTTGGAATCCAGCCGTTGGCTTCACTTCTTGTCGTGCTTGGTCACTGAGGTAATTGAGTAAAAGTGCATTCTGACAGATTAGGTAATGGCTCCAAAAATGCTGACGACGTTTGTCGGAATATATGTGGCGCAGGAAGTCGTCGCGATCAATGGGTACTAATTCAACATATTCGTCGGTACGTAATATCGGTACTTGCATATGGAATGAATGGCTTACGCCAACAAGATCACCTTCTTCGAAACTGGCGAGAGTTTGGCCGTTTTTACTGAGATGAAGCATGCCATCTTGCACGATAAACAACTTGTCGCGATCAAAGTAATCGTAGAGGTCATCTATGCCTTCTAAGGTAACGGATGCCTCATTAGGATCAAAATCTTTGAGCAACTGTTGGGTTAAATACTGCATCCGACTTAATAGTTCAGCGGTGCTGGGAGATGGTTGTCCACTCAGGTACATAGGAAGTCCTCGTTGCCTTTGCCTCTAATGGGCAATTCAATCAATAGACTCGAATGTACCGCAAAATTAGACCATGTCCTACGTTGGTCTTATGTTGGCGCTGCAGGATGATAACTTGATCACACAAAGTACACGATTGTAACCGGAAGGTTACTCAGGGTGACGCAATCGTATGCCGTGACTGACCGACAGAAATATTTCTTCAGCGCGAATCTCTACGGGAAAATAACAGCCGCTGATTTTGGCATCAGCAAGGCTCGCTCCATCCAATCGACAGCCGCGAAAGTCGATACCGCGCAGATCTGCTCCCCGAAAATAGGCATCGGTTAGATCCATGCCGGTTAACTCGAGTTTACGTAAATCTAAGCCACGTAAATCAGACCCTCTAAGATCGCAAGCCGTGCCTGCTTGGCGTGCGCGGTTAAAACCCTCGACATCGTCATGACGCAGCATTTGGTAGAGTGGATCTTGGCTGATTTGCGGTGTGGTCATACTCGTTTCCTTTTGTTGATGCGCGCCATAACTTAGACTGCGCGCTTCTAGTATAGAAAGAAAAATAGGTTCCCGTGATTTCTGGGTCGCATTCCGCATTTTTATTGACCAGCCGTTGGCATGACGAGGGCGAAACCACCTTGCTAACGTATTGGTGGCAAACCCCTCGGGGGCCAGTGCGCACGGTTATTACTCAGCCGGTAGTATGCTTTATTCCGGCGGTAGCAGCGGAGCGCGCGCAAAATGCCGCAACCACACTGGGTTGGCCGGTAACGGTTAGAACAGTTCCTATGCGCTCGTTTGATGGAGAAGCGGCCGCAGCCTGTTACTTACCATCTGGTTTGCTATATCGCTGGCGCGATCTAATGCGTGAACAAGGCGTCGTGTGTCGTGAAGTCGATATACGCCCTACGGATCGCTATTTGATGGAGCGCTTTGTGTACGGAGCTGCCGAGTTGCATGGACACTGGCGCCAAGGTGCTCACTTTGCCGACATTGAGGGCGTTCGTATAACGCCGACTCGGTATCAGCCGTCGTTGCGCTGTGTGTCGATTGATATCGAAACCTCCTTTCCGCGTAACGGCGAGCCCGATCGGTTATTTTCGATTGCTTGCTATCAGCCGCATGAGTCCCTCGTGTTGATGATTGGTGATCCTGATCAAAGTAATGACGAGGTCACGCTGGTGGCCGATGAACCGGCGTTATTGCGCGCGTTTTTAACCTACATCCAAGCGTGTGATCCTGATGTGTTGATCGGTTGGAACGTGATCCAATTTGATATGGATTTCCTACGGCGTAAATATCACCAACACGGCATTGCTTTTACCTTGGGTCGTGATGGTAGCGAGCTGCAATGGCGTGTACCTGCTAATCAACCGGATCGTATCTATCTGCATATTCCCGGACGGGTGGTGATGGATGGCATTGAGTGCATGCGCAACGCCACCTATCAGTTTGAAAGCTTTGCCCTGAATGATGTTGCCGAACATTTTCTCGGTGATGGCAAGTTACTCCATGGGGATGATCGCGGTGGCGATATTGAGCGACTTTTTATCGACGATAAACCTGCTCTTGCGCGCTATAACCTCAAAGACTGTGAATTGGTGTGGCGTATTTTCGAGAAGGCTGATTTGTTCAATTTTATGATCGAACGTGCCCATATGACCGGATTACCTTTGGATCGTATGGGCGGTTCGGTTGCGGCATTCGAGAACATGTACTTACCGCGCTTGCATCGTGCAGGCTATGTTGCACCAAACTTAGGTGAAGGTTACAGCGCCGAAAAAAGCCCAGGCGGCTACGTTATGGATTCGCGTCCTGGGTTATTTGAACACGTATTGGTCTTGGATTTTAAAAGTCTGTATCCGTCGATTATTCGTACTTTTAAAGTGGATCCTATGGGGCTGGTGGAAGGTTTGGCCGCTTACGAAGCGGGAGGCGCGACCAAAGAGACAGTGGTTCCCGGTTATTTTGCCGCCCAATTTCATCAGCAACGGCACATATTGCCAGATCTGATTCGCCACTTAGGCGAGCGCCGTGATCTGGCCAAACAGCAGGGGAACCGAGCGTTATCGCAGGCGATCAAAGTGATTATGGCGTCCTGCTATGGCGTGCTGGGATCTGATGGGTGTCGGTTTTACGATACGCGCTTATCGGCATCTATTACTAAGCGCAGCCACGACATTATTCAGCAAAGCTCCCGCTGGATTGCTCAGCAGGGTTACGACGTCATCTATGGTGATACCGATTCGGTTTTTGTGTGGCTTAAAAAAAGTGTCACTAACGATGAAGCCGATGTCATCGGTAAGCAGTTAGTACGTGATCTTAATGTGTGGTTTAAGCAAGAATTGCAGGCGCAATGGGGCGTTGAGAGCCATCTGGAGATGGAATACGAAACTCACTATCGTCGATTTTTTATGCCCTCTATTCGCGGGGAGGAAACGGGCAGTAAAAAGCGTTATGCCGGGCTCATTGAAACCGCCGGCAAGGCTGAGATGGTGTTTAAAGGGCTAGAAGCGGTGCGCACCGATTGGACCCCGCTGGCACGTCAGTTTCAACGCGAACTGTATCGACGAGTGTTCTTTGCTGAACCTTATGAGGACTGGTTGCGCGAGCAGGTTAATGCCTTGTTGACGGGCCAACGCGATGACTTATTGATTTACCGTAAACGCTTGCGGCGGCCTCTGCCCTTATATCAAAAGAACCGTCCGCCACATGCACGTGCAGCTAGCTTGTTAGATGCGTGGCGCGAGCAGCAAGGGCTGAAGCCAAGGTTCAGTGACCGTGGTGGTTGGATTTCTTACAAAATTACTATTAACGGCCCCGAGCCAGTGGAAATTCAACGGTCACTAGTGGACTATGGGCACTACTTAGAAAAACAGCTAGCGCCTATCGCCGATGCTATTTTTCAGTTTACGGGTGATGATTTTTTACGCATCGCAGGGCAGCAGTTAGATTTGTTTTAACGCCTTATTTTCAATGCGGCACATAAGGATATTTTATGATTAGAACGTTACGACTTGATCCGCAAGGTAGCCAACATTTGGGTGGCAGTGAGCAAATTGATTTATGGCGAACCCAGGGCGGTATGCTTTGGGTCGATTTACAAAGTGAAGCTAAAGCGGATGAAACGAGTATTTTGGAATCTCTTGGTTGCCATCCTTTGGCCATTCAAGACGCACTGCGAGATCGTCATCCACCGAAGATTGAACAATTCCATGACAGTACTTTCGTATTGTATCGCGGTATTGCCACTTTTAACTCGGAACTTGAGCATGAGGCGCAAACGATCGCGTTTTTTATTAACCCGACTTTGTTGATCACCCGACACCCGCAAGAAGCGACCAGTGTTGAACGTCTTTTTAATGAGCAAGGTGCTGCGTTACTAAAAGCAGGCCCAGGTCATTTAGCGTTAAAAGTTATGCATACCTCCGCAGGTCTTTATCTTGAAAGTTTATTAGAGTTTGAAGCCCGCCTGAGTGATGTCGAAGACACCTTGTTAGAGCACGGTAGTGATGAGTTGATGAAAGAACTGGTTTTCTATCGCTCGCGTTTGGTGAAGTTGCGTCGGTTGTTCAACTATCACAAGAATATTACCGATGAATTACGCGGTGATGAGTTTAGTTCAATTGCCTATACCGATGAGGCAATGAGCCATTCGATTAACGACTTGCATGATCGTTTCGACCGTCTCTATACCATGGCGCAGATGTTTTACGATATTTGTGGTGACTTAATCGACGGTTATATTTCTATTTCTTCGCATCAGTTAAACCGTACCATGCAGGTATTAACTGTGATTACAGCGATTTTTATACCATTAGGTTTTTTAGCTGGCCTATACGGAATGAACTTTGATCATATCCCAGAGCTGCATATGGCGAACGGTTACTATGTTCTTTTAAGCGTTATGGGCACAATCGCCGTGGGTCTTCTTGTACTATTTCGTAGGATGCGGTGGTTATGAGCTTTTTGCGCCAAAGGTTGGCGTAAATTGGTAAAGATGGGTATAGCCACTTCATTTTCTAAGGATAATATTATACTCTCGCCGGGCAGTAGCAGTGCCTCACTCGGCGAATGTTTTGAACATTTTTTGTGTTAATTTGTCCACTCAGCTGCTTAAGTTCTTGCCACTAGTAGAATAATAATAATGCTATTTAATACGCCGCAGTTCTTTTGGTTTTTTGCCATATTTTTTGTTCTGTATAACTTCGTATTCACTAGCCATAAAAAACAACTGTGGTTGTTGTTGGCCAGTAGTCTCGTGTTTTACGGCGCTTGGAATTACGCCTTTATACCGCTTTTAGTGTTCAGTGCACTGTCTGATTACGTGATTGCTGGTTTTGTTGAGCGTAATAATCATGATCCGGTAATAAAGAAACGCTGGCTAATGCTCAGTATTTTCATCAATTTATCGGTTTTAGGTATTTTCAAATACAGCAATTTCGTATTGCAAAGCACCCAAGATTTCATTGGTTTATTTGGTGTTGACGCACACATTTCGACGCTGAGTATTATCTTACCTGTGGGTATTTCCTTTTATACCTTCCAGAGCATGAGTTACACCATTGACGTTTATCGCGGCAATATGAAAGCTCATCGCGGATTCCTCACCTTTCTGTCGGCACTGTCATTCTTTCCGCAGCTGGTTGCTGGTCCTATTCTTCGTGCGCAGCATATTTTGCCGCAGCTGGATAACCTACCGATTCCGACCATGGCGAATATTCGTAATGGTTTAATGTTGATCATGTTAGGTCTGATTAAAAAGACCATGGCCGATATGATGGCAGGCCCAGCGTCCTCAGCATTTGATGCCACCACGCCAATCAGTAGTTTGGATGCATGGGTCGGTGCTTTAGCGTTTAGTGCGCAAATTTACGGGGATTTCAGCGGATACACAGATATCGCCATCGGTATCGCGCTATTGATGGGCTTCCATATTCCCATCAACTTTAACTTGCCGTATTTCTCTAGCTCTCCGGTTGATTTTTGGCGTCGATGGCATATTTCTCTGTCTAGCTGGCTACGCGATTACTTATACATTTCGGTGGGGGGAAATCGTAACGGCAATCGCACCCGCAACGTCTTCATTACTATGCTGCTGGGGGGATTGTGGCATGGCGCGGCGTGGACGTTTGTTATTTGGGGCGCATGGCACGGTTTTATTATTAGTGTAACGCATTGGTTAACTTACTCTGCCATCGGGCGCTGGGTTGATGCCCGCAACAATTGGCTAGTGCGTATTTTTAAAGTACTCGTGACTTTCTATTTAGTCGTGATTGGCTGGGTATTCTTCCGTGCTACTGGGTTCGACAACGCTTGGACTATGTTAACGCAAATGCATATGTCGACTGGCGTTGAGGCGAGTGCAAGTAGCCTAGTGGTGCTGGGACTAGTGGTTACCGGGCTGGTATTTATGCACTTGATCGACTGGTTAAATATTCGGTTTGGTAGCGCGCTTAATGAGCGTAGTTGGTTGATGTGGCCAATTTTGGTTATTGGTTTTAGCTTATTTTTGGTTGTAGGAGACCCAGGTCATGACTTTATCTACTTCCAGTTCTGATACCCGTGTGAATCACACCAGTCCCGATGATCCGCGACGGGTCAAAGAACGTCGTAAAATGGCGCTAAAGACGGTTTTATTTGGTGGGTCGGCGCTATTGGCTGGCATGCTGGTGGTGAATATTGGGGTGTCGAAGATACGCGAAGCTTTCCCTAATCCATTCAGTTTGCAACGTATTGAAACGTCGGCGGCTGCGCTCGACAGTGCTTTAGCGTTACCGGCGGATAGTTCTGATTCGATTGTTTATGTTTTCGGTTCGTCATTGATCGAGTTTGGTTTTTCGCCAGAAATTTTTGATGAGAGGTTAAAGTCGAAGGGGGTTAACGCAACCTCATTTAACTTTGGTTACGGCAATGCTGATCCGAGCATACACGAGCGCTTTGCCCGCCGTTTCGAACAAGAGTACGAAGATGCGCCCGGTATCGTGGATTTGGTGATTTATGAATTTTCGCCGTTTCAGGCAACGACTACGCGTGCCGCTCAAACGGGCCAACTAAATCATGCTGCCAACGCTATTTTGGGTGACTGGCGCGATTTTCTTGAGGTCGCAAAAAGCGATCATGAGGAAGCCATCGCGTTATTCAATACCCGTTATATTCGTAATGGCGTTCCGGCAGAGGCGGTGACTAATCTACTGGCCACGCCGATTCGTGACATGCAGCGTATCCAATCGGAAGAAAACGCATCCGACGTCGAGCCGATGGGGACGATGGGCTGGGACTTATATAACATGCTGATGGCCGAGTGGCCGCAAGCACATCCGCCAGGTGGTTGGTATGTCGAAAATCGCGGTGGCTTGCCGCCAGCTGCCAGCCCTGAAGCATTAGATCTTGCTGATAAAGTAATGACAAAAATGCAGCATCCTACCCGCATGGAGGCGTCACGCCAGCAACGGTTAGCGTGTTGCGATATGGAAGATCTGAATATAGATCCTGAGTTGCTGCAGAACTTTATTACTGCGATTAAACATGCGCAGAAGGTTGCTAAGCGGGTCGATTTACTCTTGATGCCGCGCAACCAAGATATTATTCATTTGTCGGCGCAGGGTAAGGCAAATTTAAAAGAAGCGGTGGCGACTATTCAGCGCGAAACAGGCGTACGTTTGGTTGACCTAAGCGTCGAGCCTTACTTTTCGGTAACTGACTACTTTGATGCTGATCACCTGACTTTATTTAAAGGACGCCGTAAGCTGAGTGAACTATTGGCTGATGTTTACGCTGAGCAGGGCGACTTACCTAAGTAAGCGCTTTGCGTTAGACGATTTTCCGCGCGTTTTCCTTGTTTTTCTGGCTTGCCCTTAGTCGTGATTCATCACTCTTTGGGCATCGCTGGTTTGTAATTACTCCCTCTGCCATTCTTCCTCCTCTAGGCGATACTGTAGTAGCATGCCTTGAATGGTTTCTTGTGGTTAATTTAATTAAGGGAATGGCTGAATGGCAACGGATGGTCTGATGGGTTTATTGATGTTTATCGGTGCTGTACTTGGGGCGCTGGCATTTTTTCAAATTCGTAAACTCAAAGTTGAAGTTGCGCTGATCAAACAACAACTCGCCACAAAGTCATCTCAGTCCGTGCTCAATCAAGCGGAAAATACAGCGCTCTTAGCAACTGCTGAACCGCTGAAAATGGTAGAGCAGCCCGTAGATATTAAGCCCGAACCTAAGGCTTCAACTGCTATAGCGGCCACGACGACGTCTTCGATTAATGCGCCCGTTTCTCAGCCTAAGCCATCGCAATTCGATATTCTATTTAGTCGTTTTAAAGAAAACTGGATGGTATGGCTAGGTGGTTTGTGTGTCGCCTTGGCGGGAATTTTCTTGGCGCGCTACTCCATTCAACAAGGCTTCTTCGGCCCAGTAGCCCGTATTTCTACTGGTATTTTAGTGGGCTTTGGTTTGCACTCAGGTGCCGAATGGCTACGTCATAAAAATAATGGCAGTGTTAGTTCAATAGCAGCCCTCGCGGGTGGCGGCAGCATAACCTTGTTTGCCACCTTATTAGCGGCTTTGCATTTTTATCAAATGTTTAATCCCACCACTATCTTCATTTTATTGGGGCTGGTGTCCTGCATCACCATGTGGTTAGCGCGTTTGCATGGCCCTGTGCTGGCGGCGATTGGTATGTTGGGTGCGTATGTCGTTCCCATATTGGTATCCGACGGTGGCGGCCATATCGAAGTCGCTATGTTGTACAGTTTAGTGATTAGCGCATCGGTTTTGTTTTTACTGCGCTATGTGTATCGCGATTGGCTTTGGTATGGGCTAATTGCTGGCGGTTTAGGCTGGTGGGGAATTTCGCTCCTTGATAGCGATATGAATGGCTGGCGGGGTGCCTATTTGGCCCTGTTCGGTTATGGCTTAATCGCTATTATGTGGCGCGACTGGTTGTTGCGCCAAGCTCTAGAAATACCTGAAAACAGCTCTTTATTTAATGTTAGGCAAGTATTAGAAGATAGCCGCGAACGCATATTACCCATCACGCTCGCGTTGGTGTGTGGTGCACAGTGTATTTCTATTTTGGCCGAAGGTTTTGCCTCACTATCGCTGCTGAGCTGGTTACCTTTGATGGTGATTTTATTATTGGCGGCGCAGCGGCGACAAACGCTCACCGCACTGCCTTGGCTGTTATTCTTAGGTCAAGTCGTTATTTGGCTATTGAGTCGTGTAAGTGAAACGAGTGAAAAATTCATACTGATTCCTATGCCTGAAGATCAGCAAGGCGCATTTGTAGGCTATTTGTTGATAACGGCCATGGTCGTCAGCGTGCTCAGTATTTGGAATCGCGCTAACAGTGCAACAAACGAACATTTTAATAGAGACGCATGGTGGGCATCGCTTGCGGTCATGGCTCCATTATTCTCATATGTTTTGGCTTACTTATTGTGTGGTTCTTTGTTGCAAGATTGGCTATGGAGCTTAACGGCAGCCATTATTGCAGCAACGTATATTGCCCTTGCAACCTACTCTGTGCGCGGTGAATGGCCGCAAGTTTGGTCGGTATGGTTATTTCTTGCCGGGCATTTCGGCTATGCATTTGCTGCTAGCTTGTTGTTTGATGAAGCGGGATTAACTTTAGCGATAGCCGTTCAAAGTATTTCGATTGCCGTGATTATGCAGCGCTTTAATCTTGCGGATATGAGTTGGTTGTTAAAGGTTGTGTTAGTGCTCGTCGTTGCACGATTAACCTTAAATCCTTGGGTGGCTGAGTATCCAATAGACACTCATTGGTCGTTGTGGACGTACGGCGGCTCGACTTTGTGTGCTTGGATTTCTTTATTGGTGTTACGTCAATGGCAGCGTCGACTAGAACTAACACAAGTGCAGGATTTAATGCGCTGGGCCGAAGCGGCGGTGCTGCATTTGTTTGTTTTGACGCTGTGGGTGGAATTACGTTATTGGCTTTACGACGGCGATATTTTCGCCGCTGAGTTTACCTTGCTAGAAGCGGCATTGAATGTCGGCTTATTCGGTACTTTGGCTTTGGTGTATCAACATAAACGTCGGGTGAGTCAGTCGTTAGCCAAACTTTATAACATCTATAGTCACGGTTTAATGACGGCTGCATTTCTAACATACGGCGTGATTTTAATAGCAACGCTTAACAGTCATGATTGGGTATGGGCAGCAATTAGCACCACGCCTATTTTGAATGCCTTGCTACTTGTCTTTGCCGTGCCGGTCTTGCTGGGTTACTTATCTGTTTATTATTTTGTACCGGAATATCGCAAGGGGGCTGCAGTCTTTACCGCTATAGCAGGTTTTATTTTTGTTTCGTTAGAAATACGCCACCTTTGGCAGGGGTCTATTAATCTAGAGCTGAGTACCAGCAATGGCGAGCTATATACCTATTCGGCAGTTTGGTTAGCGATTGCTGTTGCAGCTATTTTATCCGGCAGTGGACGTTTTGGTATATCCATCTATCGAGGTGGCATGCTGATGTTAGGTTTGGTTGTCGCGAAAGTATTTTTAGTCGATATGTCGCAGTTGGCTGGTATCTATCGTGTTATCGCGTTCATGGGGTTAGGGCTAAGTCTACTGGGAATGGCCTTTTTGCATCAACGTCAGAAGAAGTCTGTCGAGCAAGATGAATGAATTGTCGAAGTATAAAAAATGGCGCACGGATTTTATAGCCGCGCGCCGTGATTTTATTCGCGATTAATTAAAACTGATACCCCATGCCTAAATGAAAGCCGTCGCTATTGCCGGCATCTTCATTTTGGATTTGGTAGTCAGCTTTAAAGACGACATCCGGATGCGGGTAGTAGTTAATACCGACATCACTTTGAGTCGCGCTTTGATCTGTGGTTTGCGACCAAACACTATGGCGACCAAAAATGCCCCAAGCTTGATCGGCGCGCCATGACATTTCAACATAGCCACCGTCTTGCACGTCTTGTTCCGCAGCTTTTGCTTGTTCACCGGCTAAGTCCCAGCGGCTGTAAAGTGCAGTCGTGGTGATATTTCCAACTTGATATTTAACATGGCCACCGACGAGCGTTGCCGAGTCGGCGTAAGAAATCTCAGCGCTTTGATCTAAATCTGGCTGATATTGCGCATAGGCCGCTAGCTCTAGCCCAGTAATACCGCGATAGGCAATACGAGCGGTAACCGCTAGATCAAAGGCGTCGGCAAAAGACCCTTTTTGTTTACCTGCTTTTAAATTAAAGGGTTCTGCACTGCTATCAAAGGTAGGATCTTCGGTTTTTAAACCTTCAGATAGCATGATGTCGTAGCTAACACCGTTATCTAAGCTGTGCGTTAAACTGATGCCCGCGGAGTACCAAGTGGAAGGAATAATCGTGGTTTCAATAATCGGACGCTCTACACCATAAAATGTTGGCGGCTCATGAGTTTCGTTAACGATGCCGATTGGCATAAGCATGACACCGCTACGGAATTTTAAGTTATCTTTTAAATCCATCTCAATATAGGCTTGTTCAATTTCTACTGCGCCTTGGCTACCAGCAGACACGAGTAAGTGTTCAACTTCGAATTCAGTAACAAAGCGAATACGGTCGTTAAAATCGTAACCAAAGAAGAGCACCATACGGTGGAAATCTAATTCACGCTCTTCAACGCCATCGGTATTTAAGTTGGCGTAGTGCATTTCACCATAGCCACCGATATGGACTTGCTTTGCGCTGCTGGATTCTTTTTGCTCTAGGGTGTCGGCAAGCGCATTAAACCGAAGGTCTAGCGCCTTTTCTAATTCGGCGATACGTTGCTGTAATTCAGCATTCGTTGGTGCGTCAGTCTCATCCGTTGCCGCTACAGCAGGTAATGCAATGCAAGTGCTGAGTGCTGCCGCTAATAGCTGGCGCTTAAATGGAGCGGTTAACAATGTGCTCATAGTATTTACCTTTAAAAATTTAAAATTAGTCGCCATCGGTGAAATTAATGCCTAATTCCACTTCGAGTCCATCGGGAATCTCGCGTTTAAAGTTGCCATCTAATGCTGCTGCGGCAACGCTGAATAGCACGGAATCTTTTGCTGTGATTGCGTCGTATGCCGCTTGAATGTTGTCGTCGACGGCTGCAATTTCGCTTTGATAACCTGAGGTTTGCATTAATGCGCGGAAGCTAACCGTAGTTGTGTCAGTGCCTGAGAATAGTTGCTCAATTTCATTAATAGAGGCTTCAACCAGAGGCCAAGCTATTCCAGCTTTTTGAGCGGTTATATTGACGACATCACGTTGTTGTAAATAATCGAGATACTCCTGCACGCTGGTGATTAATAAGGTTAACGGCTCAGTACCATCACTCAGTTCACCTGCAATGAACGTTGTCCGATAGCTGTTGCCCGTTTCGTCATAATCGTTATTCCATTGCTCGGAAACCCGTGTGGCGCGGTTACTCAGTTGTGTTGCAAGGCCGGTTAATACTTGGCATTTACGTTCGGTATTGGTGAACTCGGTCACGATATCGCTGGTTGTTGTACTCTTTGTGTCCACGGTTTCAAAGAGCGTAATTTCTAGAGCCAGTAGTCCAACTTTTTGAAAGTTTTTTGCAGCAAAGTAGGCGTCATCTAAGGTACTGGAATCGCTAATTGCGGTTTCAATATCAGTGCGTACTGTGGCGGTATAATCCGTACCACGCAGACGTAAAGAATCGATATAGATGTACTCGGGCAATACGGGATCATCATTTAATGGCCCAAAGCGATAGGGTGCTAATCGGAACCATGCGGTCGCGGTTGTTTTCCACTGCGCTTGCGCATTACTCAATAGGCTGGCGGAAGGCGCTGAGCAAAATGCTTCGCTAGCGCTCAATAAGTTATTACTGGCAGTATTAAATACATTGACTGCAGGGAGGACGGAATAGTCCAAGGCTTGCGTAATGGCGGTGCTTAAGCTGCCTTCGGTTACGGTAACTGGGTCATTAATACGCTCACCTCCGCAGCTAGCGAGTAGCAGGGTGGCGGCACTGGCAATCACTGTGCGAGTGATCAATACAGGAATTTTCATGAATTGTTTTCCGTTGGTAGAGCAACGCTGAGTAAGTGGTTGTCCCATTGCATCGCGTTAAATTCTAAGCGGCGCTGTTTTTGTTCTTGCAATGTGAGTGCGTCGATATAACGCAATTCGCCATTCGAATTCGATAAAATAAATGAACGTTGATCATGACTAACGGTAATACCACAAACATCATGAAATGCGTGGTAACCGAGTAATTGGTAGGTATCACAATGCCAAAATAGCGCTAAATTGCCGCGCGGACTGGTGAAAGCTGCAATGCGTTCTTTGTTATGTACCACCACGCTGCCAATATAATCTTGCAGGTTGAGTAAGAGGGTTTCTGGCGCATCCAATAGAACAATCTCTTGTCCTTGGCGATGTATAGCCGTTAAAGCAATGGGCTCTTGATGAGTCAGGGCTTGTCGCTGAACTTGCATTGAAATCGCAACTGATCCATCGGTTGCGACATCTAAGTGACGGATGCTGGCTTTGCTCTCTGCTAATTTATGTCGCTCAATTAATTCACCAGTAAGGCTATTGATATATACCAGTGACGAATTCATTGACTCTAAATTTGTAGTAGTACGACCATCGGTGGTATCGGTTAATAAACCACCGTTAGCGATCACTAGCGTTATGCCATCGGGCATTAATTTTAATTCGTGGGGTTCTATGCCATAGCTGTCGAATTCCCCGAGCCAAGCAAAGGTTTCAGCATCGCGGCGGCCGATTTTTCCCTCACCGTTCGTTGTGTCCATTTCGCTGGTGAATAAAATTTTGCCATCGCCGCTAAAACAAGCATGCCCTTGAAATTCACGATTCTCTTGGTTGCTAAAGCGTTCTCTCAAATGGCCGTTAGGGAGTGTCATTTCGATTCCATACTGTCCCGGGCGGCGCGCCATCATAATAATGCGCTCAGGTTGATGTGGATGCTGAGCAACACCATGGCCTCTAAACCCTGAGGTAAGATTTCTACTAAAAGGTATGCTTGGGTCAATCCAGCCTAGGCCGTAATGCTCATTGTCATTACCTTGGGCAGAAATCAAAAATTCGTGATTTCTAATATTTGAATTACTGGTTTTTGCCCAGACTTCAGTGCTTAGCCCTAATGGCAGGCTCGCGCTCACCACGCCTAGAGTGCGTAGAAAGCGGCGGCGATTAATTTTATTTAGGGGTAAGGTTGTGAAATGCTGCTTCATGGTTACCTTAGAGTGCTTCAACGAATTGCACTAGCTGCTGACGTTCTTCGGCAGCGAGTTGCATGAATTTGGTACGAGCATTCGTGGCTTCTCCACCATGCCAAAGGATGGCTTCTTCAACGGAACGTGCGCGGCCATCATGTAATAAATTTAGTGAGCCATTAATTTGTTTGTTGAGTCCTAGTCCCCAAAGTGGTGGGGTGCGCCATTCATTACGAGAGGCATCGAAGTCGGGGCGACCATCTGTAAGTTGATCGCCCATATCGTGTAATAAAAAATCGCTATACGGCCAAATTAATTGGTCATTAAGATGAGCGAATGATTGATCTTTACCCGTGCGGAATTGTGGCTGATGACATTGCTGACAACCGCTTTGATAAAATGCGGTGCGGCCCTTGAGAGGGAAACTGCGTTGCTTAGGTACACTAATATTGCGGGTAAAATTAATCACTAATTCAAGTAAATCTTGCGGTATTTCATAGCCTAGGTCGTCATTGCCGGTGAGGCTATTGAGGCACGCAGCTTGTTTACTGGTGCATGGCTGCTGCGGAAAAATAGGATTGCTAATACCGATGTCGTTAGCGAAGGCTGCTGCAACGACGGTCGCTATTTCTGCTTTACTTGCTTTATGTCCGAACCGCCCAGGTATAAGTTTGTCTTTGTACGGTGACCAGACCAGATTCACTCGACCGGAAATTCCATCATTATTGCTATCATCGGGATCGGCTAGGGCGTCAATCTCAGATTGAGGTATTGCCTCAATTAATCCCATGCCGTGTATTGCGGGTGCATTACGTAGGCTAAATAAAGTGACGTCGTGGAAGGGGCCGTAGCCCAGATCGCGAATATCTATCTTTGGTTGACGTAATTCAACAGCACTGCCATCGGGATATATCTGAATGTAGAATTGCCATTGCAGAAAGACCTTGGCTTCAGGTTTCACTTCCCCATCGCCCGTTTGGTTTAATGCTAGTCCTAATTGATTGGCTAGGGAGGTGGATTCAGTTTGTAGTTGATCGCCATACGTCGGCTCAGGAATCACACCTAATACAGGATCATATCCGGGAATACTCAAGCGCACGAAGCCGTTCGTAAACGGTTTATTGGGGTCGTCAGGAACAATGCCTTTTGCTCCTTTTACATGGCAGCCCAAACAGCTGCGCGCATTGTATAGCGGCCCTAAGCCATCTCTTGCCGTTGTGGCGGTGGGGGCTTTAACCCAAGGCTGATGCGCAAGTGCTTTACCGGCATAAAATAATGATTTAGCACTATCGGTTAATTCAGGAGAAGGAATTTCGAGTGAGGCAATAGCAGGGTACGGAATGCTCGAAGAGCCTCCTGGCAGTGATTCTTCTTGGCGAATATCAGGCGTAGAAAAGTGTGCAGGCGAAGCCGTCTTGTCACAAATAACAAGGTTTACTAGCACTATTCCGACGAGTAAAAACCCAAGTGCCAACAACAGATGAGGCCGGAACGAATCCGGCCTAAATAATTTCATCATAAATACGCTAGATAAAATTAGTCACAGGTTGCTGTCGGATCACTGGTATCACAGGCTGATGCTTCTTCATCGACTACGCTGGTTTCAATATTTAATGACTCAGCTAAATCGGCAATTAAATTAGCCTGAGCATTAAGCGCGACAATTGTTTTATACACGGCGCTGTCGCTATTGAAATTTTCGGTCATGATTTGTACATCGAACGGTGAACCAGCGCGAGCCGCAGTATCAATCGCGGTGTAATGTGTTGCCGTTGTGGTTAGTGCGGTCGCTAGTGCAGAGGCATCGGCGGTTGCACCGGCATCGGCTAAGAAGTCGTCGATACCATAGCCGCTAACCGCATTGGTCGTTACATCATCGACGCCATCAAGATCGCTATCGTAGCCCGCATACTCGCCGTAATAGCTGTTACTAACGCCTTCTGCGTCTAACCAAATATCGCGGTGGGTATTGTCTGAGAAGCAAGAGTGTTCATCTTCTTGCGAGTTAGCACTGAAGGCGATTTGCATACGCTCACCTGCCAATTCGCCTTCCGATAGCGTTCCCATACCGGTCAGTATTTCGGCCAATTTTTGTTTGGCTTGTGCTTCAGTTGTAATGGTTGTGAATGCTGTGCGGTAGTCAGAACCCTCAGCCCAGCCATCACGGACACTGGTTAAATCGGCAATTAATTTGTCGACAACGACTTCTAGGTATTTATGGCGACGATCGGATTCTACTGACGAATTATAGGTGGTCGTTTCGTCGTCATAACCCGGCTCAAAATCGCTTAATGGGCGTTGCCCCCCAGTTGCTAAATTACTCGCACCTTTGGTTTTAACGGCTTCGTCACGATCAGTACCGTCTGTTGTACCAGCATCGTTATTTAGATCTTGGCCCCACAGCAAAAATTCAATTGCGTGATATCCCGCAATAACATCATGCTCGTCGCTGGCTGAAAGATTGCCTGACAATAAGTCTTCATCAATAACAATACTGGTATTACCGATAATGTTCGTTTTTGGTGAAGTGTCATCGAAGTTATCGCTGTTTACAGCGCCGCCACCATTAATACCCACATCATTCGCCGTAACACCAATTTGGTCATCGCCGAAATCGGTGGTGTTCACTTGCACATAATCAATCAGTGCTTCACCTAATGGCCATGCGTTAATGTCGCCTTCAAGGCCGTCTTCACTGCTGTAATCCGTGGAGTCGATAGGGCTTAGGCGGAACCGATACACTTCGCTTTGGCCATACGGTTCACGCGCTACCAACCACGCATCTTTAGCGGCTGCTAAGGTTTCGGCGGTTGGGTTAACACGCAAGGCTGTGAGTGCCGTTTTAAGTGCTTGTGCCGTCGTGACGGCATCGCTGTATACCGCGTAAGCAATATCTGCATTGGTTTCTAGCACTTTACTAACATTGTCTAGGTTGATGGCTATACCAGTATCTTGATCATCAGATGCGCTATCGCTAGAAGAGCTGCCACCGCCACATGCAGTGATCATAGAAATGGTTGCAACTAGGGTTGCGATACGCGTCAGCTTCATCAGTTTTCCCTCAAATTCTGGTAATACGATTACGGCATTATTAGTTTTTTGGACTCAATGCCGTTTCGTTGTACTGCAAATGTCTGAGTATCGTAATGCTGTTAAGAATGATTTGCAACAACGAATAAGGTTGATTCTTTTTAAGGTTGCCTGATCTTATGTTAGGATTTACGCACAATGAAAGGCACCAACTGCGGCGGCATCGGTTGTTGGCTTGCCAGCTGAGAGAGAATAATTGTGATGTTAATACTTAAAAAACGCGTAATCGCACTCACATGCGCACTGTTATTAGCGGGCTGTGGTGGCGATAGCAACGATTCTAGTGAACCGGCTTTTACCACTAAGTCGGCTTTGGGGGAGGCGCTATTTCGCGATAACAACTTGTCATTTAATCGCACGCAATCGTGTGCCACTTGTCACTCCCCCGAACACGCGTTTATAGATCCCCGCTTAAATGCCGGAGGAGAGGTCAGTGCCGTTTCACGCGGTGACGATGCGGTATCATTTGGTGATCGCAATGCACCAACGGCCATGTATGCAGCATTTTCGCCACTATTTCAGTTTGGTACTCACGCTCGGTTTAATAGCCAGCAACCCGATTACAGCGGTTGGTTAGGTGGGCAATTTTTTGATGGTCGAGCCGACGATTTGCAAGCACAGGCTGCAGGCCCGCTGGTGAATAGCATTGAAATGGCGATGCCAGATAAAGCCAGTGTTATTGATCGCGTTTTAGCAAACTCAGATTATGTTGAGGCTTTTACGACTATTTACGGCAGTGCAATATTTGATGATGTAGATGCAGCATACGATGCCGTTACCGATAGTATTGCTACCTTCGAAAAAACCGACGCATTTGCGCCTTTTAGTTCTAAATACGATCGTTCTTTACGCGGTGAATATACGTATGATCCGCTGTCGAAAGCGGCTCAAGGTAAAGCCTTGTTCTTTTCTCAGCAATTTACGGCTTGCGCTACCTGCCATCAACTAAATGCCAATAGTAGTAAAACCGAAACGTTTACGAATTATGAATATCATAATATTGGCGTACCGATTAATACCGCAGCACGTGCGTTAAATGGTGCGGAAGCGGGGGCTATCGATTCGGGATTGTTGGCAAATAATGCCGTAACCGATGAGGCCGAAAAAGGTAAGTTTAAAGTACCTACTTTGCGCAATATTGCGGTTACTGCGCCTTATATGCACAACGGTGTCTTTCGTGATTTAGCCACAGTGATTAAATTTTACGATCACTTTTTAACCGATTCGAATTACGCCATTAATCCAGAAACAGGGGTTGCATGGGCCGATGCCGAGGTATCGGCGACTATTAGCCTAACCGAGCTGCAAGATGGCAATAAAATGGATGATGCTGATATAGATGCCATGGTCTGTTTTTTACGTACGCTAACCGATGAACGTTACGAAGCACTCATTCCAGACGATGGCTTAATTTGCGATTGAGTTAATTTATTGCGGTTCTAGTAGTAATTGATAACGCGACACTAGCGGTAATTCCGGAGTTGGTGTGCGCCATTGTTGGCGTAGCAAGTAATCATCCGCACGTTGTAATTCCACGCCTTCTAACTCTACGGTAGGTAGGCGTTGCTCTAAATACGACAGTGTTTCTGGGTAAGGATGCCCAATTAAAACCGCGTGTCCTCGGCGTTTAGCAACGCTCAGTGCATGATTAAATTGTTTATTTAAGCTTTCTTCGGTGCGTTCGTTATCGAGAAATACATCGCGAGAGACGGTTGGAATACCCGCTTCTGAAGCGTTTTCGGCGGCGACACTTAAAGGGCTGGTTAAGCTATCAACAAAGTACAAATCTTGTTCTGCTAATACTTCCATCACCCAACTCATGGCTTCGGGCTGCTGGGTGAGTAGGCTGCCCATATGATTATTCACCCCTTGCACATGAGGAATAGCCTCTAAGCTATCGCTCAGCGTTTGCTGTAAGTGAATACGATCCATATCAGGAGTCAGCGCACCGGGGCCAAGCTTAGCGCCGCTTTCATTTGCCATTGGCGCATGCAGCATAATGCCATGCCCGTTTTGGTTAGCGCGTTCGGCAAGGCGGGCAGCAAAAGGAGTGAAAGGTAAAAACGCTAGAGTAACCGGTGCTGGCAGATTAACAGCGCGCAGCCCTAAGGTTTGGTTGTTACCAATATCGTCAAGAATAATGATGAGCTGCGGTTTGGGTGGCAGCGGCTGCTCGGCGAACGCAGGAAGTACATGACCTCCTGCTATCAATCCACCCAGCAGAACAGAAATAAAGCGGTTCAATCAGCCCTCCGAGGCATTAACTCGGACTGGGCTTAGAATGCTAACGCCGCGCAATAAGGTGTGAGCTTCGTACAGCTGGAAATCTTTCTTGAGCAAACCGCTGTCTTTCTTTTCGGATGCGCTTTCTTTAGTGACGCTCGTTTTTTCTGAAACATCGTTTTTAGCTTTTACGGTTGGGTTACTTAAATGACCCGGTAAATCCGACTCTTTGTAATAGCGCTCTTCATACGGTGTTACTTCACTTTGTTCCACCAAGATATCAGGCACGATACCTTGTGCTTGAATAGAGCGATCATTCGGGGTGAAGTAACGGGCGGTGGTGAGTTTTACCGCACTGGTTTCGGTTAATGGCAGCACGCTTTGTACCGAGCCTTTACCGAATGATTGAGTACCAACAATTACTGCGCGTTTATGATCTTGCAATGCGCCCGCAACAATTTCTGAAGCCGAAGCGGAACCACCGTTAATTAAAACGACCACGGGTATATCACCCGCAACGGTATCGGCGGTTGCTTCAAAACGTAATTCAGATTGAGGGTTACGCCCTTTGGTATAAACAATAACCCCAGAGCTAATAAAGGCATCAACGACATCGACCGCGGCATCTAATACGCCGCCAGGGTTGTTGCGTAAGTCGAGAATAAGGCCATTTAACTGACCGTCTTCAGTCCATTTTTGTAGGGCTTTTTTCAACTCGGCACCCGTGTGCTCTTGAAATTGGGTTATGCGTACATAGCCAATATCGCCGCTCATCATTTCAGTGCGAACACTGGCGACTTTAATCTCTGCGCGTTCAAGGGTGAAGCTCAATAGCTCGTTTTCGTCACCGCGACGCACTTCTAACGAAATCTTGCTGCCCGGTTCGCCACGCATACGTTCGACGGCTTCACTGAGGGTTAAGCCCATAACTGGCTCATCATCCAGTGTCACAATAAAGTCGCCTGCGCGAATTCCTGCTTTTTCGGCAGGAGTATCGTCAATGGGAGTGATAACGCGAATTAAGCCATTTTCCATGCCCACTTCAATACCCAGCCCGCCAAATTTACCTGACGTGGTTTCTTGCAAATCGGTGAAGGCATCTTCCTGTAAATAAGCAGAATGCGGATCAAGTGAGGTAAGCATGCCTTTAATGGCGTAATCAAAAAGCGTTTTGTCGTCGATTTCTTCGACGTAAGCACTGCGAATGCGCTCGAATATTTCGGTAAAGTTGCGTAGTTCTTGCAATGGCAGCTGGCCTTGCAGGGCTGTCGCAGCTTTTACTTGTTCTGGGGTGGAAGTATCGTCGGCGGTTTCGGCACCTGCTTGAAAAGCCAGAGTGCATCCAAGGGAAAACAATATAGGGCGTAGTAGGTGCTTAGGTAACATGATATTCCGGCTCTAATAGCGTTGTAATAATGACCGACGGGGTACGACTGTCCCAAGCATGGCACAAAAGTCACAGAGTGTTAACTCAGATGTCTAACGTATCCAAACCGCAGGATCTTGGGGCCGACCTTGGTAACGAATTTCAAAATATAGGGCGGGGTCTGTTAATCCACCACTACGACCAGCAGCTGCCACAACATCACCACCATTAACCCAACTGCCTACATCACGTAACAGTGTTTCATTGTGCGCATACAAGCTGAGGTAACCTTGGCCATGATCAATGATGAGCAGTAAGCCAAAGCCACGCAACCAATCAGAAAACACCACTCGACCATGATGAATCGCTCGTACTTCTGCGCCTTCTTGCACACTAATTTGCCAGCCTTCCCAGCGCGACATGGTATCGCTATTGGCGTTACCAAAGGCTTTTAACACCCGTCCTGCCACTGGGCGCGGCAACTTCCCCTTCATTTTACTGAACGGGCGCTCGTCATTTTGGCGTGGACTGTTGGCTAAAATCGTTTCGACTTCAGCTAATAAATTTTCCAAGCGTTTGCGGTCGGCTTGTTTCTGCGTCAGTCGTTGCGACTCAGTATTCATCTTTTTACTGAGATTCGCCAAGATCCTTTGCTGATCTTTGCGTTTACTACTAAGCGTTTTGTTTTTGTTGAGCAAGGATTGTTCAGTGGACTTCAGCGCTTGTTCTTGTTGCACAATGAGCTCCGCGATTTGATCAAGACGCACCAGTTCGGCCATGGTGTGTTCAATATTCTCGACTCGGGCTTGATTAAAATAGCTGAAGTAACGCATTAAGCGTTGAGATTGCTGCGGATCATCTTGGGCTAACCACAAACGCAGAGCGCTTTCATCACCCATATTGCGTGAAGCAATCACTTGCTGAGACAGGTGACGCTGATGCTCAGTTTGAAGCTGGTGGAGCTGCGTTTGCTCCAGGCGCAACTTTTTTAGGCGGGCTTGCTCCTCTCGCAGCTGAGTCTGGGTTTGTTGTATTTGTTTGAGCAGAGCACCAATTTCTTCATCCGACTGTTTTAACGACTTGTTAAGATCGGCGTACTCGTCTTTGGCAGAGTTGAGCCACTGTTCGAGCTTTTTGATTTCGGATTTCAGCTCATTCAGGCGCGCCTCGTCATCATCGGCCCACACAGGGCTGATGATGAACAAAGACATCAAAGCAAATGCCAATAAGCGCAGAGACATCACTTAGTCGCCATAGCCGACCAAAGATTCACCTGTCATCTCAGCAGGCTGAGCGATACCCATCATGCTAAGTAAGGTTGGAGACACATCGGCCAGACTACCAGGACGCAAGTTAACGGCTTCTTTACGGTCTTGTACGTAAATTAGATTAACAGGGCCTGTGGTGTGTTGAGTCATGGCACGGCCTTGGTCGTCGAGCATTTGCTCGGCATTGCCATGGTCGGCTGTGATTAAGCATTCGCCGCCGACTTCCAATATGGCATCGGTGACTTGCTTTAAACAATCGTCGATACATTCGGCGGCTTTTACCGCTGCATCGTACACACCGGTATGACCCACCATGTCGCCGTTAGCATAGTTACAGACGATTAAGTCGTAACCACCGTTTTTAATGGCATCAACCAGCTTTGCCGTTACTTCTGGCGCGCTCATTTCTGGTTGCAAGTCGTAGGTCGTGACGTCTGGAGATTGCACTAGAATGCGAGTTTCACCGTCATATTCTTCTTCACGGCCACCCGAGAAAAAGAAAGTAACGTGAGCGTATTTCTCTGTTTCGGCAATGCGCAACTGTTTCATGCCTAATGAAGACACGTATTCGCCGATGCCATTCGTTAGAGTCGCTGGTGGATAGGCACAGCTGGCTTTAATCGTGGCGGCGTACTCGGTCAGCATGACGTAGTCGGAAAGTGCTGGGCGAACAGCACGTTCGAAGCCAGTGAACTCATCGCCATCAACAAATGCACGAGTAATTTCACGCGCGCGATCTGGGCGGAAATTGAAACAAATGATGCTATCGCCATCTTTCACCACGCCAGAACCATCGCCAATCACAGTGGCTTGCACGAACTCGTCGTTCTCATCACGTTCATAAGCAGCGGCAAGTGCGGCTGTTGCGCTTGGAGCGGTAAAGGGTGCTTGAGCTTCTGTCATCGCAACATAGCCTTTAGCAACACGATCCCAGCGATTGTCGCGGTCCATTGAGAAGAAGCGGCCAATCACAGTTGCGATGCTGGCGTTGCCTAAGCTCGCGCAATGCGCTTCTACTTTGGCAAGCGACGGCTCTGCGGAGCGAGGAGGCATATCGCGGCCATCTAAAATAGCATGCACATAGGCGTGTTTAACGCCGCGGGCTTTGGCCATATCAAGTAAAGCAATAAGGTGATCTTCGTGGCTATGTACGCCACCCGGAGACAACAAACCGGTAAAATGCACAGCACCGTCTGCGGCAATGGCTTTATCCATCGCGGCGCACAGGGCGGCGTTTTTGCTTAACTCATCGTCTTTAATAGCTTTATTGATACGAGTGTAGTTTTGATAAACCACTCGTCCGGCACCTAAATTCATATGGCCGACTTCAGAGTTACCCATTTGACCATCAGGCAAGCCAACCGCTTCGCCGGAGGTTTGAATCAGCACGTTGGGGTATTGCTCTAACAAGCGATCCCAAGTGGGGGTATTAGCATTGGCGATAGCATTGTTTTGGGTTTCTTTACGATAACCCCAGCCATCAAGAATGATTAACGCAGTAGGTGTTGGACGCGATTTCATGTAAAAACACTCAGTTTTGTAGCTACAACGCGGCTATTGTACCCGAACTCTCCGCGCTTGTACCGGATCTCAAAAAGACCGCTCTGGCCTTGTAAGTCATGGAAGGAATGTGCATCGCCGGTGGTGGGCAGGGCACTCAGGCGGTATACTGCCGCCTTCGATTTTCATGACGATGGTAATTATGGAACAGCTTTTCGAGTTTGTTGGCAATCACGCTGGTCTGATCGCGATCTGGGGTGCCTTTGTTGTCGCTCTTATGTGGGATAACAATCGCCGTAGTGGTGATTCTGTGTCTACAGCGCAAGCCACCCACCTGATCAACCGCGAGAATGCCTTAGTAGTGGATATTCGCGATAAGAAGGAATTCTCTACCGGTCATTTGGCGGGCGCAGTGAACATTCCTTACGCAAATTTGGCTTCTCGCTTAAGCGAGCTTGAACGCCACAAAAACAACCCCATTATATTGGTATGCAAATCCGGTCAAACGGTCGGGGTGGCAGGCAAGATGCTGCGTGAGAAAGGTTTTAACGCAGTGCGAATGAAAGGCGGAATGATGGAATGGAACAACCAAAACCTGCCACTCGTTAAAAAATAATTAAGAAGGACTACATCATGGCTGAGAATCAGCAACCGCAGTTCGCGCTGCAACGCATATATGTTAAAGACGTATCATTTGAAGCACCTAACTCGCCTGCAGCCTTCACCAAAGCGTGGAAGCCAGAGATCAAGTTAGATCTAAACAGTGGTGGTCGTAAGGTCGACGAGCAACACTACGAAGTGTCTGTAAAAGTCACCATTACAGCAACCAACGATGGCGAAACCGCTTTCTTGGTTGAATTGGTTCAATGTGGTTTGTTTGCCATGGTGAACATCCCAGAACAACAACTAGGACAAATGCTAGGCGCTATGTGCCCTAACATCCTGTTCCCATATTTGCGCGAAAGTGTTGATAGCTTAGTTGTTAAAGGTGGTTTCCCGGCGTTGATGCTGGCTCCGATTAACTTCGAAGCTCTGTATCAGAAGCGTGTGCAAGAAGCACAAGCTGCAGCAGCTGAGCAATCATCAGCGGAACAACCAACTCACTAAGAGAGTTGGTTGTTAGTGCAATAAAAAACCAGCCTAGTGCTGGTTTTTTCTTACATTGCTAATGCATTCCATTGATTAAAATAAAAAGGCTAAAAATAAGGCCTAACCACGCTGATATTTTTATATATAGAGCCTTTTCTGCAAGTTGGCCAAATTCGAAGTAACCTAAAACGGCATTTTCTAGTTTTTCTGCGCCGTTAAAAAATATTACCCAAATACATATGGTTGAACTGAGAATATATAGCATGGCGGGTTCGTCCTTGTATCATAACGTAATGATCGGGAATATTAATGCCTAATACCATCCATTTGGATGTGACGAAAAACAGAATATAGTCAATCCCAGTAAAATAACATGCAGGGTTAAAAATAACCATGAGGTAGTGGGTCTTTGCCTGGTTAAAAAGAATAAACCTTTGTATATTGTAAAAATAAAAACAACAATAAGAATATACAGTGCGCCACCAATAAGCTCATATCTTAAACAATTACCAGAAAAATTCACCGATAGTCCAAAGTCATTATAGAATAGAAAATCCGATAGATTGCAATAAAAGTGACAGAGGATAAATATGCAATTTAATCACATCGAACTCCTCTCATTATAAGCCACTCTCTATTGACTCTGTTTGTATCGAATCTGTGCTCAGAAGTTAAGAATTCTAAAAGAATATTGTTGAAATATATGCCGAAAATAATTCCACAAAAATAAAATCTTGTTATTAGAATTTAAGAAATTGAAATTCTGCTTGTTCATCGCCAATTCAAACTTCTAAATTAATTAAATCTGTACCTTCTTGTGTTTTGGCATGTTTGTGCTTATAAACCGCAATTGCACTAAGGACTGATGCTAGTCCTTAGTGCTTGTAGAATTTCAAAATTCGCCATAATCAATCTTTGCAATATAATGCCTAAATAATGCCTAAATAATGTGCGCGGCGTTTCTCGCGTCGCATTGATTTTTTGTTAGGGCATTTGCTCGCGATGCCATTGAAGATGCTCTTTCGTAATGTAATCGCCACCATCTTTATAAGTAACGATAATCTCTATTGCCTCCGGTAATTCTCTAATTAACTGCTCGCCAGTAATTTTACGTTTCGGCCACTTTATAGAAGACAAAGTATCTTCGCTTTCCGCCACCGTTACACAAAATCGATCTGGTTGTGGTGACTTAGTGTAGAAAAACTCGAATTGTCCAGGTTCTGTTTCAGCAACGATCACATAGAGCTCTGACTTTAGGAGTACAGGTAGAACTAAATCAATATTTCGTTGCTCTCGAACCTTTTGAAAGGACTCCTTAAGTGGAGTCATCGTTTCACTTGCAAAGCTAACATTAGCCATAACTATCATAAATATCGTAAGTATTGATTTCATGGGAGCACTAACTCCAAAAGCAGGGAGGCCTGCCTGCAGGGTGATCTTGCCCCGATAAAACGGACACATGAATTTTCATGCTGCTATTCGCTCGTATTCCATCGGTGAACAATAACCAATCCCTGAATGCAGCCGCGTTCGATTATAAAAATCATTAATGTAACGTCCCAAAGCATACTTCAATTCTTCGCCTGATTGGAAGTTCGTGCATCGGATTAATTCTGCTTTCAATGTATGAAAGAATGATTCCATATGAGCATTGTCAGTACATTTACCTGGGCGGCTCAAACTATGTA
>Ga0207878_100174_pt1 | contig 50198 bp, 38 predicted proteins | sample LinPmetageLP41_FD_184053 | JGI IMG/M metagenome (GOLD analysis project Ga0207878, IMG submission 184053) | Marine viral communities from the Pacific Ocean - LP-41 (SPAdes) | ecosystem: Environmental > Aquatic > Marine > Oceanic | place: Pacific Ocean | collected 2010-08-27 | reverse complement strand
CTACAGTATCAACGACAGTACCGGCTACAGTATCAACGACAGTACCAACTACAGTAGCGGGGCAATGACTTCGAACGGAGGGCGCTCTTCGCCTTCGAGGGCCCGCTCGCTTAACTGATTGAACTGCTGCTGGCTGCGATTGACGTACTTCAGTATCTCGTAATAACGGCGCACGTTACGCACGTAGATTACCGGTTCCCCGCCACGAGCGTAACCGTAGCGTACGCGAGAGTACCACTCGCGCTGCTGCAGCAGCGGCAGGGCTTCGCGGACGTCGGCCCAGCGCTCGGGGTTGCCGCCGCGCAGGCGAACGATCTCCTGGGCATCGAACAGATGGCCCAGGCCGACGTTGTAGGCGGCGAGTGCCATCCAGGTCCGGTCCGGCTCGGGAATCTCGTCGGCCAGCCGCTGCTTGACCTGGAGCAGGTAGCGGGCGCCGCCGTCGATACTCTGGCTCGGGTCCAGGCGGTCGTCGATGCCGATCTCCTTGGCGGTGGGGCGGGTCAGCATCATCAGGCCGCGAACGCCGGTCGGTGACTCGGCGCCAGCCTTCCAGTGCGATTCCTGGAATCCCAGCGCGGCCAGCAGGCGCCAGTCGAATCCGGTTTCGCGCGCGGCTTTCTTGAAATACGGCACGAAGCGCGGCAGACGGTTGTCCACGTCGCGAATGAACAATCGGGCGCCGACGTACTCGAGATAGTCGTCATGGCCGAAGTAACGCCCGACGAGTTCATCCAGCGCACCGTTTCTCCGCTGCGTTTCGAGAAAATCGTTGGCGGCACTGAGCAGATCGATCGGCCGATCCGCGGCGAACGCCCAGCTCAGGTTCAGGGGTTTGCCCAGCGGGAAGCCCCGCTCGACGTTGGGGAAGAACAGACGATTGAGCTGGAACTGATGGGTGTAGACGACGGCGGCGTCGAGATCGTCACGCTCGACCATCTCCAGCAGGTCGGCGATGGTGACACCGTCCGCTTCGCGCCAGCCCAGCCCGGGTAGATTCTGCTGCTGTGCGCGTAATGCAGCGGCCGTGCCGGAATCGGCGATAGCGCCGATGCGCAGACCCACCAGGTCGTCGAGGGTGCGTACCGGAGGCAACCCGCGACGATAGACCACCATTGGCTGCAGCGTCAGGATTGGCTCGCTGTAGCGAATGCCCGGCCGCTCGAGATCCAGCGTGAGTGCCGCGGCCCCCATGTCAGCGTTGCCGTCGCGCACATCGTCGTAAACGCTGGTGATCCGAGCCTTGTCGTCGACGGCCAGACTGACCCCCAGCGACTGCGCAAAGCGTCGCAGCAGTTCGTATTCGAATCCGGTCGGGCCATGCCCTCCCGCATAGAATGTGATGGGTCCATTGCGGATGGCGACCTGCAGAAAATCGCGTTTCTGTATCGGATCGAGCCCGTCGCTGAAGCGCAGCGCCAGCTGAGCGGGGCACAGGAGAGTCGCCAACGTCAGTAGCACTGTCAGCACGAGTCGCAGGCGTGTCAGGAGCTTGGACATGCAATGGGATCAGTGACAGTGTGACGGGATACCATATCCGGCCACCGCCTCGCTGTCATCCATTGGCTACCAGGCCATGCGTGGCGAAGCGCGGGTGTTGCTGGGCTTCGTCCGCGTTGGCTTAGCGAGCGTCGCCGCTTTCCAGTATCATGTCGATCTGATCCCGGCATCGCTGCCGAACTCGCCCGGTCAAAGCCCTGATCGGGCAGGCCCGCGATCCTCGACCGTCCTGGAGGCTTTCCCCGCCATGCTCGAATTGCAAGGCGCTCCCGCGCTATCTGCTTTCCGTCACGCCAAACTGCTCGCCGATCTTCGTGCCGTTGCGCCCGAAGTCGAGTCCGTCACGGCGCACTACGTTCATTTCATCGATGTTCTCTCTGTCGATCATCGGGACGCGCTCGATGATCAGGCCCGCCAGGTACTGGATCGGCTGCTGGACTATGGTTTTCAAAATCATGGTTTTCAAAGCACTGGTTTTCAAAACACTGGTTTTCAAAATCATGAAGGCCAGGGTGTCGAGACTGATCGTGATGCGCCGCTCGAGGGGCACCTGTTTCTGGTCGTCCCGCGTATCGGCACGATCTCGCCATGGTCATCCAAGGCGACCGATATCGCGCACAACTGCGGGCTCGAACAGGTCGCGCGCATGGAGCGCGGCATCGCCTATCGCGTGACGTTGAAGAACGGTCCGGGCGCCGAAGCCTACGACGCGATGGTGGCGTGCCTGCACGACCGCATGACCGAGACCGTGCTGTTCGACGCCAGCGATGCGGCCAAGCTTTTCTCGCACCATCAGCCGACGCCGCTGGCGACGGTGGACGTGCAGGACGGCGGCCGAGCGGCGCTGGCGGACGCCAACGACGAGCTGGGCCTGGCGCTGGCCGGCGACGAGATCGACTACCTGGTCGACGCCTTCCAGGCGCTGGGTCGCAACCCGACCGATGTCGAGCTGATGATGTTCGCCCAGGCCAACTCGGAGCACTGCCGTCACAAGATCTTCAACGCTGACTGGGTGATCGACGGCGAACCGCAGACCCATTCGCTGTTCAAGATGATCAAGAACACCTTCGAGCAGTCCGGCGACAAGGTGCTTTCGGCCTATAGCGATAACGCGGCGGTGATCGAAGGTCCGACGGCGGGGCGGTTCTTTCCCTCGCCGCAGAACCAGGTCTATGGCGCGACTCAGGAACCGATCCATATCCTGATGAAGGTGGAGACCCACAACCACCCGACGGCGATCGCGCCGCATTCGGGCGCGGCCACCGGTGCCGGCGGCGAGATCCGCGATGAGGGCGCCACCGGTCGCGGTGGCAAGCCCAAGGCGGGCCTGACCGGCTTCACCGTCTCCAATCTGCAGATTCCCGAGTTCGTTCAGCCGTGGGAAGCCTTCGACTACGGCAAGCCAGAGCGGATCCAGTCGGCGCTCGACATCATGCTCGAAGGGCCGATCGGCGGCGCGGCGTTCAACAACGAGTTCGGCCGGCCCAATCTCAACGGCTTCTTCCGCACCTTCGAACTCGATGCCGTCGGCGCCGGCGGTATCGAGCGTCGCGGCTATCACAAACCGGTGATGCTGGCGGGCGGTTACGGCAACGTGCGCGACGGTCACGTGCTTAAAGGCGAGATTCCGGTCGGTGCCAAGCTGATCGTGATGGGCGGTCCGGCGATGCTGATCGGCCTTGGCGGCGGTGCCGCCTCGTCGATGGCGTCAGGGGCTTCGAGCGAGAATCTCGACTTCGCCTCGGTGCAGCGCGATAACCCCGAAATCGAACGCCGCGCGCAGGAAGTGATCGATCGCTGCTGGGCGCTGGGTGACGGCAACCCCATCGCGTTCATCCACGACGTCGGCGCCGGCGGGCTTTCCAACGCCCTGCCGGAGCTGGTCAAGGATGGCGGCTGCGGCGGTCTGTTCGATCTGCGTGCGGTGCCCAACGTCGAACCCGGTATGAGCCCGCTGGAAATCTGGTGCAACGAGGCCCAGGAGCGTTACGTGCTGGCTGTCTCGCCGGCCCAGCTCGATGCCTTCGATGCGCTGTGTGCCCGCGAACGCTGCCCCTATGCCGTGGTCGGCGAGGCCACCGAGGCGCACCATCTGTCCGTGCGCGACGGACATTTCGAAACCGATCCGGTCGACCTACCGATGAGCGTGCTGTTCGGCAAGCCGCCCAAAATGCAGCGCAGCTTCGAGCGTCGCGCGCTCAAGCTGCCCGGGCTGGGGCTCGACAATCTCGATCTGCGCGAAGCGCTGGATCGCGTGCTGCGACTGCCGGCGGTGGCTTCCAAGAGCTTTCTGATCACCATCGGCGATCGGTCGATCACCGGCCAGGTCGCTCGCGACCAGATGGTCGGCCCGTGGCAGGTGCCGGTGGCCGACTGCGCGGTGACCACCTCGAGCTACGACACCCACGCCGGCGAGGCGATGGCGATGGGCGAACGCCCGCCGGTGGCGCTGATCGATCCGGCGGCCAGTGCGCGGCTGGCGGTGGCCGAGGCGATCACCAATCTTGCCGCGGCGCCGATCGCTCAGCTCTCCGACATCAAGCTCTCCGCCAACTGGATGAGCGCTGCCGATCATGTCGGCGAGAACCAGGCGCTGTACGACGCGGTCCACGCCGTCGGCATGGAACTGTGTCCGGCGCTGGGCATCGCCGTGCCGGTGGGCAAGGACTCGATGTCCATGCGCACCGCCTGGCAGACACCCGAGGGTGACGAGAAAAGCATCACCGCGCCGCTGACGCTCGACGTCACCGGTTTCGCGCCGGTCACCGACGCGCTGCGCACGCTCACGCCGCAGCTGCGTCTCGACCAGGACGAGAGCGATCTGATCCTGATCGATCTGGGGCGGGGCCAGAACCGTCTCGGCGGTTCGGCCCTGGCGCAGGTCTATGGTCAGGTCGGCAACCACTGCCCGGATCTCGACGAGGCCGAGGATCTGGTGGCGTTCTTCAGCGTCATTCAGGGGCTCAACGCCGACGGCAAGTTGCTCGCTTACCATGACCGCAGCGACGGCGGCCTGATCGTGACGCTGCTGGAGATGGCCTTCGCCGGTCGCGGCGGGCTAGAGATCAAGCTCGATTGGCTGACTGACGATGCCGTCGGCGCGGTCGATGCGCTGTTTGCCGAAGAGCTCGGCGCGGTCATTCAGGTCGATCGTCACGATACCGAATTCGTACTGGCGCAGCTCGCCGCCGCCGGCCTCGAGACCTGCGGCGTGATCGCCCGGCCGCGCTACGACGATCAGGTTCGCATCACGCTGTTCGAAGAGCCGCTGCTGGAAACCACCCGGGCGATGACGCAGCGCATCTGGTCGGAAACCAGCTACCGGATGCAGGCGCTGCGCGACAACCCCGAGGCCGCCAAGAGCGAGTTCGACGGTCTGCTCAACCTGCGCGATCCGGGACTTTCGGCGACCCCGACCTTCGATGTCGACGAAGACATCGCCGCACCGTACATTCGGACCGGTGTGCGCCCGCGGGTGGCGATCCTGCGCGAGCAGGGCGTCAACGGCCACATGGAGATGGCGGCGGCATTCGACCACGCCGGCTTCGAAGCCGTCGACGTACACATGAGCGACATTCTCGCCGGGCGCGTCACCCTCGACGACATGAAAGGGCTGGTCGGCTGCGGCGGCTTCTCCTACGGCGACGTGCTCGGCGCCGGCGGGGGTTGGGCCAAGTCGGCGCTCTACAACGCCCGCGCTCGTGACCAGTTCGCCGCCTTCTTCGCCCGCGAAGATAGCTTCGGCCTCGGCGTCTGCAACGGCTGCCAGATGTTCTCGCAGTTGAAGGAGCTGATCCCGGGCGCCGAGCGCTGGCCGCGCTTCGTGCGCAACGGCTCCGAGCAGTTCGAGGCGCGGGTGTCGATGGTTCAGATCGAGGAGAGTCCGTCGATCCTGCTGGCCGGCATGGCGGGCTCGACGCTGCCGATCGCCGTCGCCCATGGCGAAGGCCAGGCGCTGTTCGAGGACAGCGGCCATCTGCGCAGCATGCAGAACAGCGGCCAGATCGCGATGCGCTACATCGACAACGAAGGCCAGGTCACCACGCGTTACCCGGCCAATCCCAACGGCTCGCCGGCCGGCATCACCGGGCTGACCACGCCGAATGGCCGCGTCACCATCATGATGCCGCATCCGGAGCGCGTTGCCCGTGCCGTGACCAACTCCTGGCGCCCGCCGGAGTGGACGCAGGACGGCGCGTGGATGCGTATGTTCCGCAACGCGCGCGTCTGGGTGGATTGATGTAAGGATCGACTGCTGTGAAGGTCGATCGACGCCAGCGTTGGCGTGACGATGAAAGCCGGCTTGCCCTTGGATCTATATCACGGGGCAGGCCGGTTTTTTTATGAACTCGACTCGATTGCTGGGTATAGCTGGCCTCGCATTCGAAAGCGCGCTGGCAGATCGACGACTAGCCGGGTCTTTCGACATGGATGTCGAAAGAGGCGCGCCAGGACAGATGTCCGTGTGCGCCGACCCGAAGCGTAGACGTCGAGCAGTCAGGGTTTCGCGATTTCGTGCGCAAAGAGAGGGAGAGCGAAGAGAGGGCGAGCGTTAAGCCCTCTCTTCAGACCGTGCGGTAGGGCGATAAGATCTTAAACAGTGATGTTCTCGCTGATTTCGTTATGACAGCCTTTCAGGTTTTCGGATAAAGCATCCAATACCGCTCCCGAATCCGGTCCAGACAGAGCCCGAGCTCACCATCCAGCGCGCGGTCTTCGACCACCGGGGCGAAATCTTCGCGCAGCGTGTCGACCATGTCGGCCAGAGGGGCGGGCAGAGGATCGCCCCGCAGATGGACGCCCTGCAGCCCGGCGAGCAGAGTGGCGGCGGCGACCTGTTCGGTGAGTTCGAGCACGCGCAGGGCGTCGCGGGCGGCGATGGTGCCCATGCTGACCTTGTCCTGATTGTGGCACTCGGTGGAGCGCGAGAAGACGCTGGCGGGCATGGTGCCCTTGAGCGCTTCGGCGGCCCAGGCGGAGGCGCCGATCTGTACCGCCTTGAAGCCGTGGTTGATCATCGCGCGCTCCGCCGGCGCGCCGGAAAGGTTGCTCGGCAGGCCGTGGTTGTAGCGGGTGTCGACCAGCAGCGCGAGCTGACGATCGAGGAGGTCGGCGACATTGGCGGTCAGTGTCTTGAGGCTATCCATGGCGAAGGCGATATGGCCGCCGTAGAAGTGGCCGCCATGCATGACATCGCCCGCGTCCGGATCGATCAGCGGGTTGTCGTTGGCGCTGTTGAGTTCGATCTCGATGAAGCCGCGCAGCCAGCCGATGCTATCCGCCAGCACGCCCAACACGTGCGGCGCGCAGCGTAGCGAGTAGCGATCCTGCAGGCGCTGCTGCGGCGGCAGATTTTCCAGTTCCAGATCGGCTCTCAGCCACGCGGCGACACGGCATTGGCCGGGGTGCGGCTTGGCCGCGAACAGCCGCGCCTCGAAATGATTGGGGTTGCCACGCAGGGCGGTGACGTTGAGTGCGGTGATGCGGGTGGCGAGCTTCAACAGATAGTCGGCGCGATTGAACGCCTGACAGGCCAGCGCGGTCATCACCGCGGTGCCGTTCATCAATGCCAGCGCTTCCTTGGGGCGTAACGTCAGCGGCTCCCAGCCCAGCTCGGCGAGTGCCTCGGCCGTCGTTCGCACTTCGCCGCGCCAGAGCACCTCGCGTTCGCCACACAGCATGGCCGCGACGTAGGAGAGCGGTGTCAGGTCGCCGCTGGCGCCGACCGAGCCTTCTTCGGGAATGCGGGGCAGCAAGTCTTCCCGAAGGCAGGCCTGCAGCCGTTCGAGCAGCGCGAAGCGTACACCGGAAACGCCCTGACATAGCGATTGCAGCCGCGCGGCAAGCACTGCGCGGGCCGCTTCGGGTTCGAGAAAGCGCCCCAGACCGCAGCCGTGAAAGGTGTAGAGCTGACGCGGCAGCGCTTCGACCTGGGAGAGCGGAATCGCGGTAACGCAGGAGTCGCCATAGCCGGTGGTGATGCCGTAGATCTGGCCCTCGCGATCCAGCAGGCCGTCGACGACTGCCGCCCCCCGGTCGATCCGCGCGCGCCATTGCGGGTCGGTATCCAGTGTCGGCTCGGCACGGCGTTCGGCCAGAGCGATGACGGACTCGATGGATAGCGGCGCTGGGCCGAAGGTGATCTGCGGGGCATTCGGGGGCATGCAACGGCGTCCGGTTGGGTTCAGGAAAAGCCGAGTGTAGCCGCGGGCGATGCCACGCGACCAGCGGATGCCGTCAGCGCGACGGCATCGGTAGGTCAAGCCCGGTTTTATTCAGGGCGACTCGCGGTATAGAAGAAACGTACCGAGGGCTCGCCGTCGATCAGTGGCGCGGTGCCCGCCTTGAACGGCGGGTAGTGCGGCATCTGCATGTGATGCTCGAAGGCGGCACGATCGCGATAGACTTCGTGAAGCATGACGAAATCTTCACTACCTTCCGGTGTCAGTACGTCGAATGCGAGGCAGCCTTCCTCGTTGGTCAGCGATTCGCTGGCGTCATTGTGCGCCAGTGCCAGAAAGGCCGGCATCTGTCCGGTCTTGATCTGAAATTCGGCAATGACCACAAAGTGAGTGGAATCGGCCATGATGATCTCCTTATCGGGGGGGGAAGAAAGTGGTAGCTTCGAGCGCCTGACACCATCGATCATGCCAGGCCGCTTTCCCTGCGATCAGCGTACTTGCGACTAGTGTACGCGTGGCGCTTCACCCATGCCCAGACGCTCCTGGAATTCGGCAACCGCGCTCTTGAGGAGTTCCAGCAACCCGGGAATCAGTGCCACGCCCTGATCCGGCCCCTCGACGAACTGCTCCACGCTGACGTGCACGGCTTCGTTGTGCACGACCAGCTTGGCGGCTTTGAGGGTGTTCATCACATCGTTGGCGGTTTCCAGCAGCAACAGGCGGTTGGCGGCGTCCGCGGCCTGCCACACGCCGGGCAGCATCAGCTGGAAGAAAGCCGGTTCGTCGGTGGCGACGACCAGCACGAACTCGAGGTGATCCTGACGAATGCGCGCGGCCTGCGCGTCCATCGCCTCGATGTCGATCTCCATGGCACTCAGCTGTTCGATGTATTGCTCGAGCGGGCTGGGCGATTCTGATGGGCTGTTGGGCTGCATGAAGGCACTCCGGACGAAAATCATGACGAAGACGCGGTGGCGCCGATGACCTTCATTGTAAGGCAGGGCGCCCCGGCGGTCAGGTTTACGCTGTCGGATTCAGTACGCTGGCACCCAATGCCTTGAAAATGTCGATACGCGCATCGGTGGCGTCGGTGATCAGCGTCCAGTGCGGGGGGAAGGCGGTCCAGTGCTGCTGGCTGGCCCGACCCAGCTTGGTGGCGTCCGCCATGATGTAGACCTCGGCGGCACGCGCGATCATCGCCTCCTTGAGCCACGCCTGCTCCGGGCTGGCTTCGCAGAGCCCCAGCTCGGTGACGCCGTCGGCGCTGAGAAACAGCCGGTCCACCGTCAGCCGGGCCAGCGCCGCGTGCGCCAGCGGGCCGTAGACGGTCATGCTCGAGCTGCGTAGATCGCCGCCGAGCACGGTCGTGTGTCCCTCCGGCAGCTGCGTGAGGCAGGGCAGTGCCGCCATGTTGTTGGTCACCACGTGAAGGCCGCGACGCTCGTTGAGCCGGGCCGCCAGCGCGGCGGTAGTAGTGCCGCCGTCCAGCAGCACGGTGTCATTGTCTTCGACGCAGCCCAGCGCGCAATCGGCCAGCCGGGCCTTGACATCACCCTGGCGCGTACGTCGCTGTTCCAGGGTCGGCTCGGGTTCGCGATGGCCGATATGGGCCGCGGCGCCACCGTAGGTGCGAACCAGCAGGCCCTGATCGGATAGAGCCGCGAGATCGCGCCGCGCGGTCGCCTCGGAAATGGCGAAATGCTGACAGAGCGCCTCGATGCTGGTGATGCCCGAGAGCACCGCATCCAGCATCGCCTGGCGGCGTTTGGCGACTTTCATGATGATTTCCTGGAGCCGATCCGTCTCAATCGCTGAGAGACGTGTGATGACGCGCCGCGACGATGTCGGAGAGCTCGGGAACGTACTTCTCGCCGTCACCCTGGGATTCGGCGCTGGCGTAAAGATCACGAACGGCCCTGGCGACGCCGGCATCGACGTTCATTGCTTCGGCCAGCGACGCGAGGTAACGGGTGTCCTTGTGGGCGTTGGTCAGGGTGAAGCGATGGGCGTTGCGATCGCGCTCCAGCACGTACTGAAAGAACGTCTGATAGAAGCCGCTGTCCATGCGCGAGCCGCGAATGACGCTGTCGAAGGTCTGCGGCGTGATGCCAGCCTTGGCGCCGATGGTCAACGCTTCGGCGAAGATCGCGCCGTAGCCCATGGCGAGGAAGTTGTTGAGCAGCTTCATGGTATGGCCGGCACCTACCGGGCCGACATGCATAATTTTGGCGGCCCAGGTTTCCATTACCGGGCGCACGCGTTCGAGGGTGGCGTCGTCGGCCCCCACGATCGCCTGCAGTTCGCCGGCCTCGGCCTGGGTCGGCGTGCCGCCCAGCGGTGCGTCGATCAGCGTGATCCCGTCTTCGTTCAGCGAGGCGGCCAGTTCACGGGTCAGCGTCGGCTCGGAGGTCGAGCAGTCGACAATCACCAGGCCCTTGCGGCCCACGTTTTTGGCCCCGGCCCGAATTCCCTCATCGCCGTCGATCAGCGCCTTGACCTGCGGCGCGCCGGTCACACACAGGAAGACGATATCGCATTCGGCGCCCAGCGCTGCGGCATTGCTGACTTCCTCGGCTCCCTTGGCAACCAGGTCGTCGATGGGTTGGCGGTTGCGATGGGCCAGTACTTTGAGCGGGTGGCCCGCTTTCAGAATGTTGCCGGCCATGCCGGCCCCCATGAATCCCAGTCCTGCAAAACCGATGGTGGGCATAGTTATCTCCTTGAAAAATTGGTCAATGCGATTGATGAAGATCGATGAATGGGAGCAATGCGATGAACGAGTTCAGCGATCACGCCGATTGAGCGGTCTGACGGCTGGCCAGCTCGACGGCCTGGCGCAGCGCCTCGATCAGACTACGATCATCGGCGATGCCCTTGCCAGCGATATCGAAGGCGGTGCCATGGTCCACTGAGGTGCGCACCACCGGCAGGCCGACGGTGACGTTGACGCCGGCTTCGAGCCCCATCACCTTGACCGGACCGTGACCCTGGTCGTGATACATCGCCACCACGCAGTCGAAATCGCCGCGGCCGGCGCGGAAAAACAGCGTATCGGCGGGCAGCGGACCCTCGACGTCCCAGCCACGCTGGCGCAGGGCCTCGATCGCCGGCACGATCTTCTCTTCCTCCTCACCATAGCCGAACAGACCGTTTTCGCCGGCATGGGGGTTGATGCCGCACACGGCGATGCGCGGATTCGTCTGGCCCGCGCGTGCCAGCGTTTCGTGGGCGCGCTCGATGGTGCGGGTGACCAGCCCCGGTTCGATTCGGGCGATGGCGTCGATGATGCCGATATGGGTGGTGACGTGGATCACCTTCATTTTCGGCGTCACCAGCATCATCGAGACTTCCTCGGTGCCGGTGAGATGCGCCAGCATTTCGGTGTGACCCGGGAATATATGGCCGCCAGCGTGCAGCGCTTCCTTGTTGAGCGGCGCGGTGCAGATGGCATCGAGTTCACCGGCTTCGATCAATTCCACGGTTTTGGCGATGTACTGATAGGCGGCATCGCCGGCGATCGGCGAGACCTTGCCCCAGGGCAGATCGGCGGGAATCAGGCCGAGGTCGATGCACTCGAGCGTGCCGCGCTCGAATCGCGCCTGGGCGGGCGCGTCGACGACGTGCAGCTCGAGCGTCGAACCGACGATCTCCATGGCCTGACGCAGGCGGCCGGCGTCACCGATGACCAGTGGCCGGCAGGTGTCATGGACGGCGTCCTGGGCGAGCGCCTTGACGATGATTTCCGGGCCGACGCCGGCGGCGTCTCCCATGGTGATACCGATGATGGGACGATCGCTCATGATCGTATCCTCTGCTGAGTCTTGAAAGTGGGTGACGGATTCACTGTGGGCGACGAATCCCGCGTCGTGCCAGACCCGCTGGAAGGCTTCGGAATCGCCGAAGCCGCCGGCCTTGGTGATCACCTCCAGAGGCCGCTCGCGATGGCGGGTCAGGAGTCGAGCCATACCGGTATCGGGGGCGTCGATCAGCGTCAGCAGGGTGATGTCCGCTGCCATCAATATGGCCCGGGCGGTAGCGCCTCCCGTGGCGATCAGCCGATCGACCGCGGCCAGGTGCGGGGCAAGCAGCATGCCAAGCTCGGCGCTGAGGCGCGGGCCATCCGCGGCGTTGCGATCCTCGCTCTGGGCCAGGCGAACCATGACGTCGCCGCCCGCCTGCAGCGTCTCCCCGATACGGTGAGAGAGACGCTGGGAGATCGACGCCAGAGCGGGCGTAGACGAGGCGTCGTCCGTCTCGCCGAACAGCTCCGCCGGGGCGATTTCCACCACCGCGAGATCGGGATTAGCGGCAACCAGCGCGTCGGCCTGAGCGTGCGAGATACCGCTCATGCTGCCGATCACGATCAGTGTCGGGCGTCGACGTGGCGCGCGGGAGGAAGGGGCCTCGACCGTCGAAGCGGTAAGCCCCAGCGCATCCGGCAGCACCAGGCCCAGCCCGGCCGAACCGACCCAGAAGACGTTGTCGAGCGTCGCGGATAGCGCTGCCAGACGCCGCAAATCGGCATCCGTCAGGGCGTCGCAGACGACGGCATCGACGCCTTGCTGCTGATACTGTCGCAGCGTGTTCGTGACCACGGTATCCGTTTCGTAGAGCGTCGCCAGATCGAGGTGACGCGTGGTCAGCGCCGCGCCCTCCAGCATCTCGACCAGATCGGCGCGGCCACGAATGCCTTCGTTGATCCAGACCTCGGTCTCTTCGACGGGGCGTTCGTGGAGCCACTGGCGGCCGGCCCGGGTGGTGCGTCCGGTGGCGGGATAGGCCGGGGCGACGATCGCCATGCCGGCGGTCGTCACCAGACTCGCGACCTCGGCGGCGACGTTGCCGCGCAGGGTCGAATCGATCTTCTTGAACAGATAGCGATAGCGCCCCTGCCACTGATTCAGGCAATCGCGATGACGGTCTATCGCTTGCTGAGCGGGGCAGGCCCGAGAGTCGAGATCGATGGCGACGGCACTGGCGCTGCCCGTTCCTGCGGCGGACAGCATGACCTGCGTCGGGAGCCCTTGTCGGGTGCAGCCAATTGCCGAGTCGGCGGTGCCGGTCAGGTCATCGGCAAGTATCAGCAGAGATGTCTGATCGCCCGTCGATGGCGAGTTAGACAAATACGAACCAGAGGCTACCGTCATGGTTATGATCGGACCGATTAGATATTTCTATATAAATTGATCGGTTCGATCATAAATGGCAAGTCGACAAAAGTGGAGTGCTCTTCGCTGCGACCCTGAACAGAGCTGGCCGTGACTCTGACCGCGCCTCGTCACAAGGTGGCCAATGCAGAAGCGTAGTGTCGTCCTTCAACTCAAGGCGTTCCCTCGATCGCACGACCTGAGTAACATGCCGCCATGCCCGATTCCCCCATGTCTAAACCCGGCGTTTCCGGCGCCGCCCCTCGACTGCGTCCCTATCAGATTCAGGCGGTCGATAACGTCATCGCGCATTTTCGGGGTAGCGACGACCCGGCCGTGGTCGTGTTGCCGACCGGCAGCGGCAAGTCGCTGGTCATTGCCGAACTGGCCCGGCGGGCGCGCGGCCGGGTGCTGGTGCTGGCGCACGTGCGCGAGCTGGTCGAGCAGAATCACGCCAAGTATCTGGCCTACGGGCTCGAAGCGGATATCTTCAGTGCCGGTCTGGGGCGCAAGGAGAGCGGTCGGCAGGTGGTGTTCGGTTCGGTGCAGTCGGTGGTCAACGGGCTCGATGCGTTCGCCGACGGCGACTTCACGCTGCTGGTGATCGACGAGTGCCACCGCGTCTCGATTTCGGCCGAAACGGTTTCGAAACAGGCGGTTTCGAAAAAAGCGGTTTCGAAAGAAGCGGCTTCGGAAGAGAAGGCGAACGCAGCGAAGGGCCGGGCGCGCTCGGCGTCCACCTACGAGAAGGTGATCGCGCGGTTGCGCGCGGTACGGCCCAATCTCAAGGTGCTTGGGCTGACCGCCACGCCCTACCGGCTGGGTGAGGGCTTTCTTTATCACCGCCACTATCACGGCATGGTCAAGGGGCCGGAAGACGCTTTCTTCCGCGACTGCGTGTTCGAGCAGCCGTTGCGCGTCATGGTGCGTCAGGGCTATCTCGCCGAGCCCACGCGGATCGACGGTGCCATGGCGTTCTACGATTTCTCGCAGCTGAGACCACAGCGTAACGGCCAGTTTGCCGAGCGCGATCTCAACGGCGTGGTTCGGGGCAACCGCGCCACGCCGCAGATCATCCATGACGTGATCCAGCGTGCCCGCGATCGCGAGGGCGTGATGATCTTCGCGGCCACAGTGGCGCATGCCGAAGAGGTGGTGGGACTTTTACCATCAACCGAATGTGCGCTGATTACCGGGGCGACGCCGGGACCGGAGCGAGAGCGCCTGATCGCGGCGTTCAAGGCCCGTGAGCTCAAGTATCTGGTCAACGTGGCGGTATTGACCACCGGTTTCGATGCGCCGCACGTGGATGTGATCGCCATCCTGCGGCCGACCGAATCCGTGGGGCTCTATCAGCAGATCGTCGGCCGCGGCCTGCGGCTCTCGCCGGGCAAGCGCGACTGTCTGATTCTCGACTACGCCGGCAACCCTTGGGAGCTGTATGCGCCGGAAATCGCCCAGGCGCGTCCCGACGGCGACAGCGAGCCGGTGCAGGTCGAATGTCCGGAGTGCGGCTTTGCCAACACCTTCTGGGGCAAGCGCGATGGTGATCTGGTGATAGAACACCACGGCCGACGCTGCCAAGGGCTTCTTACACGCGTCCAAAGCCCCGCGCTCTCTATACGCGTCCAAAGCCCCGCGCTCTCTATACGCGTCCAAAGCCACGCGCAAAGCGAAAGGTCAAACCCGACGGGTGAGCCTGATGCCGGCGCTGGGTCGGGCGCCGATGAAAGCAAGGGCGCGGCATCGGGTGCTATAAAAAGCCAATGTACTTTTCGTTTCCGCTTCAAGGTCTGCGAGCAGTGCGGCGGCGAGAACGATATCGCCGCGCGCGCCTGCGGGCACTGCGGCGAGCGGCTGGTCGACCCCGACGATAAGCTGCGCGATGCGCTCAAGCTGAGGCACGCTAAGGTGCTCAGGGTCAGCGGCATGCAGCTCGAGGCGACCACCAACGGGCGCGGCGTGCCGCGACTCAAGGTGACCTATCACGACGAGGATGGCGAGACGCTGGCGGAGTGGTTCGGGCTGGAAACACCGGCGCAGCAGCACGTCTTCGAACGGCTCTTTCTGCGCCAGCATCTGCGCGCGCCGGCATGCGGCTGGCGGCCCATTTCTGCTCAGGAGGCGGCCGCGGAGGCGGGGCGCCTGCGCGCGCCGGATTTCGTGATCGGACGCAAGACCGGACGTCACTGGCGCGTCGACGAAAAGCTGTTCGACTACGGTGGTCGTTATCGCAAGGCCGATGGCGCGGCAGGCGAAGCCTAAATATCGTTTTTTGCTAATGAAGCTGCTGAGTAAACCGTGATGCTCGACGGAGGAAGAGGAGCTCGACTCCTCCGATAGGCCATCATGTCACCGCTTGGTAGACTGGATGCCATTCCAGTCATCAGCGGTTTTTCAGCCAGTGAGAGCTAAATCAGTGAGAGCTAAATCAGTGAGAACAGGCTAGTGAAAGTAAGGAAGGCGGCGTGAGCGTCGTTGAATCCGAACATGACGCCGATGCCGCCGAGGTGTCGTCTTCGGGGCAGTTGCCGCTGGAATTCGTGGCGCGCGTCAATGGCGAGGGGCTGACCGAGCTGCCGCAGGATCTCTACATCCCGCCGGAAGCGCTCAAGGTCTTTCTCGAAACCTTCGAAGGGCCGCTCGACCTGCTGCTCTATCTGATCCGGCGCCAGAATCTGGATATCCTGGCCATCAACGTCGCCGCCATTACCCATCAGTACGTCGAGTACGTGGATCTGATGCAGGCGATGGAGATCGATCTCGCCGGCGAGTATCTGGTCATGGCCGCGATGCTGACGGAGATCAAGTCGCGCTCTTTGCTGCCGCGGCCACCCAGGGGTGATGACGAGGACGGCGAGGAAGATCCGCGAGCCGAGCTGATTCGCCGGCTGCAGGAGTACGAGCAGCTCAAGCTCTCGGCCGAGACGCTCGACGAGCTCCCGCGCAAGGGCCGCGACTGGCATCCGGCGCAGGCGGCGCTGCCCGAGCTCGAGCCGCGTGTGATTCACCCCGACGTGTCGCTGAACGATCTGCTGGGCGCGCTCGGCGGCATGCTCAGGCGCGCCGATCTGCGCCAGTCGCACCGGATCAGCCGCGAAGTGCTCTCGACCCGCGAGCGGATGCTCTCGATCATGGCCAAGCTCACTGCGGATCACTACACCCCGTTCGAGGCACTGTTCGAGATTTCAGAGGGGCGCGCCGGCGTCATCGTGACCTTCATGGCAATTCTCGAATTAGCGCGTGAGTCGATGATCGAAATCGTGCAGAATGCGCCGCTCTCGCCGATTCACCTGCGTGCCAGGCTGGCATTGGAAGACGGTATCGGGAGTGGCGAATTCGAGGGCGATCACGAGTTCGAGAGCGAGGGTGAATTGGCGTTCGAAACCGCCGAGTCTACTCCGGAAGCCGATATGGGCGGATCCGACATTCCCGATAGTGAAGGCGAAACCCAGGCATGAGCCGCCTGACCGATCCCTACGTTTCTTCATTCGTGACGCCGGCGCTGGACGAGATTCTCGAAGCGGTGTTGCTGGCCGCGGGTGAGCCGGTCTCGCTGGAGCGTCTCGAGGCGTTGTTCGGTGACGGCTCGTTCGATTCCGGGCAGCCGCCGTCCCGCGCCGCGCTTCGGGAGTCGCTGAACAAGCTGTCCGAGCGATTGGCGGCCGGCGGCGCGCTGGAGCTTGGCGAGTCGGCCTCGGGTTATCAGGTGCGAATTCGTCAGCGTTACTCGCCCTGGGTGTCGCGGCTGTGGGATGAAAAGCCGCAGCGATACTCCCGGGCGCTGCTCGAGACGCTGGCGTTGATCGCCTATCGCCAACCGGTCACCCGCGGCGATATCGAAGAGGTTCGTGGGGTGGCGGTCAGCAGCTCGATCATGCGCACACTGGTCGAACGAGGCTGGATTCGCGTCGTCGGTCATCGCGATGTGCCGGGGCGGCCGGCGGTTTACGCCACCACCCGAGCCTTTCTCGATGACCTGGGGCTGAGTACGCTGGAGGCGTTGCCGCCGATGCATGAACTCAAGCCGCTCGAGACGTTCGAAACGGCGATGCATGAGCCATTTGCCGATGCGCCTGATGTCGATGCGCCGGATGTCGATAGAGGCGGCGAGACGCCATCGCTCGAAGGAGAAGACACCTCGAAAGCGGTGGTGGAGTCAGAAAACCCCGATTTATCGGCAACGTCGGGTGAATGTGACAATGATGAGCCCGACAATGACGAACACGCCGAGATGGCGTCCCCCGGCGAGTCGCTGAGTTTTGCCGAGCTCGAAGTGCGACTGGCCGAACGTGCCCGACGACATCGAGCCGAGCAGGCGGAGTCCGACTCCGAGCTGGCGGACGAGGAGTCGGATACGGACACCTGAGGATCGCCATTACCGACCTTGCTGCCCGACGGGCAGACGGTCACCGGCGACTCCTCGAGCCGATGAGGCAATGAAGCATCATGACCGAGACTAATACCGAAAAATTGCAGAAAGTGCTGGCGCGTGCCGGCTATGGCTCGCGCCGTGAAATGGAAACGGCGATCAGCGCCGGCCGTGTCAAGGTCAACAGCCAGGTCGCCAAGCTGGGTGATCGGGTCGGATCGCGCGATCGTGTCGCGCTCGACGACCGCTTGATCAGCCTGCGCGCCATGGATGAAGTGCCACGCCGTGTGATCATGTACAACAAGCCGGAGGGCGAGCTGTGCACGCGCAAGGACCCGGAAGGGCGGCGGACCGTGTTCGAGCGCCTGCCGCGGCTGAAGGGCGAGCGCTGGATCGCGATCGGCCGCCTCGACATCAACACCAGCGGTCTGCTGCTGTTCACCACCGATGGCGAGCTGGCCAACCGATTGATGCACCCCTCGCACCAGATCGAGCGGGAGTACGCGGTCCGCGTAATGGGCGAAGTCAAGCGCGAGCACGTGGTCAATATGGTCGAAGGGGTGATGCTCGACGACGGCCCCGCGCGTTTTTCCGACGTGCAGGAGTTTGGCGGCGAAGGTATCAACAGCTGGTTCCACGTGGTGATCATGGAAGGGCGTAATCGTGAAGTGCGTCGTCTGTGGGAATCCCAGGGTCTCACCGTCAGCCGCCTGAAGCGCGTTCGTTATGGCAATATCTTCCTCGACAAGCGCGCCAGGGCCGGCGAATGGACCGAGATGACCCAGGCCGAAATCGACGAGCTGTCGACGATGGCCGGACTCGAGCCGCGCAAGGTGCCGGAACTGACGCCGGACGAGAAGAATCGCTGGAGCCGCGACAAGAACAAGCGGCGCCCGGTGACGGCGATGAAGAAACCGCATCGTCCGCGCCGCCAGGACTCCTGATTCCGGCGTTGTGCCAGCGGCCTCGGAGCGGGAAAAAACGCTTGCCTGCTCCGAGGCTTATGAGTAGTATGTGCGCCCAGTCGGAAGGGGTCGTTAGCTCAGTTGGTAGAGCAGTTGGCTTTTAACCAATTGGTCGTAGGTTCGAATCCTACACGACCCACCACTTTCCGACGGGTCGATGCTTTTTGCCGCAAGTGTGATTGCTCAAAAGCTCATGGGTCGTTAGCTCAGTTGGTAGAGCAGTTGGCTTTTAACCAATTGGTCGTAGGTTCGAATCCTACACGACCCACCATCGATCTCTTCCTCGCCAGTCATGGCACTGACTCGGTATCTCTTCGCCGGTCACACGTTTTGGGTCGTTAGCTCAGTTGGTAGAGCAGTTGGCTTTTAACCAATTGGTCGTAGGTTCGAATCCTACACGACCCACCATTCCGTTTGCTGTTCTGATAGTTCTCTTTCGATCCTGCGCGCTAGAAATTGCGCATGGTGTCGCGATAACCCAGAAAATCCTTGCGTCGTTGCTCGATGCGGCTGGCCATGGCGTAGTCGCCGCTTTGTTTGGCTACCTTCTCGGCAGAGTCGATCTGACGGATAGCGGTGTCGATGCTGCCTTGCAGCTGGAGCTGCTCGGCACGCGCCAGCTGGCCCCAAGCGTCGCGTCCGCTGCGTCCTGCGGCTTCGGCCAACAAACCGAACACACCGGGATCTTCTGGATACTGCTCGCTCATGGCGCGCAGCACGTCGAAAGCCTGCGAGGGTGACGTCTGTACCAGTATTTCCGCCTGGGCCCACTGCGCTGGATAATAGTGGGGAGAGAGTCGCAGAATGCGTTGCGCCCGAGTCAGCGCGTCCTGGCGGCGGCCGGCGTCGTAGGCGAGCTGAGCGGCAGTTGCCGGAATCATCGACAGGTCCGGATACTCCTTCGCCAACTGGTCGAGCGTCTTTAGCGCTGCGTCCGGGCGCGACTGTTGCGCGTCGGTCAGTGCCTGAAGGTAGCTTAAGGCGGCGGCCGGCGGATCGTCCTGCTTCAATACCGTCATTGCCTGAGTCGGGTTGCCCTGATTGAGCATCAGCAGCGCCCGGGCCCGAATCATGGCGTAGGTCGGGTCCTCTTGATGAGGTGGCGAGGTCAACTGATCGGCACGCGCCTGGGTGTCGCTGATGCGCGATTCGGTCACCGGGTGGGTCAGCAGGAATTCCGGCGGGTTGTCGCCCTGGAGAGAGGCGAGCTTCTGCAGCGTGCGAAACATCTGCGGCATCGCCTGCGGGTCGTAGCCGGCCTGGGTCATGGCGCTGAGGCCGACGCGGTCGGCTTCCTGCTCGAAGCGCCGGGAGTAGGCTAGTTGATCCTGAATGAACGCTGCCTGAGAACCCATCATGGCGGCGATTCCGGCACCACCGCCGCCACCCGCCGCCAGGATCATTCCCGCCAGCATTGCCGCCATGGTCGGTAATTGGGTCTCCTCCACGCGTGCCATGCGTCGGGCATAGTGGCGTTGGGCAAGGTGACCCAGCTCGTGGGCCAGTACCGAGGCGAACTCATCCTCGTTCGGCGCGGTCGCGAAGAGACCGGCATTGACCCCGACAACGCCGCCGGGGACGGTAAACGCATTCAACATCCGGCTGTCGACCAGGGTGACCACGAGCCGCTCGTTGATACCGCTGTAAGGCACCAGTTTGGCCAGCATCGAACGCACATAGGTGCGGGTGATCGGATCCTGCCAGGGATCGGTCTGGGCGCGGAACTGGCGCAGCCAGGCTCGTCCCAGGCGATATTCGTCATTGGTGGTGACGGCGACGCTGGTACTGCCGAGATCCGGAAGCTGATAGCCTGCCTCGGCCTGCGCAAGCGGGGGCGTGCCGGCCAGACTCGCGAATAGCAGCGAGACGGCGAACAGGTGCCGTTTGAATGATCTCGGTCGTTGGTTTGGCATGCTGACGGTCTCGATTCCCATTCACGCAAGGCTACGTTACCGGCGAAAGAAACGGTACAAGTTAACGATACGATGCAGGCGAAAGCCACGGTAGCCGGTGACGGTCTGCGTTATCATGCCTTCGCCCCCAACTTTCCATCAACCCGGGATTCGTCATGTCTCAAGCGCCTGATTGCCGACTGGATGCCTCTGGTTTGAGCTGCCCGCTTCCGCTGCTCAAGGCCAAGCAGGCTCTCGCCGGCATGCAAGCCGGTCAACTGCTCGAGGTGATCGCGACCGACGCGGGCTCATGGCGCGATTTCGAAAGCTTCGTCGAGCATAGCCGCCATACGCTGATCGAACGTGAGGCGTCGGAGGGAGTGTATCGCTACTGGTTGCGCAAAGCCGATGGAGAAGCACTGGCATGAGTTTGAAAGGCATTCTGCGTAACTGGTTCGAGCGTTATCTTTCCGACGAGGAAGCCATCGTCCTGCTGGCGTTGCTGATCGGCGGTTTTGCCGTCGTGATCTGGCTGGGCGGGGCACTGGCACCCTTTTTCACGGCACTGGTCGTCGCGTTCCTGCTGCAAGGCGTGGTGTCCTGGCTGGAGCGCCGGGGGTTGCCGCGTCTGCTCGCCGTCGGGCTGGTCTTTCTGCTGTTCATAGGAGTGCTGTTGGCCCTGGCGCTGATCATCCTGCCGCTGGTCTGGAATCAACTGGTCGAACTGGTTCAGGAAGCTCCCAGCATGTTTGCCAGCAGTCAGCTCTGGCTGGGCGAAATGCAGACGAAGTACCCCACCATCGTGACCCCGGATCAGATCCAGGGCTGGATCGCCACGGCAGGCCATCAGGCTTCCCAGCTCGGCCAGCGCGCGCTGACCTTCTCGCTGGCGTCGCTGGGTAACCTGATGGCGGTCATCATCTATCTGGTGCTGGTGCCGATTCTGGTCTTCTTCCTGCTCAAGGATCGTGAGCGGCTGGTCGATTTTCTGCTCTCGATGCTGCCGGGCAAGCGCACCTTGATGACCCGTATCTGGGAAGAGATGGATGATCAGATCGCCAATTACGTCCGCGGCAAGACGATCGAGATTATCATCGTAGGCAGCGTGGCGTTCATCGTCTTCTGGGGCTTCGGTCTACCTTACGCGGCGCTGCTGGGGCTGATGGTGGGGCTGTCGGTGCTGGTGCCCTACATTGGTGCAGCGGTGGCCACGCTGCCGGTCGCCGCAGTGGCCGGATTCCATTTCGGGGTCGGCGATCAGTTCCTTTACGTGCTGGTCGCCTACGCCATTCTGCAGGCGCTGGACGGCAATGTGCTGGTGCCGATCCTGTTTTCGGAAGCGGTCAACCTGCATCCGGTGTCGATCATCGTCGCGGTGCTGTTCTTCGGTGGTATCTGGGGATTCTGGGGCGTGTTCTTCGCGATTCCCCTGGCAACCTTGATCAAGGCGCTGGTGCAGGCCTGGCCACGAGGCGAGTCGGGCCAGGCTGGATCGCCGGAAGAGCCCTGAAGCTTCCATACCTCATGGAGCGTCCGCCGACAGAATCCGTATGCCCGCTCAGTCGTTGAGTTCGCGCGCCGCCTCGAGCACTTCGTCGACGTGGCCGGGGACCTTGACGCCACGCCATTCGCGGGCCAGGTTGCCGTCGGCATCGATCAGGAAGGTGCTGCGTTCGATGCCCAGGTGCTCCTTGCCGTACAGCTTCTTGAGTTTGATGACGTCGAACTGTCGGCAGATGGCCTCGTCACGATCCGAGAGTAATTCGAACGGAAAACCCTGCTTGGCCTTGAAGTTCTCGTGGGACTTGAGGCCGTCTCGGGAGACGCCGAAGACAACAGTATTGGCAGCTTCGAACTGGCTGATCCGATCACGAAAATCGCCGCCCTCGGTGGTGCAGCCGGGTGTGCTGTCCTTGGGGTAGAAGTAGATCACGATCTGTTTGCCACGAAAATCGCTGAGACGAAACGGGGTGTCGCCGGTGGCTTCGGCGGAAAAGTCGTCGACGGGTTGTCCAATGCTGAGTGTCATGAGTCGCTCCGATACAGGGAAGGGAATGGCGAACGATAGTCGATCCTGGCGGTCAATGCTCGGTCGCCTTGGCGCCTGGCGCCGCGATCGGCCGTAATCCAATCTCATCGCTAGCCAGCTTGGCGGCTGTACACATCGGAGCTGCCTGAGTACCATCTGGAGGTTGCAAGATCGCGCCCGAGATGCGCCAGCCAGCCGAGCACAGGCGATTTGTCTGGCCGATAGTCGATTTCTGGCTATCCGATCCCGATGAGACAAGGCGGCCGGTCGCCATCCGGCCTCAGAGAGAGAGCTGCAAGATGATCACAGGCAGTATCGTTGCTATGGCAACACCCATGAAAGCCGGTGGCGAGATCGATTGGGAGGCGCTGCGTCGCCTCGTTAATTTCCATCTCGATCACGGCACTGACGCCATCGTTGCCGCCGGTACTACCGGCGAGCCGACCACCATGTCGTTCGCCGAGCATTTCGATGTCATCCGCACGGTGGTCGAGGAGGTCAACGGCCGGATTCCGGTCATCGCCGGCACCGGCGCCAACAATACGGCCGAGGCGGTCGAGCTGGCGCGCTATGCCAGCGAGGTGGGTGCGGACTGCTGTCTGTCGGTGGCGCCCTATTACAACAAGCCGACCCAGGAAGGCTTGTACCAGCATTTCAAGGCGGTCGCCGAAGCGAGCGAGCTGCCAATCATTCTCTACAATGTTCCCGGGCGTACCTGCTCCGATATCTATAACGAGACGGTTTTCCGCCTCGCGGAGCTCGAGCGGATCGTCGGTCTGAAGGATGCTACCGGCAATCTCGAGCGTGCCGAGGAGCTGATCGACCGGCTCGGCGGCAGCGATTTCGCGCTCTATTCCGGCGACGACCCCACCGCCTGCGACTTCATGTTGATGGGCGGCCACGGCGATATTTCCGTTACTGCCAACGTGGCACCGCAGGCGATGCATGATCTGTGTGTCGCGGCGACCAGCGGTCAGCATGAAACAGCGCACCAGATCAATGCGCGTCTGGCGCCGTTACATACGGCGCTGGGGATCGAATCCAATCCGATCCCCGTCAAGTGGGCACTCAATCGTATGGGGTACGCCGATACCGGCATTCGTCTGCCGCTGACCTGGCTGTCCGAACGCTATCACGGCAATGTCGGCGAAGCGCTGCAACTTGCCGGTATCAACACCAAGTGACTCGTTGGTATCGATATGACGTGATCGTTGTCGGCGCAGAAATTGATGCAGCGTTTCTCCCAAAGCCCATTGCTTCGAACTAAAGGTGGATGCATGAAGCCCATCCTCAAATGGATGCCTCTAATGTTGTGTTCGTCGCTGGCGTTGTCCGGCTGCGGTCTGTTCCAGGACGGTTACTATTACGACCGCAACGACGAGTATCAGAACGCCAAGATGGCCAAGCCGCTGGATCTGCCGGCTTCACGCAATCAGGCTCTCTATCAGGACTCGATGCCGGTTCCCCAGGCCGATAGCGACTTTTCGGCGGCCGATGCTGTGGATGGCGCGCCGCGCCCGCAACCGCTGGCCGCGGGGCAGAGTGAGGAGCAGGCTTATGTCGAGATGCGCGAGGCGGGGAGCGAACGCTGGTTGCTGGTCGATGCCGCACCGGCCAGCGTCTGGCCGCGCCTGCAGGGATTTGCCGTCGATCACGGCATCAATCCGACCGCAATCAATGCTGCGGGTGGCCGTATCGAGACCGACCAGGGCAGCATGAGCCTGCGTCAAGGGCTGCGCAGCGACACCAGTGAAGTGCGTTGTGATATCGGTAGCAGTTCCCAGTGCCTGAGTTCGGTCAAGGCTTATCTCGACGCCAACCATACCGCCGATAGCGGCGTGTCGCTGGCCGCGCAGCCGCTCGATCAGAGCGAGCGAGTCAAGCTGCGCAATCGTGACGGCGACTGGGAGCTCGATCTGGCGCTGGATCGCGAACGTGCCTGGTCGGAACTCTACTATCAGCTGCAGAACGGTTTTGACGATGATCGCCTGGCAGTTACTGACCAGAACCGAAGCGACGGTCAGTTCTTCATCGATTATCTGCCGCTGGAAGCGGACGACGGTGGCTGGTTCGGCTGGTTCGGTAGCGATCCCCAACCCGACCATTATCGCTTGCAGCTCGATTCGACCGGTGGCAACTCCGTGGTGACGGTTGGCGATGCCGAAGGTCAGCCGGTTGCGCCGACCGCGGCACGGGAGCTGCTCGACGCAATCGCGTCCACGTTGCGCTGATGGCGTCGCCTACCACGCCGGGTCTGCACTCCTCACCAGGGCTCCGCTCACCAGAGCCCAGCCCTGCACCAGGATTGAGCTTTGCCTCGCTGGGCAGCGGCAGCAAGGGCAACGCGACGCTGGTCAGTGACGGCGAGACCCTGGTGCTGGTGGACTGTGGTTTCGGGATGCGCGAGGCGGAAAAACGTCTCGCGCGGCTCGGTGTCCACCCGCGCCAGTTGGCGGCGGTGCTGGTGACTCACGAGCACAGCGATCACATCACGGGTGTCGGCGCCTTGGCGCGCCGTCATCAATTGCCGGTCTACCTGAGTGCGGGCAGTTGGCTTTCCGGTAAACTGGGCGACGTCCCCAGCCATCATTTGCTGGTGCCTCAGGCGCGCTTCGCCATTGGTGGGTTGGAGATCGATCCGGTTACCGTTCCTCATGACGCGCGGGAGCCGATCCAGTTCTGTTTTCGTGCCCACGGTCGGCGTCTCGGTCTTCTGACCGATCTCGGTCACCCGACGTCGCACGTGGTCGATGTCTTCAGCGGCTGCGATGCGCTGTTTGTCGAGTGCAACCACGACCCGCGGATGCTGGCCGAAGGCCGTTATCCGGCCCATCTCAAGCGCCGTGTTGCCGGTCGCTGGGGTCATCTGGCCAATGGTCAGGCGGCAGACCTGTTGCGTCAGCTGGGGCTCGATCGGCTGCAGCGGATTGTCTGCTCGCACCTGTCAGCGCAAAATAATCATCCCGAGCGGGTGCTGGAAGCACTGGTACCGCTGCTCGATGGCGATGAATCGCGTCTGCTGGTTTCTGCCCAGGACTGCGGCATCGACTGGCAGCAGGTGGCATGACGATGGCACCAGGCCGTCTCGTCTCTCGTGCTTCGCCATCATCGTTTTACACCACACTATCCTCATGAACCTGCAGCCCCAACGGGCCGCGACGCGGAGACAGCCCCATGCAAAAACGCGATCTTCTCTATGCCGGCAAGGCCAAGTCGGTCTATTTGAGCGACGACCCGCAGCGGCTTGTCCTGCACTTTCGCGATGACACCAGCGCCTTCGACGGCAAGAAGAGGGAAGCGCTCGAGCGCAAGGGCATGGTCAACAACAAGTTCAACGCCTTCATCATGGAGAAGCTCCAGGCGGCCGGCATTCCCACTCATTTCGAGCAGCTGCTGTCAGATACGGAATGCGTGGTCAAGAAGATGGAGATGATCCCGGTCGAGTGCGTGGTACGCAATCTGGCTGCCGGTGGTCTGGTGCGCCGTCTTGGCGTCGAGGAAGGTATCGCTCTGAATCCGCCGACCTTCGAGCTGTTCCTGAAGAACGACGACAAGGGCGATCCGATGATCAACGAGTCGCTGGCCGAGACCTTCGGCTGGGCGACGCCCGAGCAGCTGGCGACCATGAAATCGCTGACTTTTCGGGTCAACGACGTGCTCAAGCAGCTGTTTCTCGATGGCGGCATGCTGCTGGTCGACTACAAGCTCGAATTTGGCGTCTTCGAGGGCGAGATTGTGCTGGGCGACGAGTTCTCGCCGGATGGCTGCCGGCTATGGGACGCCGAGACCCGCGAGAAGATGGACAAGGACCGCTTCCGCCAGGGCCTGGGCGGCGTGATCGAGGCGTATGAAGAGGTAGGGCGGCGTCTCGGCATGACCTTCTGACCGATTCGGCTTCCTCGACGCTAAGCCCGCTGAAGAGCCCCCGATAGCCAGACTATCGGGGGCTCTTCGCGTAGGCGACGTCAACGATCTCAGTCGATCCGCTCGGCGCCCTCGATGATGATCGGCGTCTTCGGCACATCGGCGTGGGGGCCCTGGCGCCCGGTGGGCGTGGCGGCGATCTTGTCGACCACGTCCATGCCGGAGACGACATGGCCGAACACCGTATAGCCCGGATTATAGAGATCGCGATAATTCAGCGCGCTGTTGTCGACCAGGTTGATGAAGAACTGGCTGGTGGCGGAATCCGGGTTGGCGGTGCGCGCCATGGCAATGGTGCCGCGAGTGTTGTCGAGCCCGCTTTTCTCCAACGCAATCGGATCATGGGTCTCTTTCTGCTCGAGATCCGCCGTCATGCCGCCACCCTGGATCATGAAGTCCTGCATGACACGATGAAAGACCGTACCGGCATAGAAACCCTCGTCGACGTAGCTGAGGAAATTGTCCACCGTATTGGGTGCCGCCTCGGCATCGAGTTCGACCTCGATATTTCCCTGGCTCGTCTCCAGACGCACGTGCGGATGATCGGCATCGGCGAGTGCCGGTAACGAGAACAAGGTCAGGGCGGACAGACACAAGGGAATCAGCGACTTTCGCATCGAAGGCATTCTCATCAACACACTCCCGTCATTCATCGAAGCTCGCCAGCCTAGCGGGATCGCTCACATCTAGCCAGTGCTCAGCGTGGTCCGATCGTCTCAACCCGGATTTCGGTATCGCCGTCCCACTCCATGACGTGAAAACGCACATTGACGTCGCGCAGAAAGACGCCATACCGCCTCGTTGAGTCGTCCCGTGCCAATGAGGACGATGAACTGCCGTGATAGGCAGGGCGCGGATCCTGCGCCAGCACCTCTTCGATCAAGCGTGCCAGCGAATGGCCATCGTCGTGACGCTGAAGTGCGTCGTTAGCCGCGGAGCTGAAAGTGACGCGATGCCGGGGCGGTGGTGAAGGTGCGAATCCGGCATCGGCTTGTGGGCGAGACTCGGCCCACGGCAGATACGGTTTGATATCGAGAACCGGCGTGGCATCGCAGAGATCGTGCCCCCGCAGGTGGAGCTTGACCCGACTCTGGTGCTCGGCGAGACGAGAGCCGGCGATTGGAGCCCGCGCCAGCGAGGGTCTTGGCGTGCATTCCACCGCGATCAGCTCGACCAGCGACAGACCGAGCCGATTGGGGCGATGGGTACTGCGACTGGCGAAGACGCCGATACGCTGATTGCCCCCCAGGCGCGGCGGCCGTACCCGCGGCGTCCAGTTCTGCGGACTGCGATCGAAGATGAAGGTCAGCCAGAGATGCGTGACCGTTTCCAGGCCCTCGACCGCGAGGGGGTCATCGAACGGCGCGGCCAGATAGAGAATCGCGCGGGCGGAGGGTGCCAGCCCGGGTTGCCGAGGGATTCCGAACTTGTCGGGATAGTCGCTGGCAACATGACCGATCGTCTCCAGGGTGAAAGTGCTGCCGGTCGCAGGAGCATCAAATCGGGGCGCGGGCATCGTGGAATCGCTTCTAGGAGTGAGATTTTATAACGGTGCCATACTGTATGACGCCGCACCATTGGGGGTGATCGGTAACGCTCGGAGAGAACGCGATGCTCGAACGGACCCGTTTCCGTCAAGCGCTACCCAAGGACGCGGCGGATCAGGCCGAGGTCTTCCATCACGCAATCATGGAAGGGGCATCCGGCCAGTATACCCTGGCCCAGCGACGCGCCTGGGCGATGGCACTGCCGCGAACCGCCATCGATAATCCATCCGCCGGTATTTCCCTTGCACGGGGAAATTCGGTAAAGTCGCTTCCATAATGAAAGTGACTCACGATATTTCCACGCTTTGCCCCGTGGCCCGTGCATTGGACTGTGTCGGTGACAGTTGGACGCTGCTGATCCTGCGCGATGCCATGCAAGGCGCCCGACGCTTCGACGAATTCCAGCGGGGTCTGGGTATCGCGTCCAGCATGCTGACGCGGCGCCTGGACCGTATGGTTGCCAACGCGCTTTTCGAAAAACGCTGCTATCAGCAGCATCCCCCGCGTCACGAGTATCATCTGACCGCCAAGGGACTCGATCTCGCGCCGGTCATTCTGATGCTCCATCGCTGGGGCGAGCGCCATTTGCCGATAGAGGCCAACGGTTTCTATCTGATCGATCGACTGTCACAGCAGCCCGTCGATCCGATCCTCTACGACCGCCTCCAGCGGCGGCCGCTGGCGCCTGGAGACGTGCGTATGGCGTCGGGACCCGATGCGACTCCTGCCGTTCACGCACGGGTCGAGCGCATGCGCAAAGCGTACACGTGCGGTACTTCTTCCGGCTCGACGGTGGAGGAGACGCCCATCATGCGTCAGACCAACACCGCGAGTGATTCGATCAATGACTGAAAGGAAATCGTCATGCGACGTATCGTAGTGACAGGTATGGGCATCCTCTCGCCGCTGGGATGCGGTATCGAAACCGTATGGCAACGCTTGCTGTCGGGGGCCTCCGGGCTGCGCCAGTTGCCGGCGGAGACCGTCGAAGGCCTGGCCGTCGGCGTGGGTGGCCCAGTGCCGACCATCGAGGAAGACAGCGCCGGTTTCGATCCGAATGCGACGATGGACATCAAGGAGCGGCGCAAGATGGATCGCTTCATCCAGATGGCGGTAGCCGCGGCGGAAGAAGCGCTGGCCCAGGCCAACTGGTTCCCGCAGACCGAAGACGAGAAGGAGCGCACGGCGACCCTGATCGGCTCGGGAATCGGCGGCTTTCCGGCAATTGCCGATGCGGTACGCACGGTCGATAGTCGTGGGCCACGGCGGTTGTCGCCGTTCACCATCCCTTCGTTCCTGGCCAACCTCGCCTGTGGTCAGGTGTCGATCCGCCATGGCTTCAAAGGGCCGCTCGGCGCGCCGGTCACCGCGTGTGCCGCCGGCCTGCAGGCGATTGGCGATGCCGCGCGCATGATTCACGCCGGTGAAGCCGATGTGGCGGTTTGCGGCGGTAGCGAGGCGTGTATCGATCGCGTCAGCCTGGGCGGCTTCGCCGCCGCCAAGGCACTCTCCAGTCATTTCAACGATACACCGGAACAGGCCTCGCGGCCGTTCGACCAGGCTCGTGATGGCTTCGTGATGGGCGAGGGTGCCGGCCTGCTGGTGATCGAGACGCTGGAACACGCCCTGGCACGCGGCGCGACGCCGATCGCCGAGCTAGTCGGCTACGGCACGACCTCCGACGCCTACCACATGACGGCAGGCCCCGAGGACGGCTCCGGCGCGGCTCGCGCGATGCAGATCGCGCTGCGTCAGGCCGGGCTGGAAGCGGGCGAGATTCAGCATCTCAATGCGCATGCCACTTCGACGCCGGTGGGCGACCGGGGCGAACTCGCCGCCATTAATCGGCTGTTTGGCGACCATTCACCCGCAATCAGCGCCACCAAGGCAACCACCGGGCATCTGCTGGGTGCCGCAGGCGGAGTCGAGGCGATCTTCACGCTGATGGCGCTGCGCGATCAGATCGCACCGCTGACGCTAAACTACACCGACCCCGATCCGCTGGCGGCCGAGCTGGACGTGGTCCACGGCGAGTCGCGCAAGATGGCGATGGAGCACGCCATCTGTAACGGCTTCGGGTTCGGCGGTGTCAACGCCAGCGTGGTTTTCAAACGCTACGAGGCTTAAGCTTCCGAGCTACGACTGCGCCGGTTTCGGGGCGCTGTAGATAGCAGCTACGAGCGAAAACGCCAGCGACGCTGGCGTTTTCCGTTCCGGCTGGCCAACGGATGACAGCTCTGTTTGCCCGCAGACCCTCGCGGCAACGGGGCGCTTTTCGCAATTCGCCGTCCCATCGCTGAAAGCCGCGAGGCCGTCGCCTCCTTATACTCATTCGACACAACCCTAACCTCCAGGGAGAGAAACATGGCCGCGAGCCCGACACGTGACGATTTCGACCGCTACATGACCCCCAACTATTCGCCGCAACAGGCGATTCCGGTGCGCGGCGAAGGCAGCCGACTGTGGGATCAGGCGGGCAAGGAGTACATCGATTTCGCCGGCGGCATCGCGGTCAATGCGCTGGGGCATTGCCATCCGGCACTGGTCAACGCGCTGACCACGCAGGCCAACAAGCTGTGGCATCTCTCCAACGTCTACACCAACGAGCCGGCGCTGGCGCTGGCCAAGCAGATGGTCGAGCGAACCTTCGCCGACAAGGCGTATTTCTGCTCGTCCGGTGGCGAAGCCAACGAAGCGGCGTTCAAGCTGGCGCGTCGCTGGGCGTTCGACAACTTCGGCGAGAAGAAACACAAGATCATCTCGTTCAAGCAGGCGTTTCACGGCCGCACGCTGTTTACCGTCAGCGTCGGTGGCCAGCCCAAGTACTCCGAAGGTTTCGGCCCGATTCCGGGCGGCATCGTTCATGCCGAGTTCAACGATCTCGATAGCGTGCGCGCGCTGATCGACGACGACACCTGTGCCATCGTGGTCGAACCGATCCAGGGCGAAGGCGGGGTGATGCCGGCGACGCCCGAGTTCATGCGCGGCCTGCGCGAGCTGTGCGACCAGCATCAGGCGCTGCTGGTGGTCGACGAGGTGCAATCCGGCGTCGGCCGCAGCGGTAAACTCTATGCCTACATGCACTATGGCGTGACGCCGGACATCCTGACCACCGCCAAGGCGCTGGGCGGCGGTTTTCCGATCGGTGCGATGCTGACCACCGATCGCGTCGCACCGTCGCTGGCGGTGGGGACGCACGGTTCCACCTATGGCGGCAACGCCCTGGCCTGTGCCGTGGGCCTGGCTGCGCTGACCACCATCGATACGCCAGAGGTGCTGGAAGGCGTCGAGCGTCGTCACGAGCTGTTCCGCGAGCATCTCGAGGTGATCAATCGCAAGTACGGCGTGTTCAAGGAGATCCGTGGCATGGGCCTGCTGATCGGCGCCGAGATGAGCGACGACTTCCACGGCAAGGCGCGGGACATTCTGCCGCTGGCCCTCGAACAGGGCCTGATGATTCTGGTTGCCGGCCCCAATGTGCTGCGCATGGCGCCTTCGCTGGTGATCCCGGAGGCGGATCTTCAGGAAGGCATGGCGCGGCTGGAACTGGCCGTCGGGCAGCTCGTCGGTCAATCATGATCGCCTCCGATGTCGTCTCTCGTGTCATGGATGATTCCGCGGCGCGAAGTGTGGGCAACCTGCTGATTCGACCGGCCCAGGCGGGCGATCTGGCGGCGATCGAACTGCTCGCCGGTAGCGCCACGCCGCGGCTGACCAATCTTCCCGCGCATCGCGACCGGCTCGAGGAGCGAATCGCTCGCTCCGCGCGCGCGTTGGCCCACAACGTCGACTTTCCCGGCGACGAGCTCTACACCTTCGTGCTCGAAGACCGGGATCTGGGCGAGATCGTCGGTACCGCGAGCATCCGCGCTCAGGCGGGCGCACAGGACGCCTACTACACCTATCGTCAGGAAAACCTGATCCACGCCTCGCAGCAGCTCAATCTGCGCCACGAGGTACAGACCCTGTCGCTCTCCCATGAGATGTCGGAAGTCTCGCTGCTGTGCGCGCTGTCACTGGATTCGCGCTATCGCGGCACCAGCGCGGCCACGCTGCTGCGTCGCGCCCGGCTGATGTTCATCGCCCAGTATCCCGAGCGCTTTGCACAGACCCTGGGCGTCGCCTTTCCGGGCTATCTGGACGAGGAGGGCAGGTCACCGTTCTGGGATAGCGTCGGTCGTCACTTCTTCGAGCAGGGCTATCACGAGATCAATCTGTTGGCGGGGGTGCGGTCGAAGAGCTTCATTGCCGAGGTAATGCCGCAGTTTCCGCTCTACCTGCCGCTGCTGACGCCCCAGGCCCGCGCGGCGATCGGGCGTGAACATCCGGACCATGAACAGGCGCTACAGGAGATGCTCGCCGAGGGCTTCGTGCGTTCGCGTCATGTCGATATCTTCGACGCCGGCCCGGTGGTGAGAGGCGAGCGCCAGCGCCTGCGCACGTTGACTCACTGCGGCTGGCATCCGGTAAGAATTCGCCCCGCGGCCTCGCTGCCGGATGCCGAACCGGCGATGGTCGCCAATCAGCAGCTGGCCGACTTTCGCTGCACCGTCGCGCGCTACGCGCTCACGCCGACCGGTCAGCTGTTGCTGTCGGAAGAGCAGGCGGCACTGCTCGGCGTCGAGGAGGGGCGTGCTGTACTGGTCGCGCCGATGGCGTTACCCAATGTCGAAGATGCGCTGGACGAGGGAGAACTGTAATGCGCCTGCGACCCATTGGGCATCACGATATCGACGAGCTGCAGGCCTTGGCTCAGGAGACCGGCGTCGGTTTCACCTCGCTGCCTAACAGCCGCGAATTTCTGAGCGCCAAGATCGATAACGCCGTGGCGGCTTTTGAAGGCCGCGTCCCTGAACAGGAACGGCTCTACTTTTTCGTGCTCGAGGACGAGCAGAGTGGTGAACTGGCGGGCTGCTGTGCGATCGAGGCCGAGGTCGGCCGCGAGACGCCGTTCTATCACTACCGTGTCGGCAAGCTGGCCCACTCCTCGGCTCAGCTCGATCTGCACCGCACCATCGATACGCTGTTCCTGAGCTCCGATCATACCGGTGACGCCGAAGTCGCTTCGCTGTTCCTGCGCCCGGCCTATCGCCGCGATCGCAACGGTACGCTGCTCTCCAAGGCGCGCTGGCTGTTCATGGCGCAATTTCGCGAGTGTTTCCCGGCCAAGGTGCTGGCGGAAATGCGCGGCGTGTTCAGTCCGGATGGCGTCAGCCCGTTCTGGGAGAGTCTCGGCAGTCACTTCTTCCCGATGGAGTTCAAGCAGGCCGACCAGCTCACCGGGTTGGGTCAGAAGAGTTTCATCGGTGAGCTGATGCCGAAGTATCCGATCTACACGCCATTTCTACCGCAGGCGGCGCGGGACTGTATCGGCCAAGTCTACGAACATACCCGGCCGGCGCTGGAAATGCTGAAGAAGGAAGGGCTGCGCTGGGAAGGTTATATCGACATCTTCGATGGCGGCCCCACGGTGGAGGCCTATATCGACGACGTTCGCGCCATGCGCCACTCTTCCTGCGTCACGGTCGAGGTCAGCCGCGAGCGGTTGGCGCAGTCCGACCGCCCCGGCTGGATGGCAGCGACAACCGGCATGAGCGACTTTCGCTGTAGCTGGATCGGCCGCGGCCCCAGCGAAGAGCGAGTGATCACGCTGACCACCGCCGAAGCCGAGCGGATGAACGTGGTCAGCGGCGATTCGCTGCGAGTACTCGAGACGTAACCCGGCTGCGCCGGGAGCCATAAGCTTTAAGCTGTGAGAAAAACCAAAAGCAAAAACCGTTGGGTTTGACCGGTGAAGCCGGTTGTTTGTTGGCTTACGGCTTACAAATGAATCATCAGGAGCGACATATGCACGCCAAGCAACAATTGCTGATCGACGGCCGCTGGATCGACGGTGCCGCTGCGCGTTTCGACAAGCGTGACCCCATCTCGGGCGACTTGCTGTGGCAGGCCGCGGCGGCCTCGACGGCGCAGGTTGACGAGGCGGTCTCGGCGGCGCGGCGTGCGTTTGCTGGCTGGGCGCGCCAGCCCTTTGCCGAACGTCAGGCTGTGGTGGAGCGTTTCCGCGGCGAGCTGGAGGCCAACCGCGAGCCGCTGGCCCACAGCATCGCCCATGAGACCGGCAAGCCGATCTGGGAAGCACGCACCGAAGTGGGCGCGATGATCGCCAAGATCGCGATCTCGCTGACGGCCTATCACGAACGCACCGGCGAGCGCGCCCGCGATGCCGGCGGCACCCGTGCGGTACTGCGTCACCGGCCCCATGGCGTGCTGGCGGTTTTCGGCCCTTACAACTTTCCGGGGCATCTGCCCAACGGCCACATCGTGCCGTCGCTGCTGGCCGGCAACTGCGTGGTGTACAAGCCCAGCGAGCAGACCCCGATGACCGCCGATCTGACCCTGCAGTGTTGGGAGCGGGCGGGTCTGCCTGCCGGCGTGATCAACCTGGTCCAGGGCGCGGCGGAAGTGGGGCAGGCATTGGCCGGCAACGCCGATATCGACGGCCTGCTGTTCACCGGCAGTGCCAAGGTCGGCGGGCTGCTGCATCGTCAGTTTGGCGGTCAGGTGAGCAAGATCCTGGCGCTGGAACTGGGCGGCAACAACCCGCTGGTGGTCAAGGACGTGCGCGATCTCGACGCGACGGTGCTGACCATTATCCAGTCGGCGTTTCTCTCCGGCGGTCAGCGCTGCACCTGTGCACGCCGTCTGATCGTGCCGGAGGGCGAATCCGGCGACCGGCTGATCGAGAAGCTGGCGCGGACCCTGGCTGAACTGCGCGTTGCCGAGCCGTTCAGCGAGCCGGCGCCTTTCTATGCCGGCCTGGTCAGCCCGCAGGCGGCGGAAGGTCTGCTCGAGGCTCAGCGCGATCTCGAGACTCGCGGTGGCCGGGTGCTGGTGCGGATGCAGTCGCTGCAGGCCGGTACCAGCCTGCTGTCGCCGGGGCTGGTCGACGTCAGCGGCTGCGAGGTGCCGGACGAAGAGCACTTCGGGCCGTTGCTCAAGCTCTACCGCTACGCCGATTGGGATCAGGCGATCGAACTGGCCAACGATACCCGCTACGGGCTCTCCGCCGGTCTGATCGGTGGCGACCAGGTCGACTGGGACGACTTCCTGCTGCGGATTCGAGCCGGCATCGTCAACTGGAATCGCCAGACCACCGGCGCCTCCAGCGACGCGCCGTTCGGCGGTATCGGCGATAGCGGCAATCATCGCCCGAGCGCTTATTACGCGGCGGACTATTGCGCCTATCCGGTCGCCTCGATGGAGGCCGATACCTTGACGATGCCTGCCGAACTACCGCCCGGCATTCGGCTATGAGCGATAGCTTCAGCTATGCCATCAGTCAGGCCATCAGTCAGGCCATAGAGGGAGTCACGCGATGAGCGACACGACCAACGCTGATGCGACGGATGTTCGAGAGGTCAACTTCGACGGGCTGGTCGGCCCGACGCATAACTACGCCGGGCTGGCCCACGGCAATATGGCCTCGATGCGCCACGGCGGGCTAGCATCCAACCCGCGCGAGGCCGCGCTCCAGGGCCTGGCCAAGATGAAATCGCTGATGGATGCCGGCTACGCCCAGGGCGTGTTGCCGCCGCAGCAGCGCCCGGACCTGGGCGCGTTGCGCGCGCTCGGCTTCTCCGGCGACAACACCCAGGTGCTGGCGCGCGCGGCTGAGGAGGCGCCCCAGCTTCTGCGCGCGGTCTGCTCGGCGTCGTCGATGTGGACCGCCAATGCCGCCACCATCACCCCGAGCCTCGACGCGCCCGACGGCCGCGTGCATTTCACGCCGGCCAACCTGCAGTCGAGCTTCCATCGCTACCTGGAACCGGAGACCACGGGCCGTGTGCTGGCGTCGATCTTTCGCGACGAGCGTCACTTCGCCCATCACGGCGTACTACCGGCAACACCGGCGTTCTCCGACGAAGGCGCGGCCAATCACACCCGTTTATGCGCTGGGTCTGGAGGTAATGGTTATGATGAGGCCGGCGTGCACCTGTTCGTCTACGGCCGCCAGGCCTTCGGCGGCGGGCTCGCGCCCAGGCGCTATCCGGCGCGGCAGACGCTGGAAGCCAGTCAGGCGATCGCACGCCAGCATGGCCTCGCAGATTCCCAGGTCGTCTTCGCCCAGCAGCATCCGGATGCCATCGACGCCGGCGTGTTCCACAACGATGTGATCGCCGTCGGCAACGGGCCGGTGCTGCTCTATCACGAGATGGCGTTTCTTGATGAGCAGGGCACGCTGGATGCGCTGCGTGCCAGGATGTCGTCGCCGCTGATCCCGATACGGGTGCCGAGCGAGGCCGTCAGCCTCGAAGACGCGGTCTCGACCTACCTGTTCAACTCGCAGCTGCTGTCGAATCCGGATGGCAGCATGACGCTGGTGGTGCCGGGAGAGTGCCAGGAAAACGAGGCGGTCTGGCGCACGATCCAGGATCTGCTGCTGGCGGGCTACAACCCGATCAGCGAGGTCACGGTCAAGGACGTCAAGCAGAGCATGCGCAACGGCGGCGGCCCGGCGTGTCTGCGTCTGCGGGTAGTGCTCACCGCGGCCGAACGCCAGGCGCTGAACGGGCGAGTGCTGTTGAACGACGCGCTGTATGCCGACCTGGTGGACTGGGTCGAACGCCACTATCGCGACAGCCTGACCCCGGACGACCTGGCCGATCCCCAGCTCGCCGACGAGACGCTCACCGCGCTCGATGAACTGACACGACTGCTGGGAATCGGCAACGTCTATCCGTTTCAGCTGGGTTCGTGAACCGGCCGGTCAGCCTTGACCGGCGGCACCGCCGACCATGCCGCTGCGCAGGTCGGCGCCACTCTGGCGATTCTTGACGTGCTGGCTCACGACATCTTCCGGTGAGCCGGCCATTTCCCGGAACATGCCCATGCTGCCCAACAGCGCGGAAGACTCGTACGGCACGAACACGCGTTCGCCATCCTTGGCCATGGTCGGCAGCGCCTTGATGTAGCTCTGGCCGAGCAGATAACCCACCACCGTGCGCTTGTTCTCTTCCGTCTCGCCGATGGCATTGAGTACCAGCTTGATCGACTCCTGCTCGCCCTGGGCGCGCAGAATGGCGGACTGCTTGTCGCCTTCGGCATTGAGAATCGATGACTCACGCTGGCCCTGTGCCATGGCGATGGCGGCGGATTTCTCGCCTTCGGCTTCGGTCACCGTCGCGCGGCGTTTACGCTCGGCCGCCATCTGCAGGCGCATGGCGCTCTCGACCTCTTCCGGCATGGCGATGTCCTGCACCTCGACGCGGGAAATCTTGACGCCCCACTTGGACGCGGGCTCCTCCATGGCGGACTGGATCGCGTTGTTGACCTCGGCGCGTGACTCGAACAGCTTGTCGAGCTCCATCTTGCCCACCACCGAACGCAGCGTGGTCTTGGCCAGTACCTCGACGGCCTGACTCATGTTGGCGACTTCATAGACGGCCCGCTTGGGATCGATGATCTGATAGTAGAGCGCGCCGTTGATGGTGACCGTGACGTTGTCGGTGGTCACCACCGGCTGTCCGGGGAAATCCATCACCGTCTCGCGACGGTCGATACGGATCTCGTCGGTGGCGATCGGGTAATACTCTTCACCCTGCTTGCGATAGCGAATCATGCTGATGGCGCGAGGCTGCTCGATGAACGGGATGATGATGTTGATGCCGCTCTCCAGCAGCCGGTTGAACGAGCCCAGACGCTCCACCACCATCACTTCCGACTGGCGAACGATCACCAGCCCTTTGACGATGAGCAGCACGCCGATGGCGACGATGATCAGGCTGAGAATCAGCCCTGGGCTGGCGAAAAGATCCATAGGTGTTACTCCGTTGAGCGTTTCAGCGTCACGATGGCTTCAGTGCCATCGAAGCGCTGAAAGATGACCGCGCTGCCCACAGGCAGTTCGGTCGTGTCGGTGTCGGCGACTCTCAGTCGATAGAAATCGCCGTTGATCTTGAGGCCGGTCGCGCCGTCGAAATCGCGCTTGAGCGTGCGGTATTCATGACCTTTCTCGACGCCGGTACCCGTCGTGCCGTAATCCACGCCCGGTGGCGAGAACCACGGCCGGATCACCTTGATGACCAGCGGCAACAGCACCCCGGCGACGATTCCCAGACCCAGCAGTTGCCAGGTCATCGACGCCCCCAGCCAGGCCAGCAGCGCCGCCACGGCGGCCGCTATCGCCAGCGCCAGCAGCACCAGCGCGCCGGAAGCCAGCTCCGCCAGCCCCAGCAGCAGCGCGATGGCGAGCCAGGTATAAGCGACATTCCAGTCCATATCGGTCCTCGATGATCGAGTTAGGGAGGTCTGAATTCCGGTTATTGAGTCCGCGCTTTCCGACTCAAATCAGCCCTCTTCAAACTCCGCAGAGCTGAACCTCAGCACATTGCAGTTTTCCTTGATGGTTCGCTGCAATGACTCGTCGAACCCCGCCTTCTTCGTGGCCTCGATTTCGACCGAGATTGTCACGTCAACGCCTAGTTGTGCTGTGAAATGCTGAACCACTTCATCCATGAGGGTAGCGAAGTCCATTTTAGCCTTCACCGGATCCAGTGCCGCGGTGCCGTAGAAGTGCGTTTTTACCACGCTGGAACCGCTGTTTCCGGCACCACCTGTACCATTGGTAAGGCCCGAAGGGTTATTGTCGGATGAATCGCCACCAGTGCCTGCGTTCGTGCCGCCGGTTTTTCCAGTAGTTCCCGTGTGGCTATCCGGATCTTCGCCTCCGGGTCGCTGCGCCTGGTGCTGATTCTCAGCATAGGCGGCTGCCGCCTCACGCTCTATCAGCAGCGATGGATCATCCAGCGGCGCCATCGAGCCGCGCCCGAAGCTGAAGCCCAGGTAGCGATCACCTTCCTTTCCGGCGGCATAGCCGAAATAATCGTCGGTTTCGACACCCTGACTGATGGCGTTGCGAAACACCTGGTCATTGACCAATCGGGGTAGATAGAGATAGCGGCAGCTGTCCTGCCAGACTTTCAGCGCGTTGACCTCGGTCACACCGTCCTTCAAGTACCAGTCATTGAGCACATTGCGCAGGTGAATCGGCGACCATTCATACACCAGCCACTCTTCTTCACGCAGTTTGTCTTCAATGCATTGAATGAGGTTGGGAGTGGTCGGCGGAATAGAGACCGTTTCCCAGTTCAACTCGGGGCGTCCCTTCACGAAATCTTCAACAGGAGCCAGCAGCCACTTCCAGGTTTCCCGGATGAGCTGGGTAAGGGATTGTTCCGCACCGTCGCGATTACGCTTGGCCTGATTCAGATGTGACAGATCCTGATTGAGCGTACCGCTTTCGATGTCTGTCACGATTGAACGCCAGGCCAGAAAAATCCGGCCTTGCTCTTTCAGGCGGCTGACAACGTCGAAATCCGGTGCCAGGAAGATCAGGCGGTTTTGCTTCTGGCGGGGTTGCTCGCCACGGTTGCGCAGAATCTTTTCCGCCTCGCCAAAGGCCTGGTTGGTCTCGGTGCGGCTGTAGCCAGCCTGAGTCGGCAATACCACCAAACGAGGGCCGGAGCCGTAGTCATCCGGTACATCCACGGAAGGCGTGAATACATGGATGCCGCCGAAGTGATGATTTTTGCCGAACGACCGGTTTACCCGTTCCTTCAGCATGGGAATCAGATCATCGCGCTCGCTGATGTTCTGTTTGCGGCTCTCCATTTCCCTGCGCAAGTTGGGTTTGGTGTCCAGCCAGTAGCGGTCCTGTTCGGCGTACAGATAGTGCAAACGATCCCGCAGCCGCTTGAGCACATCCTCGAACACACCGATGGTCTGGCCCGGCTGTACGGTGCCCAGTAACACCCGCTCGGCCTGGATGCCGCGAATCATCTGTTCCTGACTCGATGGGGCGCTGCCCAGAAAGATGCTACGAGCGGTACGTCGGGCGGCCTGGACGCCGCCGAACAAGGTGTGGTGACCATCGATATCGGCGGGGATGGAGCGCGGGCCATCCACTTCCTTCTCAATGACCGGCTCCCAACCCTGGGGCAAGTAGTGAATGCTCTTGTTGCGCACATTGGCGTCTTCCAGCGGCAACGAACCGGGCATGATCAGTGAATCCCGATTATCTGAATTCCATAGCCGATGGATCACCGTCGCCAGGTATTGCAGTACGCCACGGGTCCGTTGGAACTTGTCCAGAGTGGACCAGTCCTCATACAGCCGGTCGAACACTTCCGGGTGAATCGGGTAGGACGCGCACAGCCGTTCAAAGTACTCGTTGGATTGGGTCTCCACGGGGAATTTATCCGCGTGCTGCCGGTAGAAATCGGAAAACTGCCGGCTGATGCCTTCGACCTCGGCCCGCTCCCCGGAACTTTCGAACAGGCGGCGGCGCACGATCTCGAAGGCTTCACGAGAGCCCACTGGCTTCCATACAGACTCTACACGGGCAAAATAGGTTTCCAGGGATTCCAGCGCCCGCTGGCCCATGGTACCGCCCACCTCCAGCTCGGACTCGGGCAGAGAGGCCAGCAGAATCGCATTGGGTACTGCCTTGAGCGCCTCTGTCAGCCCCTGAATAAAGCTGATGTTGCTGTCAAAGGTGCCGGCTTTGTATTGCTTGCCCAGCTCCAGTTGGCGGGTAAACGCCACCAGCTCGTCGATCAGAATGACGCAGGGCGCGGCGCGGCTTAACAGCACTTTCAGGACTTCCTTGCCGGGCGATGTGCCATCGGCGTCACTGTCGGCTACCAGGGCAAAGCCTTCTTCGCCGAGCAACTGCCAGGCCAGCTCGCCCCACAGGGTATTGACGGTTGTGGAGCCGTAGGTGCGGGCCTGGCTGGGCGAGAGGCGAATACCATCGATCACCGCCATCCGCGCCCGGGGCAGCTCGCTGATGCCAGCTTCATCCAGCACAGGCGGAATGCCCATCAGTTTATCGGTGCTGACTTCACGGCTGGCCAGATGATATACCGCCAGCATGGTGTGCGTTTTGCCGCCACCAAAGGCGGTTTGCAGCTGAACGACCGGGTCGCCTCCATGACCTGCCAGGCGCTGGGCCACGGAGATCAGCAACAGGCGCATGCCTTCGGTAATGAACGTCCGTGAGAAGAATTTCTCCGGGTCCTGGTATTCCGCAGGGGCGTTGCCGCTGAATACCTGGGTAATGTCAGCCGCAAATTCAGACTGTTTGAAGGAGCCTTCCAGAACATCCTTGTGGGGGCGGGCAATTTCACGCCAGGGTTTCAAACTCATGATTTCACTCCGCCAGTCTTTTGATGCCGCCAATCAGTTGATTGAAGCTATGCGAATGATTGTCTTCCATCGATAAAACGCGGCCAATGGCACGCGATCCCGATAATTTTTGATAGGTCCTGGCAACGCGCTTCAGCTCCTGGGCTGCATTGTTGAGGCGGTCAGGATTGCGGAACTTGGCATGGCTCTGCTGCCTGCCGAGATTTTGTGGGCCGATCGTGGAGGCTACCGCGTTCAAGTCGCCAAGGTAAAAGCTTTCCAGCTCATGACAAGCGATGCGAACCAGAACATCCGGTCGTCCTGCTGCATGGCAGATACCCACCAACTTCCGCTTGATCTCGCGGCAGTCGCCGGAATCCTGGTCGCGCATCACCAGGAAGCGGGCATGTGGGTTCTGCCAGGCTCGCAATCGGCGCGGCAATCGTTTTTCCAGATCCTGCTTGCCTTCAAACACCACATAACGCACTTCAATGTCTTGATCCAGAAGCCGGGGTAACACACCTTCCAGCATGGCTTTGGCGGAAGGTTCTTCAAGAAAGAAAACCAGCTCATTCATTGAGGATCGGCCCCCGGGAAAAAGCCCTCTTTCCACAGGTAGCCCATCTGGTCTCCTTCTTCCATGAAGGCCTTGAGCTGCGATTCATCCTGGGCACGGTGAATCTCGGTATAGCCCTCTTTCTTGACCAGCCAATAGACCTCATTCAGCCTCACTGCATTGAGAAAATCGGGCGAATGGCTGGAAACAAACACCTGGCCACCTCGTTCTGCGTAGGCTCGAAACTCTTCAGCCAGCTCCCACAATAGCGTCGGGTAGAGTTGATTTTCAGGCTCTTCAATGCAGAGTAGCGGGTGGGGTTCCGGATCGTACAACAGCACCAGATAAGCAAACATTTTGATCGTGCCATCGGAAACGTACCGATCAATAAACGGATCTTTGAAGGTGTTGTCCTGAAAGTTCAGGATCAGCCGCCCATCCTGGGTCAGTATCGGCTCTATGTGATTGATGCCGGGCACCCTGTGCCTCATGGCGTTAACGATATCCGAAAATATCGCCGGGTAGTTCTCATAGATATTGCGCGCCACCAGCTGCAGATTGTCACCGGAAACGGATAAGTGCTCGAATTCACCAATCGCCTCTTTGCTGCCTCTGGCGAGGTTGATGTGGAAGTCCGAGACATGCCAGTTTTCGATCAATTGGCGAAACGCGCTGGCTGCCTTGAAGCGCTCAAACTGGCCAAGACCTTTGATTGCCAGCGCCTCCTTGCCCACATTCTGCTGTTCCCGTTCCAGCTGCTCGTCCTGCTTGTCGAAGTCTTCCTCATTGGTAATGGCGTAACCCGTGCCTTTGACAAAATCCAGGAAGTGATAAGGGGAGCCGTAACGACCGCGCTTGTAGCGCAGTACTTCGCGGCGTACCACCACCTGGCGGTTGTCCAGGCCAATTTCGATCAGGTAGGTGATCAGCCGTTCGACACCTGCGATATCCATGCGGAACTTGATTTCCAGCTCGATGGATTCTGTCTCGTCTACCCCCCGGCTCAGCACCTCTCGAAACCCGCCGCGGGCTTGTAGTGCCTGCTTGACGTTGAAGGTCAGGCAGTCTTTCAGAAAGCCGAACACATCGAACAGGGTGGATTTACCGCTGCCGTTGGCCCCCACCACGACGCAAAACCGAGGCAGGTTTTTCATGCTAGCGCGGCGAAAGCTTTTGAAGTTCTGGATGCGCAGGCTTTCTATCAGCATGGTGTTTCTCCTTGGCCCCTTTAGAGATCCAGCCCGGTTTGCTCGCCTTTATGGCCTGTATCGAAAGAGGCAGCGACAATCGCAGGCCAGGAGCCGATCAGTTCGTTGTAGGCACGGGCTTCTTCCGCCCACTTCTTGCGCTCGCACAGGGTATACAGGTGGTAGGCCAGTTGGCGGATGGCTTCGCCTTTTTCCGGCATTTTAGCCAGCAGTTCACCGGCAGCGGATTCGCCGCTGTTGTTCAGGCGGCGGATCATCTGATGGCAGGCTTCCCACACGGGTGTTCGGTCGTCCCTGGCGGGGTCCCAGTCGGACTCGTAATCGTTCCACCGCAGCAGGCGCACCTTGCCGCCGCCGGAGTCGGCTACGCCAGCGGCTTTAACACCGTCAACACTGGTACCCTTGGCGCGGGCGAGGGTGTCTGCCTCGCCGAACTGGCCATGGCTCCAGCCATATTGTTCGAACCAGCTCGAGCAGAACTGGGTATCCGCATCGAAGCTGCCGGAATCCGAGCTCAGGTATTCGGTAATGGCGCGGTTAATGAGTACCAAGGCATCGTGTACACTCATGCGAGTGCCATCCTGGTTGAGTACCGCTTCGTATTTGGAGTAGATGGCCATGCCGGGGCCGATAGCGGCCTGCGCCAGATCCACCGGGGCGATTGGCGTTTGGCCGGTCTGGCCGCCGATCATGGTCTCCAGGGCTTCGGGCATCTCTTCACGTAGTTGACGCTGGAAGTCGCGGCGAGATATTGGGGGGGTGTCAGATTCACGCTTTCGACAGACTAATACAATTGACGAGGCCAATGCGTTTGAGCCTTGTCCGCGCATTCTGGCCGCTCTCTCTGTCCTCAAAGGCCAAGTACCAGTGATCTTGAATCCTCCGTCTATCACCGACTCAAGAAACTTCTCCCAGCCAGTTGATTTTGTTGAATCATTTTTCGTGTCTGACTGCTTGAAAGCATAGTAAATAGTCACAGGGAAAGCGGGATGTGAATTTTTAGCTATTTGAATAATAGCCATTTTCATTCCTGCCGAGAAAAAATCTTGGGCGTTATCCCGGCCGCCCCAGCGTTTGTGATCTGCTACTAATTCCTGCTCTTTTGGTGTTGTTATCGTCCCAAAAGACACTGGGTCAACGTCCTTAAGAACCCTCCTCTCCCATATATAGAAAAAATCTGATAAATCAGAATAGGGAACATTGTCGTAATAGGGTGGGTCGCAGGATACGATTACATCAGAGATATCGATGTCGATCGCATTCAGTTGCTGGACATTTCCAGGTTTGTTCTCCGTTGCAGTTCCTCCAATACTCAGTAGTCCGCGCTGAACACCTTTAGCTACAGTGGACCACGAACCTGAAGAGTTTCCGATAGGGTTTGCCTCAGCAAAGTCCCAAGCCATCGGGATGGCTTGCCGAGTGAATAGGTGCAATGGACATTCTTGTATATGCCCCCATGCAGCAAGTGCGTTATTTATATCAGCCAGTTTACCAAGGGCAAAGGCAAGATAGTAAATCAACGCGTCCGCGTACTCGGATGCTAAATCTTTACCATATAACTGATTAAATTCAGGATTGTCCAATGCATCTTTATATACGTCTCCGCGAACCTCCTTGATCAGCTCTGCAAAGGTTTCAAGCGCGAGTAGTTGCCTTTTAGTGTAAAGGTCTGAATGCTTGGTCAGACCATAAGAAATCGTTCCCATATACTGAGAATGCGTCGATAAATCTATGTCGGGAGGAGTATTTGGAGATATCTTAATAGCTAAATCTTCATCAGCCTTGGTCGGTTCGATATAAAATCGTCCTTTTTTACCCAGCGCAACTATTGCTATTAATCTAATACCTATTTGACCCTTTAGCCCTTGATCTCTTATGTAAGCTGAGGTTATGGGTGCGCCAGAAAGAATACATTCGAAATTGGCGCCACGGGCTTGTTTCGTCCCTTTTTTCAAGGCCGATGGATCCCTTGGTGTCCCTTTCTTGATGGTAAATTTATAGTTTTTTTGATGTTTTTCTATTTCGGCCCATACTTCCTTTCCTTTTTTTGAGCATAGAAAGAAATTGGTCATCAGAGGTACATGCGTATCTGAAAATGCAGGGCTTGGGCTTTTAACTGTTTTAGCCCACACGTATGACACCACAGTGGCTGATCCTTTCCCCATCTCGAGGGGCAGTGACACTTCAGGGTAGAATTTACTCAGTTTTTCTCGTGCCCTGCAAAGTATTACGTGAGCATACCTGTTTACGTCTTCAGCAAGACCAGATGCACCGAAGTAATCCTGATCAAAAGATGCTTGCTTTTCATGTAGTGGAATAGGACCAATTGGTTTCACATCAGAGAATTTTGCAGGGTAGTAGACTAATCCTCTATTGATTGATACGGGTATGGGATTAATGTCAGTTGCATGAACTGATAGCCCTAGTCTCTGTGCCTCGAGTGGAATTGCGCCACCACCGGCAAAAGGATCATGCATTGCAGGAAGTGAATTTTCGTTCCATTTTTGTGCAGGATTGGCCTGACATGTTTCTTTCCAAGATTCTAGAATCTTCATTCGAGCTTTTTCTAAGAGTTTAGTATCATTTGAATTTTTGAAGTCGGACAGTTCTCTCAGAATCCCAAAAAGCTCCTCTCGCTCTGCTTCTGCTTGAGACTTTGTCTTTCCTTTGCTCCATCCCCGCTCACCTCCTGGATCGTTCACTAGTTGAGCGAAGAGGATTGCACGTGCTGTTACAAAAGGTCGCCTAGCCCACCATAGATGCAAATTTGAAGGGTGTCCCAGCCGGATCGATTTTTCTGCAGACGACAACGCGTTGATGTCATCGAGTGGTAACGCCACTTCAATAAGTTTTTTTGGGGACTTAATAACAGTCATAATGCTCTCTTAATCAATCTGTAGAACGTGACGAATGGCGGTTTCAAATGGTTGGCCAGCAATGTCTCGTAGCTCCTGCTCCAGTAATGGACGCCATTCATCTTCGTCAAATTCGTTGGCAAAGATCAGAAACTCCTCGGCGGTTTGAAGGTAACCCATGACATGGGTTTCCCGAATTTGCCGAAGCGATCCGTTCAGGTTGAATATTCGAATCGTTTCCTCAGCCCTATGCCGTTCTTGAGCCGTCAGGTTGTCGGCAGGCGAAACCTGACCGTCTGGTAAAAATCGCAGGTAGTACTCAGGGTTTTCCTGGTCGGCCTTGATCAGATCCTGTGGATGATAAGCCTGCTTATCCTTGTACTTGCCACAACTGTCCCCGCGATTACAGGAGCCAAACAAGTTGTGCCAGTCAAAAGTCCCCTGTGGGTAGCGACATCGTTGCCGAAAGTGCTCTATATGGGCATGGTAATTACCCGGCTCGGTACGAATGTCACACTCGCAATAGGCACAGCGGTTGCCTTGCATCACATTCAGACTGGCCCAGATCTCAGTTTTATCTGCAGGCGTAACACAACCCCAATTATCGCGGCCATGCTGAAAATTGCTGAGGCAATCTGGCGCTGGTGGTCTGTTCAGTTGGTGCATATCAGTCCCTTGACTCACCAGCAGAGGTTTTTCCTCTCAGCTTGGATTTCATTTTCTGCAAACGCTCAAGGCGCTGACACTCCAGCCATTCGGGATGTTGATCGCCAAAATGATATAAAATCTTGGCTTTAAGCTCCTGCTTTTTGCTTTCGAGCTCTGGCGTGCTCTGGCTTGACGTGATGAGTACTCTGTAGTCTTTGAGCCACTGAGCTTCTTCAACGCCAGGTACGGGATCGATCCCTTGCAGTTCGGCCATTACCTCGTTGCTGGCGACACCCCGGCTCTGCATGGTTGGTATTGTGGTGTCTGAACGGGTCTCACCTGTTTCAGGGTCATGCTCACTACGAATCAGCCGGATGGATTCCGATTTCACGGTGGAAAGCACTTGAGGGCTGTGGGTAGTGACAATGAATTGCACCCTTGGAAAGGCAGCGCGAAGTGAACCAATTACCGTCTGCTGCCATTTTGGGTGCAGGTGCATATCCACTTCGTCTATAAAGGCGATGCCTTCCGTTTTCGTGGATGCGTCAGCTCCCATCTGGGGGTTTAGTTTGGCGCAGCGCCATGCCATGTCAGCCACCAGAGATACCATGGCCCGAATGCCATCACTGAGCAGAGAAACTGGCAGTACACCCAGTTCCTCGTGGGTCATTGCTAGCTCTTCGTGATGGACGCTGTAGTGAAATCCACTCCAGCCTTCAATGCTGAGCACGGTATCGACTGTTTTTTGAATGCCCTCGATTTGGTCAGCGATGCTGTAACCTTCGTAGGCCTGCATGCTTTTTTGCTGAAGCGCGGCAAAAGTGGCTTTGGTCATCCATTGCTGAACTTGAGTAAAGCTTGAAGCAGAGCTAAAACAGTCCTCATAACCCATGGTACGGCTCTCGCTGAGCACAGATTTGCGGCTTACGTTTTTATGAACGTTCCATAGGCGTCCGGAGCCGTAGTAAGCCAGCAGAGGCAGAGCGACCGGCTCAAGGTTGCGAACCTGAGCCATCATCTTTTTGCCAAGTGCTGCCAATTCAGCTGCATCTTTAATCGTAGTCTTGTTTTTAGCGCCGCTCAGCTCTCGCAGAACAGTCTTTTCAAGACTTGAGAGTGATGCCTCAACTTTGACAGGAAACTGCTGTTCATTCTCTGGCTTGTTTTTGTCGCGTTTGTAGCGGGCGTCTTTTTGTTCAATGTGTTTGGCTTTACCCAAATCGAAAGCACCGACGAAGGTCCCAAGTGCAATGGTTGCCGCATCAAGCACTGAGGTTTTGCCCTGCCCGTTTCGCGCAGCCAACACAGTCAAATTTTTATGGAAAGTGATTTCCAGATCCTTGAAGCGCCGAAAATTGGTGAGATGCAAGTTTTCGAGCTTCATGGGTTTGGCTCCTTGTGCTCTGCTTTGGAGAGCAAGTATTTCAACGCGTAGTTGACCGACGGTACGCCAAAATCGGGCTCAGTGGTGAAAGGGTTCTGCACGTAGAAGGGCCCTTCATGGCTGTCACCATCCACGATGACGATGGCGAGCCAGAATTTATCGGCCTGGTTGAGCGCGTACAGAATCTCGTTGCGGCTGACGGTGATGGTTTCCTGGCCCTTGGCGCGGCCTTTGACTTCGATATGCCGGTCAGGCGGCAATGAGCCATCCGGATTAGCTGGCGGGCGGGCGGTAATGTCCCAGCCGCACTTTTCGGCAGATACGTCCTTCACCGTGTGCCCGAGGGCCTGCTCTCGCTGGATGACCGCCTGCATGGCCACCTGCTCGATACGGGCGCGGGCCTGTGCATTGGCGGTAAAGGTGGTTTCACCCTTGCGCATGGCCAGCAACCCCTGGGGGATAACCAGAGCGCCGCCGATCACGACCGGGGTGCTGGAGACCACGCTTTTCATGGTTTCCAGCTCCCGTTTGCGCTGGTTCAGGCGCTCGGTCAGCTCATCCACCCGGCGACGAGCCATCTCCGGCTGCATGCGGGGTTGTTTGCCTGCGGTCACATCATCGGTGAGTTTGATGTAGCGATCAGACCAGTAGCTGATTTCCTTCACCAGTCGCTCGTTGACAGCGGCCAGCACTTTATCGGCCTGCCGCTCCCGGCGGGTTTTCACTTCCTGATAGTGCTCCGGCACCAAATGCTGGGAAGCGTGATTTAGTGCCAAAGCTTCCAGATTGTCCGTTATCCAGGGAGCATTCAGGATGTCCTGAACCAGTTTGCGGTCGCTTTCACCTTCTTCTGGCAAGCAGGCGTCGATGGGCTGCAAATCAAGGTGCGGCGCCCAACCGGCATGGAATGTCTCGCCATGCTGATCGATCTCCACAAATTGCAGGCGACGAGAGGCGATAGTCGATTTACCGCTGTCTTTGTCGCTGCCGTCGTTCATGCTCTCGCGAATGGTGTGGTCCACCATGAACAGAATCTTCGGTTCGATGCCGTCATCATTCGGGTCCACCAGCACGGCACCCTGCTTAAGCTTGCTGCGGTGCGCCTGAAGAATCAGGTCCGTCGCCGCGTGCATCAGCGGGTGGCTGGGATGGATTAAATCAGCCATGGGCTTGCCCGGCACTCGGACAAGCTGCTTTTCAAAGCAGATTCGCTCGTACTTTTTCAATACTGGAGTACGGCTCTCGCCAATGATGCGGTCCCGCTCGCGTATGGCCGCCGGTACGTGGCGGACCTCGTAACGGCCCGCTTCCCGGGGTCGCATTTCGCCGCTCAGCGTCTGGAAGGCTTCGGTGAAGAAGGCGCGGATGAAGTAGGGCTGAAGCTTGCGCGCTTCGGCTTTTTCCATCTCTTCTTTTACGGCGTAAAGGTCTTCCAGCGACATGTGCTGCTCGACGAGGGCATTACGGCGCAGGATTTCCTTCAGGTGATCGGTGTCCAGGGCTCCTTCGATTACCTGGTTGAGCTTGTCTTTTATCTCAGGAGATTCGCCGTAGCGAATGGCCTCGATGAGCAGATCCTTCAGGGATCTGTTTTCGAAGGCCTCGCCCAGAATGTCGAAAACCTTGCCGCCCAGTGCCTGTTTTTCGATCTCCAGCTTGTCGAACAGCTTCTGGAACACATCGCCTTCACGGGTTTCATTGGCGACCAGGTTCCACAGGTGGCAGACCTCGGTCTGGCCGATGCGGTGAATACGCCCAAAGCGCTGCTCCAACCGGTTGGGATTCCAGGGCAGGTCGTAATTGACCATGAGGCTAGCGTTTTGCAGGTTGACCCCCTCACCGGCGGCATCGGTGGCCACCAGCACCAGTACGTCGGGGTTATTGCGGAACTCTTCCTGTGCCCTGCGTCGCGCGTCGCGGTTGGTGCCGCCATGAATGGTAAGCACGGCAGCGGAGTTACCCAGCAGCCCGCTGATGCGCTGGACAAGGTAATTCAGGGTGTCCTTGTGTTCGGTAAAGATAATCAGCTTGCGGCGGCTACCACCAGAGGTGTACATCTCCGGCCGGTCTTGCAGCAGGTGAGAAAGCTCTTCCCATTTTTTGTCGTTGCCAGACTGCACCACGGTCATCGCCTGGTATTCCAGGTCTTTGAGGATGATGATCTCGGCTTCCAGCTCCGGAATGGTCTCGGCGGCGGTGGCTTGGTCGACCACCTGATCCACCACCATTTCGTACTCTTCGGCACTCAGCTCTTCATCCATCTCATCGATGTTGTCAGGCACATCAATTTGCTTGGTGATCTGGTATTCGCCCAGCGTTTCCGCCACACCATCTTGTCCGGCCTTTTTAAGCCCTTCGCCCCGTGCGACCAGCTTCATTTCATCCAGGCGGGCTTCCAGGCGTTTGCGGCGTCGTTTCAGCGACTGGTAAATGGCTTCGGGGCTGGAGGCCAGGCGGCGCTGAAGCATGGTTAGTGCGAATCCGACATTGCCCTTGCGCTTGCCGTCGAGGTTGTCTGCCCGGTTCATTTCGTTGCGGACGTAGTTGGTCACTTCGGCATAAAGTTCGGCCTCCGCGTCGGAGAGCTCGTAGTTTGCCGTGTAAGCACGGCGTTCGGGGAACAGAGGCGTGCCGTCGAATTTGAGCAGCTCCTCCTTGACCATGCGGCGCATCATGTCGGAGACATCGACCTTGTGAGCACCTTCACGGAATTTGCCGTAGAAGCGGTCGCCGTCCAGCAGGGAGAGCCAGATCTGGAAGTCTTCTTCCTTGCCGTTGTGGGGTGTTGCGGTCATCAGCAG